>Ga0134126_10008673_pt1 | contig 12785 bp, 8 predicted proteins | sample KB31752_FD_96881 | JGI IMG/M metagenome (GOLD analysis project Ga0134126, IMG submission 96881) | Terrestrial soil microbial communities with excess Nitrogen fertilizer from Kellogg Biological Station, Michigan, USA - KB3-175-2 | ecosystem: Environmental > Terrestrial > Soil > Unclassified ...
GATCACGCCGTCGCCGTAGAACAGCGCCGCGCCGAAAAGCCCGAGCACGATGAGGGTCAGGCGCAACCGGGGCAGGTGGCGCGCGCTGCGCTGGGCCAGCGCCAGCAGGGCCATGATGCCGCCTTCGCCCTTGTTGTCGGCGCGCATGATGAACAAGAGGTACTTGATCGACACCACGATGATCAGCGACCAGAAGATCAGGCTCAGTGCGCCGAGCACGTTCGCCGGCGTCGCCGGCATGCCGTGCTCGCCGAACACCTCCTTCAGCGTGTACAGCGGGCTGGTGCCGATATCGCCGTAGACCACGCCCACGGCACCGAGGGCCAGCGCGGCCAGCCGGCGGCGTGATGGCATGTCCGTGCTCACTGCGGCTGGTCCGCGGCGTGCGATGCGGCGTCCGTCGTGCTCGTGGTCGGCGCTGGAATGAGTGCCGGCGGGCGAGGCTTGCTGAAAAGCATGATCGATACCTGGAATGAATCAACTGCGCATTCTGGGTACCAACCCGTAACAACGGCATAGCAGCCGCAAGATGCGGCATAAAATTCTCGTAAAAAAGCATCGCGATGTCGTCGCGAAGCGGGTCGCCGCCGTCATGGCCGAGTCGGCAAAGTCCTCTGCAGATGCAACGGGCAGGCTCGGCAGGAACGATGATTGGAGAGGTCGACGGTCCGAGTCCGGGCAAGCAGGAGACGGTCGAACAGCCAAGATGGTTGCCGCTGGGCGGCCATTCGAAATCGCTGAACATCACCGTTCGAAAGATCAATCATGTGGTGCGTGCACCGGGTATCACCCTCGTAACGCCCGACCCAAAGCGTGATTCGTACTTCAGCTTTATTCGCAGCCACCTTGCGCCATCAACAAAATATGATGCAACGCATCAATCGGCGACAATCCTTGCTGGCTTTGCTGACAACATGATGATGTCAGCTGCGAATAGCTTGTAAGAGCCATTTTACATTCGATCGTCTCGCACGCCTGTCGCTGCATCGCAGCATTCATTCGCGTCAGTCGACCCTCCTGGCAAAGTCCACCCGTTAAGTTTTTTCGATGGGTGGCTGCTGTCGATTCGATCACTCGCCGCACGAGCTTGCAGCACTATCCAACGGCACCGGAAGTCCTTCAGCCTTACGGCGAAACCCAGGAAGCCCACCATGATTCGTGCAAAAGCCATCACGTTACCGGCCCTGCTTGCGGCCTTGATGACCATTGCCGTGGCGTGGCCCGTGGTGAGCAAGGCACTGACAGGGGACTTGCCAAAACTCGGGCCGGTAGCGGCCACGCTCAGCTGCGCCGCACTCGGCAGCATCGATTTGAGCAAGGCGGTCGGCGCCAGCACGAAGATCCTTTCCGCCAGCAGCCAGTCGACTCGCAACGGCCCGGTATGTGTGGTGAAGGGAAATATCGCGCCGCATATCCAGTTTGAAGCCCACCTGCCGGTGAAGGGATGGACGCAGCGCTATTTGCAAACCGGTTGTGGCGGCCTTTGCGGAGTGTTGGCAGTCAACGTCGACCACGCCGAGGAGTGCCAGCCCTACCAGGACGGGCAACTGGCGACGGCCTCGACCGACATGGGGCATGACGGCGGCATGGGCGATGCCAGTTTCGGTGCCGATCCACAGCAACGCATCGACTTTGCGTATCGCGGCGTGCACCTGACCGCGGTGGCGGTGAAGGCGCTGATTGCGAAGTTCTATGGCAAGCCAGCCAAGTACGCGTATTTCTCCGGGTGCTCGGATGGCGGCCGCGAGGCACTAATGGAAGCGCAGCGCTATCCGGGCGACTTTGACGGCATCGCGGCCGGCGCACCAGCGATGAACTTCCAGGTGCAGAACAGTTTTTATCACGCATGGATGGCCAGCTCGAACACCGATGCTCAGGGCCGGGCGATTCTCACTGCGGACAAATTGCCGATCTTGCACGCCGCCGTGCTGGCGCAATGCGACGCACTCGACGGCTTGAAGGATGGTCAAATTACCGATCCCCGTCGGTGTCACTTTGATCCGTCGGTGACCCAGTGCGCCGTGGGCGTGACAGATGCAAGGAATTGCCTCAGCGCCGAGCAGGTCGCGACCGTGAAGAAATTCTATGCCGGCCCGCATGATGCCCAGGGACATCGCTTCGTCGTGGGTAGCGTGCAGCCGGGATCCGAACTGCAATGGCGCGGCGTGTTCGTGCCGGAGACAGCCGACGGCAAGATCTTCAGTGCCGACATCGCGCTGCAATCGCTGAAGAACGTCATCTTCAAGACAAATCCACCGGCCGGCACGCAGCTGAAGGACTTCGCGTTCGATCAGGCGACGTTCGACAAGGTCAGGCAGTTGCATGGCCTGTATGACGCCACCAACCCGGACATCCATGCCTTCGTCGACCGCGGCGGCAAGCTGCTGCTGTGGCATGGCTGGGCAGACCCGCACATCTCGCCACTCAACACGATTGCCTACTACAACGCGGTGCAGAAGATACTCGGCAAGGGTAGCGAGCAATCGGTGCGACTGTTCCTGTTTCCCGGCATGGGCCACTGTGGTGGTGGCGAAGGTCCCAGCCAGTTCGACATTTTGACACCGCTGATGCAATGGGTTGAGGGCAACCGCGCGCCGGAGCAGATCATCGCCGGGCGTCCGAGCCGGTCACTCGAACCGCCGCACATGCTGCCGCCGCTGCCGGCTGGCGCAAAGCTTCCACCTGGCGGTCCTTTTCCTCCCGGCGCCATGCCTCCCGGCGGCCCGATGTCCGGTCCGAACGGCAAACCGCCAGGACCAGGTGCTTTCGGTGGCATCGAACCTCGGCAAGCACAGCCGGTGAATCGCACCCGCCCTGTCTATCCCTATCCGCAGGTGGCGAAGTATGTCGGCACCGGCAATATGGATGACGCGTCAAATTTCAAAGCCACCTTGCCGGCAAAGTCGGAGCCGGTGATCCCGACGTGGATGGGTCGCGACTTCTATCAGCCCGGTTTCCAGAAGCAGTGTTCGGCGATCGAGCAGAAGCTGGTTTGCCGCTGATCCATCATGCTCGCTTCTCTCTCCCATCAAACAGGCATCCCCTGCACGCTGATGCGTGGCGGCACCTCGAAGGCGGCGTTCTTCGACGCCGCCGACCTGCCGCCGCCGGGCGCCGCACGCGACACGCTTCTGCTTGCCGCGATGGGTTACCCGGATACCCGGCAGATCGACGGCATCGGCGGTGGCACATCGCTGACCACCAAGCTGGCGATCGTGTCGCCATCAAAGGACGGCGACAACGACGTCGACTACCTGTTTGGCCAAGTTGTGCCGACTGAAGGCCGGATCGATTACGCACCGACCTGCGGCAACATTCTCTCCGCGGTGGGGCCGTATGCGATCGAGAAGGGATGGGTCGCCGCCAAGGCAGATGAAACCCCAGTTCGCATCTTCATGGTCAACACGCAGGCACGCTGTACCGCCACCGTGACCACGACCGATGGTGCGGTGGTCTACGCCGGCAATGCACGAATCAGCGGCGTACCTGGCACGGCGGCGCCGATCTTCCTGCACTTTGCCGACATCCTCGGCTCGTCCTGCGGCAGCCTGTTCCCGACCGGCAGGCGCCGCGACCGCATTCTCGATACCGACGTCACCTGCATCGACCACGGCATGCCGGTGGTGCTGATCAGGGCCAGCGACTGCGGTATCACCGGCTACGAGCCGCCCGCCAAACTTGATGCGAACGCCGCACTGAAGATGCAGATCGAAGCCATCCGCGTCATCGCGGGCGAGCGCATGGGTCTCGGTGACGTGACCGACAAGGTCGTCCCGAAGGTCACCCTCGTCGCGCCGCCGCGCGAGGATGGCATGTGTTGCACGCGCACCTTCATTCCACGCAAATGCCATGACGCAATCGGCGTGCTCGGCGCGGTCTCGGTGGCGACATCCGCGCTATATCCCGACACGGTCACCAGCCCATTTTGCGTGGCTCCCTCAAAACCAGTCACTGATCTGGTGATCGAACACCCCACGGGCGACTTTGGTGTTCGCCTGTTCCGCAACGCTGCATCCGGCGAGCTCGCTGGCGCTGCGCTGATGCGCACTGCAAGAGCGCTGTTCCACGGTCAGGTGCTGGTTCCGCGGAACGTTGTTCCGGAAACGATGCATCGTTGATGTTGCTGAAGGAATCGAGAATGGCAGAGAAGAAGACAGGACTGGTGGTAAGCGCGCATTCGGCCGATTTCGTCTGGCGGGCGGGTGGTGCGATCGCGCTTTATGCCAGTCGTGGCTGGGACATGCATATCGTTTGCCTGTCGTTTGGCGAACGCGGCGAATCGGCCAAGCTCTGGCGCAAGCCGGGCATGACCCTGGAACAGGTGAAGAGCAGCCGGCGCGAGGAAGCGCAGGCGGCGGCGGATCTGCTCGGCGCGGCGTCGGTGCGCTTCTTCGATGTGGGCGACTACCCGATGCGTGTGCCCGACGAGGCGCTGTTCCAACTCGCGGATATCTACCGTGAGATTCGCCCCGAATTCGTGCTCAGCCATTCGCTGGAGGATCCATACAACTTCGATCACCCACTGGCCACCCGCGTCGCGCAGGAGGCACGGGTGATCGCCCAGGCCCACGGCCATCGGCCGGGCGAAGCGGTGATCGGCGCGCCGCCCGTATTTCTGTTCGAGCCGCACCAGCCGGAGCAATGCAACTGGAAACCGCAGGTAATGCTGCCAATCGACGAGGTGTGGGAAGCCAAGCGCAAGGCGTTCGAACTGATGGCCGCGCAGGAACACTTGTGGGAGTACTACACCCGCGTGGCGTTGCAGCGCGGCGCGCAGGCGGCACGCAACTCCGGTCGCAGAGTGACATATGCCGAGGCCTATCAACGCGTGTTCCCGCAGGTCACCGGAGAGCTGCAGTGAAGACGATTGCCGTTCGCCACGTCGACCGCGCCGATCCGGCGCACATCGCCGAACTCGGACGAGCCGGCACGGCCACCGTGCATGAGGCAATCGGGCGCAGCGGACTGCTGCAGCCATACATGCGTCCGATCTATCCCGGCGCCGCCGCGGCGGGATCGGCCATTACCGTGCTGGCCCAGCCGGGTGACAACTGGATGCTGCACGTCGCGGTGGAGCTGTGCCAACCGGGCGACCTGCTGGTGGTGGGTTGCACGACGCAAAACACCGACGGGATGTTCGGTGATCTGATGGCGACTTCGCTGGTGTCGCGTGGCGTGGTCGGCCTGGTCATCGACGCCGGTTGTCGTGATGTCGCGACCTTGCGCGAGATGCAGTTTCCCGTCTGGTCCAGGGCGGTATCCGCCAAGGGTACGGTCAAGGCGACGCTTGGTGCGGTGAATGTCCCGGTGATATGCGCGGGAGCGCTGATCCATCCGGGTGACGTGGTGGTCGCCGATGAGGATGGAGTGGTCGTGGTGCCGCGTGCCGATGCCGGGAGCGCGGTCACGGCAACGCGACAGCGAATCGAGAAGGAGGAGTTCAATCGCAAACGTCTGGCCGCCGGTGAACTCGGCCTGGACATCTACAACATGCGCGAAACGCTGGCCAAGGCGGGGCTAATCTATGTCGACCATGAGTGAGACCAGCATGCCGTCGACCGCCGCCTCGGCCACGCCTACGGGTGTGATCGACATTCGCGAGCTGATCAACGGCCGCGGCATGTCGCGCATGCAGTGGGTGTTGCTCGTACTGTGCATGCTGCTGGTGATTGCCGATGGCATGGACGTGGCGATCATGGGCTTTCTGGTTCCCGCGATCAGCCATGAGTGGAACGTTTCGCATGAGCTGTTCGGCGTGGTGCTGAGCGCGGCGCCGGTGGGTCTTGCCGTCGGTGCGCTGCTGGCTGGCCCGCAAGCCGATCGCTACGGGCGCAAGCGGGTGCTGCTGGCCTCGGTGCTGCTGTTCGGACTGTTCAGTATCGCCTGCGCGCTGGCCACCAGCGTCACCATGCTGGTGATCCTGCGTTTCATCACCGGCCTCGGTCTCGGTGCGACCATGCCCTGTACGACGACGCTGCTTTCCGAATATGTGCCGGAACGCTCGCGCTCGCTGTTGATTACCTGCATGTTCACCGGCTTCAACCTGGGCTCGGCATTGATCGGCTTCGTCGCGGCCGCCGTCATTCCGGCGCATGGCTGGCGCGCGGTGCTGGTGATCGGTGGCGCGCTGCCGCTGCTGCTGCTGCCGTTGTATTGGCGCTGGCTGCCCGAGTCGGCCCGCTTCCTGGCAGTGAAGAAGGCGCTCACCGCCGACATCGCCCGTACGATCAATGGCGTCTGTGGCACCAGTGTCCAGGCCACCTCGCGCTTCGTCGTCCACGAGACCCGCGTGCGCGACCGCCAGCCGGTGCGGACGCTGTTCACGCCCACGTTCCTGCGCCGCACGCTCACCCTGTGGACCGCTTATTTCATGGGCCTGGTGGTGATCTACCTGTTCAACAGCTGGATGCCGACCCTGATCACCAGCGCCGGACTGGGCATCCGCCATGCAGCCAACACCACCGCACTGTTCCAGGTCGGTGGCACCGTGGGTGCGATCCTGGTCGGCTTCGCGATGGATCGACTGGCGCCGCAGCGAGTCATCGCGGCGGCCTATGTCGGCGGTGCGTTGGCGATCCTCATGCTGGCTTGGTTCGGTGTCAGCTCCAGTCTGTTCGCGCTGGTCGCGTTGATCGCGGGCTTCTTCATCAGCGGCGCACAAACCGGACTCAATGCCTACGCGCCGGCTTGCTATCCCACGGCGGCGAGAGCCACCGGGGTCAGCTGGATGCTCGGCATCGGCCGCTTCGGCAGTATTTTCGGCTCGATGATAGGCGGCGTGATGCTGACCATCGGCTGGAGTTCGGTAACCATTCTCGCCTTGCTGGCCGTGCCGGCATTCCTTGCAGCCTTTGCTGCCTACCAAAGCCACGCGGGTCGCACCGCACTCATGAACTGAGAAGCCCATGGCTACCCTGATTGGCGCCATTGCCAGTTCGCACACGCCGACGATCGGCTTCGCGCAGGATGCGTCGAAGCAGAACGACCCCGCGTGGGCGCCGATCTTCGAGGCGTATGCGCCGGTCAAGGCATGGCTGGCGGAAAAGAAGCCCGACGTATTGCTGGTGATCTACAACGATCACGTCACCTCATTCTTCTTCGATCACTACTCGCCGTTCGTGCTGGGCATCGGTGACGAATACCGTGCAGCCGATGAAGGTGGTGGCCCGCGCCAGCTGCCCCCGGTTCGCGGGCACGCGGCGCTGGCGGCGCATATCGGCCAATGCATGATGGCCGAGGAGTTCGATCTCTCCTTCTTCCAGCACAAGCCGCTTGACCATGGCGTATTTTCGCCGCTTTCCGTGATGTGGCCCTACGAGCATGGCTGGCCTGGCGCGATCGTTCCCTTGCAGATGGGCGTTTTGCAGTACCCCATGCCATCGGCGCGCCGCTGCTTCCGCTTCGGCCAGGCGATGCGTCGTGCCATCGACAGCTTTGCCGACGATGTGCGCGTGGCGATCGTCGCCACCGGCGGCCTGTCCCATCAGGTGCACGGTGAACGTGCCGGCTTCAATGATCCGCAGTGGGACGGGGAATTTCTCGACCTGTTCGAGCGCGATCCGGAGTCGCTGCTCGACATGACCCACGCAGAATTTGCACGACGCGGCGGCTTCGAGAGCGCCGAGGTGGTGATGTGGCTGGTGATGCGCGGCGCGCTGTCCAGCCGCCTGCGCTGTCTGCATCGCGCCTATTACCTGCCGTCGATGACCGGTATTGCCACCGCGGTCTACGAGGAAGAAGCGGAACCGACAGCGCGGCTGGTGGATCGCGAAACTTATATGGCCCGCGTGAATCATCAGGTTGCCGGCCTCGACGAACTGTCGGGTACCTATCCATTCACGCTCGAGCTCAGTTCGAAGGTCTATCGGCTGAACCACTTCCTGCATCAGTTGATCGAACCGGCTTTCCGCGAGCGGTTTCTGGCTGATCCCGACTCCTGCTACGACGAAGCCGATCTCACGGCCGAGGAACGCCGACTCGTCAGCACCCGCGACTGGCGCGGAATGATCCATTACGGCGTCATTTTCTTTCTGCTCGAGAAACTTGGTGCCGTGATCGGCGTGAGCAATCTGCATATCTACGCGGCCATGCGAGGCCAGTCGCTGGAGGAGTTCATGAAGACACGCAACGCCCCGGGCGCGCTCTATTCGGTTGCCGGCGATTCCGCCGCGATCGAGCGCATCGGAAAGAAGCGAGACTAAAAGGCTGTCGTAACAGGCGGTACAGCCTCGGGGGAGGCTGCTCACATCAAGGATGGGTCGCATCCGCGTGAAAGCGCGGACAGGGTTTGTTTGTCCGAATTTTCGGCTAAGCCAGTGGGAGGAACATCATGTTTGCCACGAAAATACACACGGTTCGACGCTCCACATTTCAACGGCACAAATTGTCGGCGGCGCTTTGCATGGCTGTCTTGAGCTACTCGGGCGTTCATGCCCAGACGGCGCCACCACCGGAGGCCACGACTGTCCCGACGTCATCCAACTCCGAAAAGAGGCCAGCCAGCGTCAAGACGCTCGAAGAGGTCACGGTCACGGCCCTGAAACACGCGCAGCCCGCGTCCAAGACACCGGCCGCACTCAGTGTGGCAACCGGCGATGATCTCAAGACCAAGGGCGTCATCAGCGTTGCACAGATCGCGGAAGTTTCTCCCGGCGTGATCATGGGTCGCGATGCCTTTGGCATCAATATCAATATCCGCGGTGTTACCACCACTGATCAGACCAGCAAGGGCGATCAGGGCATAGGTTTCAACATTGACGGCGTTCCGATCCGTCGCCCGTTGGTCATGGGACTGAGTTTCTTCGATGTCGACCGGGTCGAGGTGCTGCGCGGGCCACAAGGCACGCTCTACGGCAGCAGCACGACGGGCGGCGTCGTCAATATTCTGACCAACCAACCAGGACAGCAGTTCGATGCCTCCGCGGGTGCGGAGCTTGGCAACTACGGCACACATCGCGAAAACGCGATGATCAACGTACCTGTGAGTTCGTCGTTCGCCCTGCGGATTGCCGCCAATGCCAATGACCGGGACGGCTATGTCATGCCAAGTGATGGCGGCACGCCGCGCAACGACCAGCACGACAGATCAGTGCGGATCAGCGGTCTGTATACATTCAGCCAAGACACCAGCCTGCTGCTGGGTGTTACCGGCGGCACCGTCAGCGGCGTGGGTTACAGCACGGTGCCGCTGGCCAACGTCTTGGACAACTCCTCGGGTACCGCACAGCGCGTTGCCTTCAGCAATCCCTTCGGCGGTCATCTGGACGACGACTATCGCGCGTTCAACACCACGTTCAAGACCGCATTTGGCGGTGTCAGCCTTACCTACACCGCCGGGGTGAGCGACTTTTCGGCGCATGAACAGACATCCGCCACGTTCGATCCCGAGGCCAATCTCAACCCGATGGGCCAGCCGCAATACGCGTGGCGCAATTACAAGGGCGATTTCAAGACCTATTCAAACGAGCTGCGGCTCGCCAACGCCCAGCCAGGCGTGTTCGATTGGGTGGTGGGTGCCAACTACCTGAGCGACGACATCCACGAAAGCGATCACAACCTCAATGCGCTGGTCTCTGACCCGACGATTGCCGGCAGCACAAATGCCATCGACCCTGTCAATCAGACAAATCACAAATCCACCGGCTTGTTCGGCCAGGCCACGTATCATCTCAACGATCAATGGGCGTTGACGGCGGGTGCCCGCTATTCCGACGACAAGCTGAAACGTGTCGGCACCTTCGCGGCTGGCCCGACCCCGGGCTGCACCGACCCTCTGGTTGACTGCATCGGCGGCCCCAACAACGGCTCCGAGAGTGGCACCAAGATTACCTACCGGCTTGGCGCACAGTATTTCATCAGCCCCGAGCAGATGCTCTACGGCACGATTGCCACGGGCTACAAGCCAGGCGGATTCAACGATTTCGATCCAAAGACCAATGGCGTCGGCCCCTACGTCGCCGAGCAACTGACTGACTACGAGCTGGGCTACAAAGGTCGCTGGTCCGACAGGCTGGAGTTCAACTCCAATCTTTTCTACTACGACTACGCCAAGGACCAGATCAGCAGCCTGACGGTAGTGGGCGGTTCGCCGGTGATTTTCACCAAATCGGTGCCCGCCAAGATCTACGGCTGGGAGAATGAGCTCACCTACAAGATGACTCCAAGCGACCTGCTGAACGTCAGCGCCTCGTTCGAACATTCAAAGTACGGTCAATTCATGACCGGCATTCTGCAGAACGTGGACTGGAGTGGCTACTCGCTGGACAAGACGCCACATGCTGTCGTCAAACTCGGCTATTCCCATGAGTGGACGCTTGGCTCAGGCGCCTACATCAATGCCAACGTGTCATCCCAATACAGCACGGGTTATGCGGTGAGCGATTTCGTCAATGCCATTCAATACCGTCAGAAGGCATACACGCGCAGCAATGCGAACCTGACCTACACTGCGGCCAGTGATCATTACTGGTTCCAGTTGTTCGTCCAGAACATCGAGAACAAGGTCCAGATCACCTCGGTCGGCGGCAATGCGGACGCCGGCATCAGCGAACCCAGGTATTTCGGGGTCCGGTTTGGGGTGAGAATGCAGTAGCTTCCAGACTGGAACATGATGTCTTGATCGACCGGCTACCCAATTTGCGCAATCTGCACGTGTTCGCGTCCGTTGCCGCCAGCGGCAGCGTGACGCGAACCGCGGACACCCTGTTTCGCGCGCAATCCGCGATCACCCGCTCCGTGAAGGCATTGGAGGACGAGTTGGGTGTCGTCCTGTTCGAGCGCAAGGCTCGTGGCATGCTGCTCAATGAATACGGTCGCGTCGTACAGCAACGCGCCATGCGTATCGAGCAGGAACTGACCAGCTGCTGTGTCGAATTGTCGACACTGCGGCAGGCCCCACCACCCACGGGTCCGCTGCATGTGTTGCTGAACGAGCAGCGGCTTCAGTCCTTCGTCGAATTGACCAGACACCACCATCTGGGAACCGTGGCTAACCTGCGAGGTGTCACTCGAACGGCGATCAGCGTGTCGATCCGCGAACTCGAACAACATTTGCAGTCGAAACTGTTCGAACGCTCGGCCAAGGGGCTGATCCCCACCGAGGCCGGCACAATCCTCTCGTTCCGGGTGCGCCGGGCTTTGGGTGAGCTGCGCGTCGTGCAGCAGGAAATCTCCGCCATGCAGGGCTCAATGGAAGGCACCGTTACCATCGGGGCGCTGCCACTGGCTCGAACCGTGCTGCTTCCCCGGGCTATCGCTTCGCTGCTGAAGAACCATCCCCACCTTCGCATCCGCACCGTGGAAAGCCCTTACGAGGCGCTGGTCGCACAGATGCTGGCCGGAGATGTCGATTTCATCATTGGAGCGCTACGCGCCGACCGGAAACACGACGAACTCGAGGTCGAGCCACTTTTCGCCGAGCGCATCGCCTTGGTGGCGCGCAACGGCCACCCACTGGTCCACAAACGAAAGCTGACTCAGGCCAACCTCACTGCGGCGCAATGGGCACTATCCCGCCAAGGTTCGCCTACCCGCGAACTGCTCGCAAAGGCGTTCTGCAACATGGGTCTGGACGAGCCCAAGCCACTGGTGGAAACCGGTGACCTGGCGCTGTTGCGAGGTCTGCTGCTGCAAACCAACATCATCACCGCCATATCGCCACAACAGCTCAGGCTTGAGATCGATAACGGCTCGCTGGTCATTCTCGACTTCAATCTCGGCATTCCAGCCCGGGAAATCGGCATCACCGTCAGGAAGAGCAGCGTCCCCTCTCCCGTAGCCCGGCTGATGTACGACGAGATCCGCCGACAAGTCGAATTCCTCTGACGCGCCCTCTGCCATAGGGCTGCTCGACCTTTGAGCGTACCGCGGCCTTCATATGCTCCACGTGCTTCGTGGCATCCTTCAATCCCCTTCGGTCATCGCGCTTGGCTCATGCGCTTGGCGCGCGGCCAAGTCGGGGATGCCGCTGGCGCCGACCAGGTTGCGACGACTGTCCGAAACTGCGGAGCGAAGCCACTGTACCGCCATGATGCGGTGCGCGACGGTGAGTGGAGCGATTGATTTGAACTACTGCTGATTCCGCGGGACAGGCTGAGTGGAATCTTCGTTGAGAACCAGCATTTCCGAAGGCAGCCGCTTGCGATCGGCTGAAACGGGTGGCGGCAAGAGAGTTTCGTTCAGCCGGTTGACGATGCCGCTCAAATCGTGTGCGAAGCCTGGTCACGGCGCTGGCAACAGTGGGCCAGCCGGCTGGCAATCGGCATCTTCCGTCAGTCATGAAAAGCCCGGGGCATGCATCCCCAAGCTTGTCTGTCCGACGCCGCCTCTGCCTGACGCCGACTGCAAAAGTCGGCATCGAGGCGAAGCGAAGGCTTATTTCGCCTCTTTTTCCATCAGCTTCTCGACCATGCTGGCGGGCACTTCCTCGTAGTGATCGAAGATCATCGAGAAGTTGCCGCGGCCGCTGGTGGCCGAGCGCAGGAAGTTGATGTAGCCGAACATTTCGGACAGCGGCACGAAGCCCTGCACGAACGCCGAGGTACCCTTCTGGCCCTGGTCGGTGATCTGGCCGCGGCGACGGTTGATGTCGCCGATGACGTCGCCCAGGTAGGTCGCCTCGGTGACCACTTCCAGGCTCATGATCGGTTCCAGCAACTTCGGCCTGGACAGTCGCTGCGCCTCGCGGAAGCAGGCGCGGCCGGCGATTTCGAAGGCCAGCGCGGAGGAGTCGACGTCATGGTATTTGCCGTCGAGCAGGCGCGCCTTGAAATCCACCACCTCGTAAC
>Ga0134126_10008675_pt1 | contig 12784 bp, 9 predicted proteins | sample KB31752_FD_96881 | JGI IMG/M metagenome (GOLD analysis project Ga0134126, IMG submission 96881) | Terrestrial soil microbial communities with excess Nitrogen fertilizer from Kellogg Biological Station, Michigan, USA - KB3-175-2 | ecosystem: Environmental > Terrestrial > Soil > Unclassified ...
CGGCAGGTCGACGCCGGCCGCTATACGGATGAGCGCTTCGGCCTGCCGACCGTGCGCGACATCCTGCGTGAGTTGGAAAAGCCCGGCCGCGATCCGCGCCCGGAGTTCAAATCCGCGGTATTCCAGGAAGGTGTGGAGGATCTGAAGGACCTGAAGCCGGGCATGATGCTGGAAGGGGTAGTGACGAACGTCACCAACTTTGGCGCTTTCGTCGACGTCGGCGTGCATCAGGATGGCCTGGTGCACATCTCGATGATGTCTGAGCGGTTCATCAAGGATCCGCGCGAGCTGGTCAAGGCGGGCGATGTGGTCAAGGTGAAGGTGCTCGAAGTCGACCTGAGACGCCGGCGCATCGCACTGACCATGAGACTGAGTGACGCCTCTGCACGGGGCCGATCAGCGGCGGAGGGGGATCGATCGCGCCCGGCTCAGCGTCCCGCCGGGAAGGCCGACCCGGATCGGAATCGGGAAGCGCAAGGGAACGGCATCATGGCCGAGGCGCTGAAGCGGGCGCTCGAGCGCTGAGGTCGGCGTACCTGAGTATATAAGGGGTCGTATACCGTCAGATGTGACGTGTATTTGTCCCGAAGCCCGCGTACACCCAATACTAGCCCCTCTGCAAGGCGGCCCGCAGTACTCGAAAGGGGGGCACTTGATCGGGAATCGCTTCGTCTGCTTCGCGGCCCTGCTGCTCTGCGGGCCCTGCCTGGCCTCGCCGGTCGTCCTCAGCCGCAATGGCGCGTACGTCGCCGTCGAGTCCTATGCGCCCAACATCGTGCGCATTACGATCGCCACCGATTACGGCATGGCCGCCGCGCCGCCGGGCTACGGATTCGTGGGGGCCGCGGACCCGCACGCATTGACGCACACGGAGGGGTCCGATGGCGATGACTTCCGCACGAGCGCCCTGCGGCTGCACGTCGCTTCGCAGCCCCTTCCCGGCAGCCCTTCGCCGGGAGAGCGCTACTTCGCACCGGCCCTGCCGCCGGTGGCGTTGGAGGTCCGCAATACACGTGGCGAAGCCGTGCTCGACATGACGGGCTGGCAGATGGCGCCGCACATTGTCAACGGCGAGCATACATTTCAGATTGGAGCCGGCTTTACGGCACCGCCCGACGAGCACTTCTACGGGCTGGGCCAGAATCAGCGCGGCATTCTCGACCTGCGCGGCCGCACGATCGATTGCAAGCACTTCTACGACGAGCCGCATGGTGAGACGGTCTGCATCCCGTTCATGGTCTCGAGCCGTGGTTACGGAATAGTATGGGATAACCCGTCGGATACCCACGTCTACCCGGGTGTCAACGGACGCACGCTTTGGCAATCCGAAGTGGGCGAGCGTGTATCGTTCTTCGTCATCCTCGGTGGCAACGTCGATGCCCTCTACGCCGGATACGCCAGGCTGACCGGGCGCACACCCTTGCCGCCCAAGGCGGCCTTCGGACTGATTCAGTCGAAGGCGCGTTATGCGAGCCAAGAGGAGATCCTGGACGTCGCGCACACCTATCGCCGCAAGGGTTATCCGCTCGACATCATGGTGACCGACTGGTTCTACTGGACACGCATGGGACAGCTGGACATCGATCCGGCGCAGTTTCCCGATCCCGATGCGATGAACCGCGACCTGCACGCGCTCGGAATCCGCTCGATGATTTCGGTGTGGCCGCGCTTCGAGCGCGACTCGCGCTATTTCAACGAGCTCGATGCGCAGGGCTTTTTTCTCAAGGACAGGGACGGCAGGACGCAGGACGGGCTGCCGTTTCGCGCCGACCGCGCCGGCGCGCTGATCGATGCCACCAACAGCCGGGCCCTGGAGTGGTTCTTCACACACGTCCGCGACAACATTCTTTCCCATGGGTTCGACTACCTGTGGCTCGATGAGACCGAGCCCGACCTGGTCCCCGACGGGTTCTTCTTCAAGATCGGCTCGGGAGACCGTTATCACAACGTGTTTCCGCTGTTGTACGTCGACGGCATGTCGCGGCGGATCCGCGGGTATCGCCCGGACAGACGGGTTCTCATCCTGGCGCGGGCGGCGTATCTCGGCTCGCAGAGGACGGGCGCGATCTTCTGGTCATCCGACATCGATCCCTCCTGGGAGGCGCTGCGGCGGCAGATTCCGACCGGGCTCAACATGACCGCATCGGGAATCGCCTACTGGGGCAACGACATAGGCGGCTGGCAGCCCTTGCCGCAGACTTCCTCCGCGACGCACCCGCCGTTGATCGACCCCTCCGACGCTCGCGATGTCGTCGGCCATGACGATGACTATCCGGAGCTCTTCACCCGCTGGTTCGAATACGGTACGTTCCTTCCCACGCTGCGCGTCCACGGTGAGCGCAAACACACGGAGATCTGGGCCTATGGCAGGCAGGCGGAGGCGATCCTCGCCCGCTACGATCGCCTGCGGTACCAGCTGATTCCCTACATCTACTCATTGGCACGGCATACCTACGAGAGCGGCGCGCCGTTCATGCGGGCTCTGTGGATGGACTTTCCCGGCGACCCCAGGGTCGCCGACATCGGTAATGAGTAAATGTTCGGGCCCGATTTCCTGGTAGCGCCAGTGACGAGTCAGGGCCAGACGCGCAAGCCAGTGTACCTGCCGGCTGGCGCGGACTGGTACGACTACTGGACCAACACCCGCCTGCCGGGCGGCCGGACGGTCACGGTCGACGCGCCGATCGATCGGATTCCGGTGTTCGTGCGGGCGGGCTCCATCCTGCCGGTGGGAGCGGTGGTGCCGAGCACCGCCACTGCCCAGGCCATCGAGCGGATCAGGGTGTATCCGGGCGGCGACGCCGATTTCGATCTGTATGACGATGACGGCGTCAGCTACGCCTATGAGCATGGCGGAGGCCGCCTGACGCATCTGCACTGGGACGATGCGGCGCGCCAGCTCACCGCGAGCGGCAGCGGCAAGATTCTCCGGCGTCCGGTAGAGGCGCTGCTCGAGGTAGTGCGCGCGCACTGATGCTTTGGTCTCGCGGCGACGGGCGCCGGGAAAGTCAGCGCGAAGACGCGGCGCGAAACGCCTCGGCCATCGCGAAGTAGAGCGGCTTGGGCTGGTAGTCGCGGCCGAAGGGCAGAGGTCGCCTGGGTGTGCCATCGGCGCGGGGTGAGAGTCGCTGCAGCCACGAGTCTTTGTCGACCAGGCCCCAGGTCAGCACGTATTTGAGCCGGCGATAGCTCAAGGTGATGTCGAGATAGCGTCGCGCAAAGTCGGCAACCGCGCGATCGCGCCGCGCCGCGTCGGTGGGGAATCCGCCATCGTTGACATCGAGCTCCGTGATCAGCAGGCCGTAGCTCATGCCGGTGACCTCATCGAGGAACCGGCGCCAGGCCGCTTCCTGGGGCGGTGCGCGCGTGGCGTCGCTGTCCGCCCCGAGGTGGCTCTGCAGCCCGAGCGCATCGACCGGCACGTTGCGCTTGCGCAGCCGTTCCAGAAACCGCAGCACGCCGTTGCGATGCGCCTCGGAGTTGCTTTCCCAGCTCATGTAATCGTTGTAGACGAGCTGGGCGTGTGGAGCGGCCGCGCGGGCGGCGTGATAGCAGAGATCGATCGCGTCAGGTCCGAGGTGACGGGTGAATAGGGTCTCGCGTAATTCACCTGTGTCAGTGCCGATGGCCTCGTTCACCACGTCCCAGGAGACGACCTGCGGATAGCGCCGGATCTCACGGGTGACGTGCTCGCGCAGCAGGCGCTCGAGCGTCGCCCGCGGATGCTTTCCCAGCGGGTACTGCCGCACCCATTCCGGCAGGTATTTGCTCTTCTGCCAGAGGAGGTTGTGCCCGCGCAGCAGCAGATGATTGCCGGCCGCGAACCGTGCGAGGGTATCGCCGTGCTCGAAGGTGAAGGTGCCCGCGTCGGCCTCGACCTGCGGCCACTTGAGCTCGTTCTCGGTGACCATGATGCCGCACTGGGTGCGCATCAACCGGCAGTAGCCGGGATCGGACAGTTGGCGCCAGGCGATCGCCGAGCCGAAGCGCAGACCCCTGTGCCGCGCAATGTGATCGAGCGAGGCTTCCTGGGGCAGATCGCCCGTGCCGCGCATCGCGCCGGCCGGAGGCACGCGGGTTGCGGCGGCGACCGCGGCCGCTGCCAAGGTGATGAAGTCACGCCTGGACCAGGTAGTCATCGCGGCGAGTAAGATAGGGGACCATGAAGCCCTACGTAGTCTGCCACATGGTGGCGAGCGTCGATGGCAGAATCCTGCACAGCCGATGGCGTCCGCCGACTCGCGCAGGGGGCGATCTCTTCGAGCGTCTGCACGCCAAACTCGGCGGTGACGCGTGGCTCGTCGGGCGGGTGACGGGACAGGAGTTCGCGAAAGGGCAGGCCTACGATGCTCATGCCGGCCAGACTTACCCGCGGGAGCCCTGGATCGCCCGTCGCGACGCCGGTGCTTACGGAGTGGTGCTGGATGCGCAGGGGAAGATCGCCTGGGGCCGGTCCGAAATCGGCGGCGATCCCATCGTCGTCGTGCTGAGCGAGCAAGTCCCGGACGCGCACCTCGCCGGCCTGCGCCGGGACGGCGTGTCCTACTTCTTCGCTGGAGCACGGCAGCTGGATCTCGCATATGCGCTCGAATTCCTCAACCGCGAGCTCGGTGTGAAGCGGCTCTTGATCGAGGGCGGCGGCGGCAACAACGGCGCGTTTCTGCGCGCGGCTCTCATCGACGAAGTCAGCCTCGCCATCTGTCCGGTGGTCGACGGGGCGAAGGGAGCACCGAGCGTTTTCGACTCGCCCGACGCCGAGGCGGAGATGCGGGCACCCCTCGGGGAGATGTCGCTCGAGAGCTGCGAGGTTCTCGACCATGGCGCGGTGTGGCTGCGATACAAGCTGCGCAACACGAATGCAGCTCCCGCGGACGACCGGTCATGACCGCAGCGATCATCCGGCTGGACGGACCCGCGTCCTGGGAAGCGTGTGGGCCGCAACAGGATCGCATTCTGCACGGCGAGCCCGCCCACCGCGCCTGCAACGCCTTCACCGATGCGAGCGGCCAGTTCTTCTGCGGCCGTTGGACCTCGAGCCCCGGGAAGTGGCGTGTGCGGTACACGGAGAACGAGCTCTGCGTCATCACCGCGGGTCGTGTGACGATCGAGAGCACCGCCGGAGACCTTCAGTCCTTTGCGCCGGGCGATGCGTTCGTCGTGCCGGCGGGATTTGAAGGGACCTGGACCGTGCATGAGGAATGCACGAAGTTCTATGCGATTTTCGAGCCGCGGGCGTAAGAGGAACCCGACATGCCGACAGATGACTCCACGATACAGTGGCTTCTCGACTCCGATCCCTCCATCCGCTGGCAGGTGATGTGCGACCTGACGGGTGCGCCGGCGGAGGAAGTTGCCGTCGAGCGTGCGAGAGTCGCCACGGACGGCGCGGGCGCGAGGCTGCTCGCCCTCCAGGCTGCCGATGGCAATTGGGGTGGTGTGGCGTGGAATCATGGATGGGACTCCACCATGCACGTCCTCACGCTGCTGCGCGAAATGGGTCTCGGGCCTGAGAGCGATGCGGCCCGGCGGGCGCTGGAGCGGGTGCGCGATGGTGTCACATGGCAGGGCTGTGGTCCGCCGGAAGCGGACCTCAACCGCTTCTTCGAGGGCGAAGTGGAGCCCTGCATCAACGGCCAGGTCGCGGCGGCCGGCGCTTACTTTCGCCAGGACGTCGGCGGGCTCATTGATCGGCTGCTCGGGGAGCAGCTCGCCGACGGCGGCTGGAATTGCGACGCGCCCGCCACCTCGACGCGCTCATCCTTCAACACGACCATCTGCGTGCTCGAGGCGCTGCTCGAGTATGAGCAGGCGGGTGGCGCGGACGGGAAAGTGACAGCGGCGCGCCTGCGCGGGCAGGAGTACCTGCTGGAGCGCCGGCTGTTCCGGCGGCGCTCGACCGGGGAAGTCATTGGGCAGGACCGCAAGAGCGGCCGGTCCTGGACGCGCTTTGCCTATCCGACATGGTGGCACTACGACGTGCTGCGGGGGCTCGATTATCTGCGCCGCGCGGGCGCGGAGCCCGACGGGCGTGCTGCCGAGGCGATTGATCTCGTCGCCTCGAAGCGTGACGCGCAGGGGCGCTGGCCGCTCGACACCTGCTACGCGGGCAGGATGCCGGTGGATACGGATCAGGGCGAGGGCCGGCCCAGCCGATGGAACACGCTGCGGGCCTTGCGGGTCCTGAGCTGGTACTCCGCACACCGCTGATGAAGATCCCGCTCGTCCGCTCGCGGTCGGTCTCCTGGACGACGGCACTGCCTTTCGCCGTGACGCTGCTTTGTGCGCCACTCGTGTTTGCGCGCTCGGTTGGTGTCGAAAGCGCCGTCGTGAAGGCCACCTTCAGCGATACGGGCGGGTACCGGGTGCGGTGCCCAGGGTCCGGCTGGATCCTGGCGGGCCGGCTCGGCGACAAACCCAGCGCGGTAACGCGCAAGTCGGGGACGGATCGGCTCGGCGCGTGGCAAGAGGTTTCGGCGCGCACGCGCGGTGAAATTGCGGCGATCCGTGTTTATGAGAATGCGCCGGTCGTCCTGTTTCGTGACCGGCGGATCGAGGCGGGAAGAAACTTCCACGTCTTTCCGGATTTCGGCTCGCTCCCGGCATCGCTGCTCGAGCTCGGCTATGGAGTCAACACGTTCGCCACGTATCAGTTTGGCAGCCTCGGCGCGCAGGGCCCCTGGGTGCTCTTCGACAGGGAGCGAAGAACGATGGTGCTGGCGCCGGCAGACCATTTCCTGGTCGCTGGCATGACCTATGGGCCGGACGGAGCGGATGCGGGTGGGATCGATCCGCAGATCACGACGCTGCCCGCCGCGTTTGAGCACGATACGATGCTCACGGTGGGGCAGGGCATCGGCGCTACCCTGGATGCCTGGGGTCGTGCGCTGCAGGCGCTGAACGGCAAGAAGACCGTATCCAGCGAAGCCGATGTGCTGCTGAGAAAATTCGGATATTGGACTGACAACGGCAGCACCTACTACTACAAGTCGGTTCCGAGCCTCGGTTATGAGGGGACGCTCCTCGCCGTTCGTGACGCGTACCGGAAACTGGGAATACCGCTCGGCTACCTGCAGCTCGACAGCTGGTGGTATCCGAAGGAAAAAGGCAACAGCCTGGCGGCGATGGCGGTGAACGGCGAGACGGTATACCGGGCGGACCCGGGGATCTTCCCCAAGGGATTGCGCGCGTTCCATGACGAGCTGGGGCTGCCCCTGGCGGTGCACGCGCGCTGGGTTGCGGCGGATAGTCCTTACCGTCATGAATACAGGATGTCGCGCAATGTGGTGCTGTCGCCGGCGTTCTGGGACGCGACCGCGCGTTACCTGCATGACGCAGGAGTGACGGTATACGAGCAGGACTGGCTGGACGCGAATGCGCGGCCCGCCGTCAACCTGACCGATCCGCGGCAATTCCTGGGAAACATGGCCCACGCCATGGCGCGACACGGAATCGCGATCCAATACTGCATGCCGCTTCCCGGGTATTTTCTCGCGAGCACGCGCTACCAGGACCTGGAGACGATACGTGTCAGCGGCGACCGCTTCGAGCGCTCGAAGTGGAACGGGTTTCTCTACGGCTCGGCGCTCGCGCACGCGGTGGGTTTGTGGCCGTGGAGCGATGTCTTCATGAGCGGGGAGCTGCCGCAGCTGATCCTGGCGACCCTCTCCGCCGGCCCGGTGGGCGTCGGCGATGCGTTGGGCGAGATTGACGCGTCGAACCTGAAGAGGGCGATGCGGGCCGATTCCGTTCTCCTGAAGCCCGATGTGCCGCTGCAGCCCATCGACGCATCCTTCGTCGCTGACGCCGAAAGCTCGAGCACGCCGATGGTCGCTGCAACACACAGCGGTGATGAGACGGAGGTCTTTGCCTACTCGCGCGCGAGCTCGCAAGAACAGGCGAGCGTGTCGCTGCGTGAACTGGGTATCCAGGGACCGGCTTATGCGTGGGATTGGGTGCGGAAGGTCGGCCGTCCCATACCGGCCGGAGGCGCCTTGCCGATGGTCTTCGAAAACGGCTGGGCCTATGCGGTGGTGACGCCGCTGAGCAATGGGGGCGTCGGCATCCTGGGAGACACGAGCAAGATAGTGCCGCTGGCGCGGGAGCGATTCTCCACGATGACGGATTCAGGGAATACTCTGACGATTGCCTACGCTCCGGGAGAAACTACTGTGTCGCTGGCCGGATATGCCACACGGCGTCCGACGGTGCGCGCGGTGCGTGGGAGCATCGATGCGGTGAGCTATGCCGTGGCGACACACCTTTTCAGTGTGAAAGTGCATCCGGCGGCTGCTCCGGCCGGCGGGGGTACCGCGCAGTTGCTGATCGACGGGGGACAGTGAGGCAGGCGGCGTCACTTATGTCGCCCCTGGAATCCACGCAATGGCTGCAATACCATGACAGCGATGAACACGATCGATTCCGCCGGCGCTGAGCTGTTGGCCGAGGCAGTTTCCTGGCGACACCATCTGCACCGGCATCCGGAGCTGGCCTTCGGTGAGCGCCAGACCTCGGAGTTCGTCGCCTCGCGCCTCGAGAGCTTCGGGTTGCGAGTGCATCGCGGCCTCGCCGGGACCGGAGTGGTGGGCACGCTGACGTGCGGCACGGGGCAGCGGAGCATCGGGATACGGGCTGACATGGACGCGCTGCCGATTCGGGAGGAGAGCGCTGCGCCGCATGTCTCCAGCGTCGCGGGCGTCATGCATGCGTGCGGGCATGATGGTCATACGGCGATGGCGCTAGCGGCGGCCCGCGTCTGCGCGGGCTTGTCCGACCTCGATGGCACGGTGCACTTCATCTTTCAACCGGCGGAGGAGAACGAAGGCGGCGGCCGGCGGATGGTGGCGGAGGGTTTGTTCGAGCAGTTTCCCTGTGACCGCATCTACGCGCTGCACAACTGGCCGGCGATGCCCGCGGGAACCTGTGTTGCGCTCGACGGACCGATGATGGCCGCATTCGGGACATTCGAGATCGGCATCCGCGGCCGCGGCGCGCACGGTGCGATGCCGCACGCCGGCACGGATGCCATCCTGACAGCGGCGCAGGTCGTATCCGCTTTGCAGAGCATCGTCAGCCGCAACGTCGATCCGCTTCAGTCCGCGGTCGTGTCCGTGACCCAGATCCGGGGTGGGGAGACCTGGAACGTCCTCCCCGATGAGTGCCTCATTCGCGGCACGACGCGCTGGTATGACGACGGTGTCGGGGACGCCATCGAGGAGCGCATCACCCGGCTAGCGAGCTCGGTCGCGGCGGGATTTGGCTGCACGGCGCGGGTGGATTACCAGAGACGCTACCCCGCTACGATCAACGATCCGGCATCGGCGCAACTCCTGCGTGAGGTGGCCACCGCGCTGCCCCTGCGCGTTACCGATTCCCCGCCGAGCATGGGCGCCGAGGATTTCGCCTACATGCTGCGGGCGGTGCCCGGGTGTTATCTATGGCTCGGGGCGGCACGCGCGGGGGAGAACCCCGGCCTGCATTCGCCGCGCTATGACTTCAACGATGGGGTGCTGCCTGCCGGCGTCGCGCTCTGGGTGTCTCTCGTGCGGCGGTGTCTCGCCCGTCCCTGAGCGGAAGACTCATGTTTGCGGACCTCGGGCCCGCACCCCCTCCCGGACGATGGCATCCGCCGCGTTGGCTTCCAGAACCCAGGTGGCCGCGGCGTCCACGGTGTATTCGTCCTCGAACCAGAGGAACCCGAAGCGGGTGATGCACTCCGGAAAGTCGGGCTTGATCACGACGTAGCCCGGGATCATGCCACCGGGGATGAAGGTGTTGTCGGCGCGGTTGTTGCCGTACGCCTGCAACTTCGAGGCGGTACCGATCGCCGAGATATAGGACTCGCTCGAGACGGGATGCGTACCGAGCAGGTAGTTGGCGGCGCGCAGCGTGTATTCCGGGCCGATGAGATCGGGAAACGCTTCGTGCAGGAAATACATCTGCGCGCCGAACTCTGCTACTTGCGAGGAGCCGCCCCAGGCGCCCAGCGACGGCGGCACGCCGAAGGGCGTGGTGGCCAGAAAGGCGTTCAATTGCGGCACGAAAGCCGCAACCGCCGCTCTGAGACGGGTGCGGTAGGAGGCATCGAGATAGGGCAGGGCCCGGACCGCCATCCAGCCGCCGAATGCGATCTGTTTCGCCGTCGCGGGAAACAGCTTCTCGACACGCTTCCTGTAAGGATCGGCGCCGTGGGTGGCGATCGTCAGCTCCACTGCTGCCGTCCACTGCGGCGAGCCGAGGCCAAACTCGCGATATCCGCCTTCACCTTCCATATAGGCCTGCAGATGCCGGTGACCGGGCTGAGCCTGCGCATGGTTCCAGAGCCCGATGGCGGCATCGAGGCATTGTTTCGAGAGCGGATCGTTCCAGCCCTTCAAGGTAGTGGAGGCGATGGCGAGGGATGCCGCGGCGCCATACTCCATGCTCGATGACGTCATCGTCCACGCCCACCGCGGGTCCGGGTTGTTGGAGTAGGCGCCGGTCTGCGAGGCGCCATCGCCCACAAAGGTGTACCACTGCAGGTAGGGTGACTGCAGGCCGGTGAAAGGATGCCCGACGGCATGGATCTGCGCGAGTACCTGCAGGACTCCGTGCTCGACTTGCTCGATGATGTCGGGGACGCCGTCCGGCCGGTGCATCTCGACGGAACGCGCCTTCTCATTCACCGAGAGCTCATCCCACTTTGGCTGGAAGGTCTCGTAGGCCAGCGCCAGGTCCTGGATGGTCCCGTATTGACCGAAGGCATCATTGTCGAAGTCCCCCGCGTCGAACCAGCCGCCGACGTTCAGACCCGGGATGTGCTCTCCGGGCTTGTAGGGAGACTGGGTGTCCGGCCCCATCCAATAGCCATCGAAGTGCGTTGTATTCGGTGGCGCCTGTAAAGCGTCAGTCATGTGCGCGACGCCGTGCCACAGGCGGTAAGCGTCACGCACCGCCACGTGGTCCATCTGCACGGCGAGGAAGCCATCGAGTGTGGTCTGCCAGGTCTTGCCGTACACGTCCCGGGCGATCGGAAACACGTCGGTGCGTTGCCCCGCATATTCGATCACATAGAGGCCGGGCTCCCGGATCGGCGAGAAATCGAACCTGGCATAGTGATAGCGCAGCCATGGCCTTGGCGTCGATATCGGACCCTCGAACACCTTGCGGTAGGTGCCGTCGTCAGAGAGCCGCAAAACCGCCGCGGTGGCCGGCGCCTTGAACCGCGGGTCGAGCTCGATGACGGCGACTTTCGGGAAGTCCGTGGCATATCCCGCCTGGCTGTGCGCGATCATCGGGGGCCGGGTCCAGCCTGGAATGTAACCGGGCCGGATGTGCCACACCACGGCACCTGTCGTCTTGCCGGGGGGGATCAGAGTTCGCAGCACGTACCAGCCGTTCTGCGCCTCATTGCGTCCATCGTAGAGGAGGAGTGGCCCGCTGTCCGACGTCACGCTGATGCGATCGAGGGGGTCCTCCGCGGCCATCGTGATGCTCCTGCCCGTGGCGAACGGAAGAGGTTGGGTGTAGCCCTTGGCCGCGTGCCACTGCTCGACGTACCACGGGCCCTTGGGATCCGCAGGCTTCGGCGCGACCACGGCCATCCGTGCCTCCGGGCTGCGCGGGAACACGCCAAACTCCTTACCGTCGATGGCGTATGTCTCGTCCATGTAGATGGAGGGCAGGAGCTCCAGGTTAAATCCCGCCCGGCCCGCCAGCGACTGTGGCAGAGGCGTGTCCAGGTTCACGCTCACCCGTACTCCACCCGGCTCGGCGGCGACCACCACGTGGTAGTAGAAGTGATATGCCGGATAGGAAGCGTCGGCGGTCAACCGACCGTGCTCCTTGTCGACATGGCGTGCGGTGAGGTGCGGAATCACGTCCCACTGTTCCGGCGTGGGCAGGAGACGCACGCTGCCGTTCGTGGCGATGCGCTCTCCGTGCAGAATGATCTGCATGGCCGCATCCTTCTGATCGAAGAACACGGGGCTGTAATTGTCGTCATACAGCATGACGCTGACGCCGGGCGCATCGAGATAACCGCCGTCGGTGACCTTCATGGCCAGGTCGGCGCCCGATGCGGCGAGGCACCGCACGGCGCCGATGAACAGGAGCATCGCGGCAAGAGACCAGGATCGAAAACACATGTATCGACTCCAATCGCGTATGGTAACGATACCATAGGATTGGGCGTCGAATGCAAACGGGAGATGCGCGCCTCGCGAAGTCGTTTGCTAAGCGACGGTCACGCGATTGCGGCCGGCGCGCTTGCTCTCATACAGTGCGGCATCGGCGGCCCTGACGAGGATGCGCGGCGAGACGTCCTGGTCGCCCCGGTGGGGCGAGAACCCCGAAATCCCCAGGCTGGCGGTGATCCGCAACGGCCCCGCGGTCGTCTGGCAGGGAGTGAGGCTGACGCGCTCGCGCAGGCGCCGGGCAACCAGGAGCGCCTTGGGGATCGCGACTTCGGGCAGCACGACCGCGAACTCCTCGCCGCCGATACGCGCCACCCAGTCCTCGCCCAGACGCAGCCCGTGTGTCAGCCGGGCGGCGAATTCCCGCAGCACCTCGTCGCCTATCTCGTGACCGTGAGAGTCATTGACTGACTTGAAGTGGTCGATGTCACACATGATGAGGGACAGGGGGCGACGCAGCCGCACCGCCCGCTCGACCTCGCGGGGAAACTCGTGCTCGAAGAAGCGGCGGCTGCCGCAACGCGTGAGCTCATCGACGGTCGACAGAATGCGGTTGTCGGCCATCGCCAGCTGCAGTGCGGCCGAAAGACTCGCGATGCGCCGGGCGGTCGTCA
>Ga0134126_10008677_pt1 | contig 12781 bp, 7 predicted proteins | sample KB31752_FD_96881 | JGI IMG/M metagenome (GOLD analysis project Ga0134126, IMG submission 96881) | Terrestrial soil microbial communities with excess Nitrogen fertilizer from Kellogg Biological Station, Michigan, USA - KB3-175-2 | ecosystem: Environmental > Terrestrial > Soil > Unclassified ...
ATCAGCTGTTGGACACGATGGCGGACAATCCGACGCTGTACAACGACTTCCTCAACGGGCTGGCGGCGCATCCGACGTTGTTGACTGGGCTGTTGAACACGATGGCGGCCCATCCGACGCTCTATAACGATTTCCTCAACGGGGTGGCGGCCCATCCGAGGTTGTTGACTGGGCTGTTGAGCACGATGGCCGCCAACCCGACGCTCTACAACGACTTCCTCCACACGGTGGCCGCCCACCCGCAGATGTTGAACGGGCTGCTGAGCACGATGGCCACTAATCCGACGCTGTACAACGATTTCCTCAACGGGATGGCCGCCCACCCGCAGATGTTCGACAAGCTGCTGGGCACGATGGCCGCCCATCCGACGCTCTACAACGATTTCCTCAACGGGATGGCCGCCCACCCGCAGATGTTCAACGGGCTGTTGAACACGATGGCGGCCCATCCGACGCTCTACAACGACTTCCTCAACACGGTGAGCGCCAATCCGGCGATGTTCGACAAGCTGCTGAACACGACGGCCGCCCATCCGACGCTCTACAACGAGTTCCTCAACGGGATGGCCGCGCACCCGCAGATGTTCAACGGGCTGTTGAACACGATGACCGCTAATCCGACGCTCACCGCCGGATTCGTCGACGTAGTGGCCAACAACCCCAAACTCATCACCACCACCGTCGAAGCAGCGGCCAAGAATCCCGAGATCACCAGCATGCTCGTCAACGGACTAGCCAGTCATCCCGAGCTCATCGGCACAGCCATCGGAGATGCGATCAACGCAATCCGCAAGGGGTTGCCCACTCCTGCCCGGTAATCGACAGCGTGGCACCGATCCCAACGCCAGTCGTGCTGCCGCTCAAACGCATTGAGCTGGGCCGGATTACCCCACAACTGATCACGCCTGATGACCCTCCGCTGAACCCTTGCGGCCGGGCCATCTGATCTGTCAATATGCGATACAGCGCGTATCATCATGGTGCCAGTGACAAACGAAGTGGGGCAGGTTGAGTATTGAATCGGCTCGTGACCGGCTTGGCGACGTGTTGGCTGGTGTGCGGGATCAGTTGGCCGATATTGCTGCGATGCAGAAGAAGCAGGCCGAACTCAAGGTTGACGGGCAGGCTGCCGAGGGCAGCGTGGAGGTCACCGTCAACGCGCGGGGTCAGGTGGTCAACGCCGTGATCGATAAGGCTTATCTGGACGATCATGACTTCGAGGATCTGGGGGGTCACATCACTGAGGCAGCGCAATCCGCCGCCGGGGAGGCGGGTCGGCGGGTGGCGGAGATGTTGGCGCCGATCAATGAGCGGCACAAGAATTTGCCGTCGTTTTCCGACATTGTTGAGGGCCTACCGGAACTCAGTGATGTGCTGCCGCCGGACCTGGACCTGTTTGGCGCTGGTCCGCGGCGTCAGGGGAATTCCTCTGCGTCGCCGGCGGGTGCCAGATATGACGACGGCGATGGAGAGGCCGAGTTTCCCGCGGTGAGGAGATGAAGCAGTAAGCCGTTGTCGCGGCTTGATGCGCGGCGGAGGATGTCGGAAGTGCCGGCCGCGCCGCCGAGACGAGTGCACACCACTGGGCCGCTTGCAACGGAATGATTCCTAAAATGGAAGCGGCGGAAGCGTTTTCGTTGGTATCGCAGCTGGTGGGTGACTCCGAGCGCATCGAGGAGGTGTCGTCCTCGAGCTGCAGATCCGTCAGCACGATCCCGAACATGCTTCGGCCATAAGCAATTTCACCGTCATCGGCGTCCCACCCGAAGACGAGGACAGCTAAACCTGAGCCACGACGCTCCACCGCGGAGCAAGTCTCGCCGTCAATCCGCCCGATGGTGAGCCGTCGGTCCGGCTGAGCCCTACTTACCAGGCGCCCTATTTTGATTTGCCAGAAGACGATACACTGCGTATCACTATTGAAGTGGCGTCAAGGTCGGGCAGGTGAGACGGCTTGAGTAACGATGCGGCTGGTGACCCGGTTGCCGATGTGCTGGCTGGCATGCGGAATCGGTTGGCCATATTGCGGCGATGCAGAAGAAACAGCCCACTCAGGGTCGACGCGCAAGCCGCCGAGGGCGGCGCGGTGAGGATGAAGAAGCGATGACCGAACCATTCAGTTTGAAACCGGACCCGGCGCGCGGTGTTGCCAGCGATGCGGATGAGGCGGGCTCCCAGCTTGAGGGGGTGGCATCGGGCCTAGCGCAGATTAGCAGCGAAGGTGGGGACGTCGTCACTCACGGCGATGCCGACGATTTTTGGAAGCAAGTCACTTCGGTGCAGGAATCGGTGGAGGCCGCGGGCAAGTTTTTGAGACACAACGCGAATCTTTTGTGGGAAGCGGTCAACAGCGTCGAGAAATCTGACTACCAGGCGTAGCACCCGACATCTGATTGTCGGATTGCGCCTCGCATATCGGGTTTCTTGATGGATATCCAGATTCCGGCACAGCTGCTGTGGTTGGCGCATTTGCTCATCTGGCCGGTGGGCAGCGAGAACAAGTGGTGGCGCGCGGCTGAGGATCTGCGCGCGCAGGCCGCCGCATTACGCTCGACGATTCCTGATCTGCGGCAGCTGCGCGCATCGAACCACGGGGCGTGGACCGGGCAGACCGCAGACGCGGTCGATCAGGAGCTCGCCAAATTGCTGGACAGCCAGGATTCGGTCGACAAGCAGGTCGCCGCCCTCGAGACGCTGGCCGATTCCGCCGAGAGTATGGGTTCGAAGGTCGTCTCGGCCAAGGTCGACAACATTTCGAACCTGATTATCACCGCGGCGTTCATCGCGTGGGCCCACGCCAACGCGCCGGTCACGGCAGGCGCGTCAGAGGCGGAGATCCCGATCGCCGAAGCGGCGGCCGAGGCGGCGAGCAAAGAGATCGCTGCGACCGCTGAGGCCGAGGTCGCCGCCGAGCTGGCCGAAACCGCCGGACGGACCATGCTGGGCCAGCTACTGGTCAAAGGGCTCGTGGCGGCGGGCATCGGAGCGGGCATCGGGGCGGGCCAACAGGTGGTCACCGATATCGTGCTGGCCGCTGAAGGCCACGCCGAGCCGTTCGCGAAAGCCCTGGGGGAGCTGCTGTTGAGCGCGTTGTCGATGGGGGTTGCCGGTGCGGTCGGGGGCTTGTTCGGCCAAGTGCTGGCCGGAGTGTTCAAGGACTTCCTGGCCCCAGAAGTCAACCGGATTGCACGGATGCTCACCCAAGCGCTGATCGGGGTGTCATCGGCCGAGGCGGCCAATATCGCCGGCAGCCTGGTCGGCGGCGGCAATGTCACCACGGAGACGCTGGTCGGTGGCCTGTTTGGTTTGAGCGAAGCATTGGGCCCCGGTCATGGCGCATCGGTGTCCGATCGCGCCAAAAGCGCCACGCCCGCCAGTGTTGACGCCCCAAGAGCGGTTGATGAGCCCCGCGAGCTTTCCCCGCAGGCCGGCCCAGCTTCAGACGCCCCGGGCGCCGCCGCCTCCAGCCCGGCTAATTCCACAACTTCTAGGACGAATGTTGGTGCGCCAGAGGCTAAAACGGCCTCCGCGCCGGCAGGCCCGGCCCCAACTGCGGGTGAGCGCGGCAGCAGCGCGCCATCGGGCACCCCGCCCACGGTTGGTGATAGGGGTTCATCCGCTGGCGGCCCCCCGGGTTCCCGCCCGCAGATCGCAACCCCGGCCGATCCCAGACTCTCGCCGCCCGCCGCTCGCGGCGGGGATGGGCTTACTCCGGTGCCCTCCGGGCCGACGCGCCTGGAACCTGTTGTGTCGGAGGGGGTTCTGGATGCGTCGGTGAGCTCGCCAGGTGCCTACACAGGGCCGGTCAGCAATGGCCCGAGGGCGTCGGACTCGTTCGCGCATCTGGCGCCGAATAATGCGGATGCGGAGACGGTGCCGCGGGCGGGTCCGGTCTCGGCGGTGGGGCAGCGTGGCGCTGATTCTGGATTACAGGGTGCGCCAAGGGATTCGGGCTCTGGTGTTGTGGAGTCTGACGCCGCCGGGCAACCGGCGGCTGGGCGAGCTGGGCTGCCCTTGGCCGCGGTGGGCGACGCCGCCGCGACGCGAGCCGATGCGGGTGCTGTCCACGCCAGCGTCGAGACGGGCGCCGGTGAGCAGCTCGGGACCATCGGTGAGCCGGTGGAGCAGCCGGTCCCTGTTCAGCGCGGCGGCCCGAGTCTGGTGGTGGCTGCTCGTGCCGACGAGCTCGGGGGTAGAGATGGCGCGCGGCCGGCGACCGGTCAACTTGCCAAACCGCGGCTGGAAGCCGGCCGCACGGCCGAGCCCGTCGTCGGCAAAGACGGCGCGCGCCCACTTGGCCCGCAGCCCGGCGAGTTGCATGTGCTGGCGGGCGGTCGCAACGATGCGCCCGTCATCGAGGGCGCTAGCCCAACCTCCACGGCTCTCGTCGTCGCGAGCCACGCCGACGACGTTTCCCCCGGGGTGCTAGATCCTTTGCAGCCCAACAGCGTTGCCCACAACCCACTGGCCACCGTCGAAGCCGTCGGCTTGGCCGCCGGGCGTGGTGAGGCTGATGTCCGTGATCAGGAAGGTTCCGATCAGGGTGCCGTGTCACCTGGCGACACCCTCACCGGCGAGCCACCACAACCGCTCAAGAACTGCGTCTTGGCCGCCGTCGACGAGTTGTCGCAACGCCATCCCGAGCGTACGTTCGTCGCCGACGCCAAACCCGATAGCGAGGGCAAGGTGCCCGCGGAGGTGGCGTTTAAAGCGGCCAATTGTGCGCCCGAGGATCATTTCGTCAGCAACGCCGAGATCGAGCACACGATGCTCGAGAAGAACCTCGACGGCACCGACAAGATGCCCGATGGTTCGACGGCCATCGTTGCGGTCAAGTGGGCAGAGGGCGGCCCCCGTGAAGGCGGCCACGTCTTTCTCGCCGAAAAAGACAACGGTCAGCTCTCCTGGGTCGACCCCAAGACCGGGGAGCGAGGCCCGTGGCCCCCACCGTGGGGCGAAGACCAAGTGGCACTCACCGCGGTCGGCTACCTCGACGAGCATGGCGAACCACTGCACCGCCTCGACGAAACCCCAACCGGCACAGCCGCCGCCGACAAAATCGGGCCGGCCCAAGGCCGACCCGACGACCCGGATACGCCACCCCCGGCTGACGGCGAAGAGCACCACGGCGACGGCGAGGATCCGCATGAATTGGCTGCGGACGACGAAATCGACGAGGCCATGGGCCAATCCGGGGATGGTCGCAGTGCAGTCGATCGGGTGTTGGCGAACAAGGTATTGGACGAGCGGGTGCCAGCAGTCCCGGCCAAGATGGTGGCCAATGTTTTCGGTGACGCGGAGCGCTCCGCTGCGCGGGCGCACGACAACGCGCACTGGATGGCCGGATTGCCCCTCGATGACCCGCAGACGCGCACGCTGATCGATGCGCTGATCAAGGCCGATGCACGCGAGATCGGTAATGCCTGGGGCGTCCCGGACAAGGTCAGCGACGAAGCGAATCGCGAGGCGCTGCGGCGTGCTTGGGATCGTGCCGATCAGCTGCGGTCCAAGCTCGCTGACGGTGAACACCTGACACGCAAAGAACGCAAGCTCCTTAAGTTCCTGAACAAAGTGGACCGAGTCAAGCCGGGGCTGCGCGAGGTGGATGACGCTGTCGAGCGGGCCGGGTTGGATCCCCCGCGGTGGGTGGCATTGGATCCAAACGTTTTTCGCGGCAGTGGACGCGCCGCGTTGGTCATTGGCGACGATCCCTATCACCCGGATACCAAGGTGTCGTTTTATCGGGCGAGGCAGCGAATCGACAAGCTGGGGGAGAACATGATTGGCCCCGCGCTTGACCAACTGCGGTTGGACAAACAGGACGGGCCGGCCGCCGCTATCGTCTGGATCGGCACCAACACGCGTCTCGGGACTGAGTTCCACAAGGCTTTCTACAGCGACCACGTGGCATTACGCACTGCCCGTGAGGCATGGGCGGAAGCTCGTGGGACCGAGCCGCGCAGCGACTATCGGGTGTACTCGCTGCGCCCCCTGAGGGATGGCGAAGGGGCCGTGCAAGCCAACGCCATGCGCCCGGATCCGCAATCTGACCCGCTGCTGTTTGCCCATCGCGGGGCCAAAGACCTTCTGCCTGAGAACACTTGGGCCGCTTTCCAATTAGGACTGGACCACCGTGCCACCGCACTGGAATTGGACGTCCACCAGACCAAAGACGGGCACCTGGTCGTGCTACACGATCCGTGGATAAATCGCACCTCTGATGGTGCCGGCTTCGTCCGGAGCAAGACCCTGGCAGAACTGAAAGCATTCGACTTCGGCGCGAAGCACTCGAGCGCGAAGTTCGGCGACGCCCAGGGCGACACCCAAATACAAACACTGGACGAGGTGTTGAACCGGACGAACCAGTATGTCGAGGAGAACGGCCGGCCGGTGACCGTGTTCATCGAGATGAAGCATCTCCCGAATTTCGAATTCGTCCGCAAAATGGTGGCGCTGCTGGAGAGCAAGCACCTCATCGACCCCGCACCAACGGATCAGCTCCGCGCAGTCTTGACGTCGTCTAGTCCACTAGACATGGCGCTGGCGCATCGCCAGGCGCCGGAGTTACCCACCGTGCTGCTTGCGCCGCAACTTCCGTCGATGCTTGCGGTGAAGGCTTACCTATCGCTGGCCAAGTTCACGCACGCCAACGGAGTCAGCTTGTACAACGCGTTGACCGCCTTCCCCGATACCGTCGACCTCGCACACCGCCAAGGTCTGAGCGTGTGGGCCGGGGTAGTCCACGACCCGATCGAAGCGCGGTACCTCGCAGATCTCGGGGTGGACATAATCGGCTCCAACAATCCAGGTCTCACCAATAGCTGGCTTGGGTTCGGACCCGCGGACCCCGTGATGGACCGGCGGGTGCCGGCCATGCCGGTGGAAAAGTGGGTCAATCCAATGGGCGACGTAGAGTTGGCCACCGCGCGGGCGCGTGCGAATGGGGCGTTGATGGCCGGCCTGTCGCCGGGTGACGTTGAGCAGAACCGTGCGGTCGATGCGCTGGTCGAATCCCATCCTCGTGAGATTGGCAACTCCTGGGGCATCCGTGACAAAGACGCCGACAAGGCGAATCGCTTGGTGTTACAGCAAGCTCAGGACCGCGCCCATGAGCGGCAGGCCGAAGGCCTGAAATTTGGCCAACGTGGGGTGATGGAGCGGCCGGATCGGATTGCAGCGGGGCTGGATCGGGTGGATGGTGCTGTCGGGCGGGCCGGGTTGGACCCTTCGCGGCTAGTGGCATTCGATCCCCGGGCGTTTCGCGGTCACGGACACGCGGTAATCGTGATCGGCGACGACCCGTATCACCCGGAAACCAAAGTGTCGTGGCATAGGCCAACGCAGCCGATCGACCGCGTGGGGGAGATAGATCTAGACCCTGTGCTAGAACAACTGCGATTGGACAAACAGCAAGGGCCGGCTGCCGCGATGATCTGGATCGGCAAGAATACTGGTCTGCCTTTAGACGGTCCTGGCAACGCTTTCTACAGTGACCACGCGGCGTTCGTCGCCGCCCGTGAGGCTTGGGCAGAATCCGGCGCGACCGAGCCGCGCGCTGAGGAAACCGCGAATCCGCCTCTCCCTCCGTCGACCTCCGACCCGGCCGCGGGGCACTTCCCTGCCAACCCCTTATTCCGGCCGCGTGACCACCCGTTGGTGGTCGCGCATCGTGGCGGTCCCGACGATCGCCCGGAACAAACCCTGGCCGCCTACGAAGAAGCAGAGCGGCAGGGCGCCAACGCCTTTGAAGGCGATGCCCAACTCACCAGCGACGGGCGCCTCGTTCTCCAGCACGCCCCGTGGGTAGATCACACCTCCGACGGTTCGGGCCGAGTCGACAAAATGACCCTGGCAGAGCTAAGCCAACTCGACTTCGGTGTTCACCATCCCAGCCGAGCGCTTGGGGAGGCACAGGGCGATACCAGCATCATGACGGTGGACCGGCTGCTGCAGTTTGTTGGCGATCATGAACGGCCGTTGACGGCGGTCATCGAGACCAAGCATTGGATCCCGGGCCGCAACTACTTCGACCTCGAACACAAATTGGTCGAGCTACTGCAGCGCCATGGCTTCGCCAACCCCGCCGCAGGGGACCAACCCCCCGCGGTGGTGCTCTCGTTCTACCCGGAGAGCTTGACGCTAATCCATCGCCTGGCACCGGAATTGCCCACGGTTTACCACGCCCCGCGACTGGAGAAACTGCCGTGGACTGCGGTGGCGGCGTCCCACCTTGTGGCCAAGGCCGTCAAGGCCCAAGGGATCGACCACTATATTGAAACGCTCCGCGCCTACCCCCAAGCTGTCGACCTCGCCGCAAGCCAAGGCCTAGTCGTCTGGGCGAGGGCTAAGAATGAGCAGGACGCGCAGTACGCGAGAGATCTTGGCGTGTCCTGGATCGGTACCGACCATCCCGCGCGAACCATCACGTGGCTGGGCCACGGAACCACCGACTCTAATGGCTGAAAGATGTTCACATGAGCGGGATTCAGCAATACGGCGGCGTCCGGTAAACTCCGGACATAGGGAAGGATAGACGAAGTGGAAGCGGCGGAAGCGATTTCGTTGGTGACGGAGTTTATCCTGTGGAGAAACCTGGACTACCCCATCGAAGGACTCAAGGCAGAGCGCTTTGCGGCGGGGTGGAGGGTTTACGCGCCGGTGGACGTCGACGAGCTCGACCCGATGGGATTCCTGGACACGCCAGGCGGGCACTCGGTGTTCTTGGTGGGTCAGTCCGGGCGCATCGAGGAGGTGTCGTCGTTACTCCCACCGGAGCAGGCGCAGGCTGAATTCAGCGCCCAAGACCTCGCTGCACAAAACATCGACGGTGGATCCGATGACTCAGCGTTCATGGACGAGCTTGAGCGGCAGTTCGTCCAGGCCGCATCCGAAGGTCCCGCCGCCACAAGCCGTTTCACCATCGTCGACAACCCGCTGGGGGATGTGGACGTCGTAGGCCTGAGCGACGACGCCCTCACGGCACGGGAAGCGACACGACAAATCGAGTCGATCGCGCGAGAGCTGGCCCAGCTGGGCCCGGCAGGGTGGGAGGAGTTTTCGGCGGAGTTCGCATTCACTGTCTCCTCCCAAATCGCGCGGCTGCGGTTCGGGCCGGACGATCACGAAGGCATCGTGCCTGTGCCGCAGTCGATCGTCGAGTTGGTCCGCCAACAACGCGAGCTGACTGCACAGACGCCGGCCGGCCCGTGGTGGCGGCTGTTGCTAACCGTCACCAATCGCGGCGACATCACCATGGACTACGACTACGGTGACGACCCCTTTCCCGACGATCAGCTGGTGGCCCGCGAGCATTACCGGAACGACCTGGAAGCCCATCCGCGCTCGCTGCCGGTTTGGCTGGCCGGATATCTGGCCGGGCCCGCCGCACAAGGCCGCAACCCTCGCCAGGCCGCAGCTGCAGTGGCCGCCGACACCGCCGCGGACCGCATCGCCACGGCCACCGCGGAAGTGCCTGCCCTGCATGACTTGTGGACGCGCTTGGCAGTGCTATCGGCGGCCTACGTCGGCGGCGGGTCGGAGCGGGGGCCGCGCATCCACCCCGGCTACGCCCGCTACGACGACGAAGACCGCAGCGGGTCAACGTTGTTCATGTTGCCTGGCGATCGCGCGGTGCTCTCCGGCGGCAAGTGGAACTCCGAGCTGCTCGATGCTGCCTACAACCGCGGTGAAGCGCTGCCCGATCTCTACACTGGGGCTCCCGCGTGGGTCAACGACAGTGTTCTTGACGCCCGAAACCGCAACGGCCTTTTGACATTCTGCTTCTGGTGGGAGAACGGCCAATGGTATCGGGGGACCACCGATACCTCGCGCGAACTCGACGTGGCCCTCCCTGCAATCTGGACGCCGGCGTCAACCGTCCGGGCGATGACCAGCCAGACCGGGCCAGCTGCGCAGGACCACTGCGAGGCATTGCTGGCAACCGCCACCAACCAGACCGCCACCGCCGGCGATGTGGCCGCACTATTTGCCGCTAAGCCCGACGCCGAAGTCGACGCCGCTGCCAACCAACTCAGCCTGGCCGGACTACTGGCCAGCTGAACCAGGTTGCCGAATCCCTGCTCTATCCGCTACGGAATGCCCGAGGGGCGCAGGAAGCAACAGGCCGACGGACGCAACGAAGGCCACGGGCTAGGCGCCTTCGGGTTTGGGCGCTTCTGATCGCGCGGGTTCGCCGAGTACGGCGACCACGGCCTCGGCATCACCGATGAGTTGCTGGCCGTTCTTTTTGTTTCGCAGGACCTTGCTGGGCTGATGTGCGGCGCCGTGGGCGCCTGCTCCGTGCTGACCCGCCGCGGGGGCACCGGCTCCGGGAGCACCCGCACCGGGGGTGCCCGCAGCGCTGAGTCCCGCGCGGGACCCGGTCGCCACGGTGCGGCCGACCGCGCTACCCGCCCTCGTGCCCGGCGCGGCCGCAGGTTTGGCGAGCGCTTTCGCGCCACTGCCGATCCCTCCGGCTCCACCCTTGACCCCCTTGCCCAATGCGACGGTTCCCTCCTTCGGCAGGTTGCCGAGGCTGCTTGGGAGTGCACCGGTGTTGGCCGCTTGGCCCGCGCGTGCCGAGTTCATGGCCCCGAGCGCGGACTGCAACGGCGAGGCGAGGCTCTGGCCGAGGCTGCTGAGGCCCAACAGGTCCGGAGTTTGCGAGCCCGCCGCGCCGGTAGCGTCCGTCGGGATTTGAGACGCGGCCGGGATTTGTGACGCCGCCGGGATTTGAGACGCGGCCGGGATCGCGGGCATGCTTGGCCCGCCCCCGAGGCCGCCACCCCCGCCCCCGAGACCGGGTCCGACGCCAGGCCCGGTGCCGGGCCCGCGGCCCGGTCCGGTGCCCGGGCCGCCTGGCTTCGCGAACGTCATGTCCGGAGGGGTGGGAAGATTGGGAAAATTGTCGGTGACCGCTGCGGCGGTCGGGTTGTAAGTGTCCCGAAAGAGCTGCACCGCAAGCTGGTAGTCCTTGATGGAAAGGTTAATTTGGTTCATCTGCTGGACGGCTTGTGACGCAGCCACGTAACCGTCGCTGTTATTCCGCAGGTAACCGCTACCGTCGAGATGATACTCCGAATTAAACGCCGCTATCGCCTTGTTGAGTCCTTGCTCATTGAAGTTGCCGGAATCTATCAATTGCGCGTTTGCGTCGGAAGGAAATCTACTGACAATACTGGCAAACGCGTGGCTTAGCGCTTTCAGGCGGGCCGAGATTGCGTCCGAAGACGGCGTGAAATCGTAGATCGACGTCTTGGTGATATGTTGGGTCGCCGCGGCTGCGGCGTCTGCGCTCGCGCCTGACCATTGGCCGGATAGTGTGCTAGTAACGTTCGTTTTAAAGTCCTGCGACCGCTTTTGAAGGTTGTCTCCGTCAGACGTCCATGAGTGTGCTAGTGCGTTGACGTGAGGGATTCCATTTTTCAGTGCTTCCATTTCGGCGCGCAGGTTGGTGAATGTCCAATTCTCCCAATTTATGGGACCGGGATTAGCCGCGGTACCGATATCGTGGCGGATCTTTTCATAAGCGCTGTTGTCGGAAGTCAAGCCGGGAATCTGAGCGAAATTGCCGGGTACCGTACCTTTTGGGATACTGGAATCCGGCGCCGGCGGCGCAACGTCATGTAGATGGCCGCCCTTCGAGTCCACCACGCCCGTTAGACTTGGCTCGAGGTTGTCGGCCGGGCCGTCAGCCTCCCCTCCCATAGTGGCGCCCACCCAGTTTCCAAAGCCACCCATGATCCACTGCTCCCTGTCCGGCCTGCGATTGACTACGCGCTGTTGTCGCGGTTCGCTAGTGCGGTTGCCGCGTCATTAGCGGTCTGGATAAAAAGGTTCGCCTGGGATAGCTGTTGCGTCGTGTAAGTCGTCAGCGTAGTGCCACACGAATTGAACGCTGCCGACAAGCACGTCGCTATCTCGTTGGCCGATGTGCCGAAATATCCTGTTGTGTTGTCGAGCCTATCGTCGATAATTGCTTGCAAGCTCGCCTGGTAACGGGTGTAGGCGTTGGTGAGTTTCGAAGCCACTGTCGGATCAAGATAGAGGTTCTTTTGTCCGGTGGCGGCATCGAGATCAGTCCATGGACTACCAGTCATAATTATTCTCCTCCTCAACGATCAATCTGAGTATCATAATGGTAGATTGAATGGCAGAGTCACCTCTTCCTCTATGCGAATCAAGACCGCTGCTGAATTGACAAAGTTCCCGGCCGCGAACAACATGACCAAATCGCCCACCTTGGCAATCTTCTTGTTCATGAGGTAGACGAGATTCACGCAGAAGTCCGACACCGTCAGGTGTCCGAATCGTGCCGCGAATGAGTGGAGGCCAGGTGTTGGGCGGAGCAGAGCTTGCTTTGCGAGTATGTCCGTGACGTGACTCGGCTCGATGAATGACGGAGCAAACCAATCGATCTCGTCGGGGTCAAGCCCTATGCGTTCATAGCATTCAATGATCGCACTGATGGCGCAGTGGAAGCTGGCCAGCGCGTGATGGTCCGCCGAGCCCGGATGGCGTCGGTCATAGGCCTCGAACCTAGCCACCCACTCCGTCAAGGCCGGAAATGATGGATCGTCGATACCACGATCTGCCCTGCTGCGCATCATATCTGCCGAGGGGTTGTATGAACGTGCAGCGGCCGACAGAATTTGCGCGAAGCCTTCGTTTCTGTTCAACACCGTACAGAAGGCGCTATCGCCCATCAGCGAGCCTTCGGTCACCGGGCTGGCCGCATACCGATATCGGTCGAAGAAGAAATTGCTGTCACCGCCGGTCACCA
>Ga0134126_10008678_pt1 | contig 12781 bp, 9 predicted proteins | sample KB31752_FD_96881 | JGI IMG/M metagenome (GOLD analysis project Ga0134126, IMG submission 96881) | Terrestrial soil microbial communities with excess Nitrogen fertilizer from Kellogg Biological Station, Michigan, USA - KB3-175-2 | ecosystem: Environmental > Terrestrial > Soil > Unclassified ...
AAGTTCTTGCAGAGCTACGATTCGGTATATCTGCTGAACGTACTGCATAGAGATAACTTCCCAACAATCTATGCCATGGTCGTCCAGCAGGAAACTTAATCCAGCACCCAACGCATTTCGCACCGGGCCGGAAGCTGTGCGTTGAAACCCCAGGTCCGCTACTGGGCACTGAAAGAACTCACCCCAGCGTTCATATGTGTGCGCCCCTGAAATTCCGAGATCGATTACCTGGTCCCAGCGCATCTTGGCCCACGCCCCGGATTGTGCAGCATCTTCGGAATGGAGGAAGAGGATTCTCATCGGCTGCACCGAGCCACTTGATCACCGCACGCGAAATACCGGCTGGCTCATTTTCCCTTCCAGAAAACGCGCAGGATTTGCGTCTTCGATCCAGCACGCCAGGGTTTTAAGCACCTCGGCGTAAACCTCCAACGTCTTTTGCACGGCGGGACCATCATGCGCTGACGTCATGTTGTGAGTTGAGATCACCAGCACGCCTCGCTTCACGGCTTCCTGCTGGAACAGATTCTTCAAAATCAGATCTTCTTTGCCGCAGTCGTCCAGGAATTTCAGCAGAGACCATTGGGGCCGCCCCAAACAACGAATTCTTGCCTGCAGTCCTGCTTCCTCTATCATGACCTTCAGTCCGTCCTGCAAAACCTTGCCGTTCGATTCCATTCGCTGCAGCGCATCGCTCGACTCAAGGATATCGAGAACTTTCATCGCCGCGGCCATGGACGCGACTTCGCCAGCGAAAGTAAAGCTGAAGAAGATGTCGTCAAAACTACGCATGAGGTCGGTTCGTCCGACGACACAGGAAATCGGAAAGCCGTTGGCCATTGCCTTTCCGAAACAAGCCATGTCCGGAATCACGCCAAACAGCTTTTGTGCGCCGCCCAATCCGAAATGGAAGCCGCTGCATATCTCATCGAAAATCAGGACTGCGCCGTTTTCTTTTGCCAGGTCTCGAACTCCATTCAGGAAGCCGGCTTTCGGCTCCTCAAAATTGAAGGGTTCCAGAATCACCGCCGCGAACTCACCGGGGTGCTCTCTGAACAAATTCTCGAGGCTAGCGCAATCGTTGTATCGAAATGTATGCGTCAAAGATCTTACGCACTCTGGCACGCCCGCATTGCGGGTTGTGCTTCCGATATACCAATCTTGCCAGCCGTGGTAGCCACAGCACGCGATCCGGTCGCGTCCGGTCACTGCTCTCGCCAGGCGGACCGCCCCAGATGTCGCATCGGAACCATTTTTTCCGAACCGCACCATCTCTGCGCACGGAATGATCTGAACCAGGCGCTCCGCTAATTCAACCTCAAGCGGGTGAGAAAGTGAGAAAGTGTGTCCTCGCGATAATTGCTCGGTCACTGCCGCGTTCACTTCGGGATGCGCATATCCCAGAATGTTCGGCAACAATCCCTGGACATAATCCAAATAGGTATTGCCGTCGACATCGACCACCCGGCACCCCGAACCAGATTGCAGAAAGACTGGCGCGGCGCCTTGGACGTATTGAGTATGCTTTTTGCTGAAGGTCTGAGCGGCACTGGGTATGACTTTCAGCGAGCGTTCAAGCCAGGCTCGCGATTCGGATAGCGGCAAAGCTTTCGCGGCTCCCGCCCGCGCTTCGCGAAACAGGCTCCGATAATAGCCTTCATTCGATATTTTGGACGCCGAGCAAGCGCTCAATTCGACATCTTCATCCAACATTTTTAACACCGTTTCGAAATCAGTACGATCAGCCAGTTTGGAATAAATCGCTCTCACAAATTCCAAGTCGGACGCATAGTCCACAGTCCACCGAACCGGAACGTTCGCGGGCAGCGGCTTATCACTCTCAACGCCGCACACCGCGAATTGTTCGCCCTTCATAAATGGCGTGACATGCTCGCGGTCGGATGATTTTGTCGCCTGATGCCAGGCACGCTCCAACGCAGCAAACGAAAAGACCTCAGTGTCCAATCCATCGGGATATGTATACCGCAAGGTATTGGAGGCGTAATCCCATTTCCCATCGGAAAATCTATCGATCACTCGATCGATGACATCGGGGTCGATCAGCGGGCAATCAGCCGTGATTCTGACCACGGAACGAGCATTAACTTTTTTGGCGGCGCGATAAAAACGATCCAGTACGTCGTGTTCGCTCCCTCGGAAACAAGCCAGGCCGTGGGCAGCGCAGAAATTTGCGATAGAGTCATCGGAAGGGCAATCGGTTGTCGCGACTAAGATTTCATCTATGCGAGAGGCCCGTCTGGCACGTTCGATAACATGCCAGATCATCGGACGACCGCAGATATCAGCCAAGGCCTTACCAGGAAAGCGAGACGATCCCATCCGCGCCTGAATGATGGCGAGAACGGGTACGCCGATCCGGCCATTGCTGCCGACGCTAACTTGCATAGGCAGCCTTTTGCTTCCATTTGGCTGGGTTGAGCAGTTCTTCGGGCGCCTTAGGCAAGGCGTGTTCCAGCTCGTGAATTTCTTCGGCCGATAATTCAGGCCGCGAGAACAGTTGCAAATTTTCTTCCAGCTGTTGGAGCGTGTCGCAACCTACGACAACACCGGTGATCCATCGCAGCGAACGCACATAGGCCAGGCAGAGATCAGCCACGCTCTTGCGGCCAAATTTATTCGTCAACCCCCGGAGTTTTTTAGCACATTCGGCATTATTGAAATCGCGGACAACTGGCCAGATCTCGGGCGGATGCGCCAGAACTCCCTGAAGCAGCGCGCTACGCGCATGCACGACGACATCCGAACGCTGGTTGACGGCTCGCCCAAAATCTCTCCAACGCCAGTCCAAAATATTCATCGGTATTTGCAAGTGTTGGATCTCCGGATCGGCAAGGGCCGCGAGTGCTTCGTGCGGATAGTAAACCGATGCGCCTAAAAGCGAAATCTTCCCCTCAACCTGGTGCTCACGTACACGCTGCCAGGCGGCGCCGCGCCACGTATGGCGATGCACCCAGTCGTGCAGCAGCAGGGTATCCAATTTTTCGGTGCGCAATGCGCGACACGAAGCGTCTACGCTAGCATCGACGCTCTTGCGCACTTCAGATTCCGACGCTTCCTCATCGATATTCGAAAGATCCAGCTTCGTGATCACGTGCGTTTGCGATTGCCACGTTCCTGTCAGAGATTCCCCGATGAGACGTTCTGCCTCGCCGTATGCGCGCGCGGTGTCGAGGGCAGATACACCATGCGCAACGACATATCGGAGCATTTCAAGCGCGACATGTTCAGTCGGCTTACCTGCAAAATTGACTCGGCCGTAGTCCATTCCCAGTTGCGCAGTGCCAAAGACAAAACCGCTCTGGGGAGTAGGAGTAGTTTCCAGACAACGTTCCGGAATAGGCCCGCAAGATTCCGTCATGTCCTGGCACCCCACTCGAATCTACGCGGCATATTCGGCCATGACCTTTCGCAAGGCGCTGATTACATCGTTTACGTCCCGGTCCGTCATTCCGTGAAACATCGGCAAGCTGATGAGTCGTCCGTATGCTGATTCAGCGACTGCAAAATCTCCCGGCTTATAGCCAAATCGATCGCGATAATAACGATGCAAGTGCACCGGAATGTAATGGACGTTGATGCCGATGTTTTCCGCCCGCAACGCCTGGAAGATTTCTGCCCGGCTCACCGAAAGTGAATCTAACTTTAGCCGCACAGGATAAAGGTGCCATGCAGGCAGTACGCGATCTTGCACATTCGGCAAAACGAGACTCGAAAAGCTGCGCAAAGCGTCGTTATACCTCGCCGCAATCTGCCTGCGACGCGACAAATTACTCTCCAGCTTTGAAAGCTGCCGCAAGCCCAGCGCGCACGCAATGTCCGTCAATCGATAATTGAAACCGAGCAGGACCATCTCGTAATGCCATTGGCCACAAGCCTGGCGTTCCCGGGCCTCGCTGCTGATTCCGTGATTGCGAAATTTTCGCAATGTATCGGCAAAACGTGAATTGTCAGTGGTGACCATCCCGCCTTCACCGGTCGTTATATGTTTCACCGGATGAAAACTGAAAACGGTCATGTGCGAAATGCTTCCCACTCGGCGGCCGTGGTGCTCCGCGCCAAGCGCGTGACATGCGTCTTCTATGACAACTAGCCCGCGACTCTCAGCAATCGCATGAAGTGCATCGTGATCGGCCGGGTGCCCGGCGTAGTCGACCGGCAACAACGCCTTCGTTCGCGGCGTAATACATTTCAACACGCGTTCCGGATCGATGTTCAACGTATTGTCGCGAACGTCGGCGAAGACAGGCTTTGCGCCCTGATAAAGCACACAATTCGCGGTTGCCGCAAACGTCAGCGGAGACGTGATCGCCTCATCGCCGGCTCCCAGTCCGGCGGCAAATGTCGCGCCATGCAGCGCCGCGGTCCCGCTGCTGAAACTCACGGCATAACGAGCGCCAACCCACGCCGCGAATGCTTCTTCAAATTCACCTACTTTGGGCCCGGTGGTCAGCCAGTCGGAACGAAGCGTTTCTACTACCGCTGCGATATCTTCATCGTCAATCGACTGCTTCCCATAAGGAAGAAACTCGGAGCGCACCGGCGTTCCGCCATGTAGTGCAAGAGCTTCTTTGACTGGGGCGATAGGAGTCATAGATCAGGCGCTGGCTCGGATCGGAGTTTCTCCATTCAACGACACGGGCGGCGCGCTGCCTTCCACCAGTTTGTAAAGATCTTCGGCGGTCAGCCACTGTGAATTGGTGTCGCTCGAATAACGGAACCCTTCGGGCAACGAAACGTCAGTCTTCCAATTTTCTTTCCGCCACCACGACTGCGCAGGCTGGATCACGAACATGTCGTCGCGCTCGACTGCGTTGCGGGCTTCGTCCTCGGAGAGCAAAACTTCGTGCAGTTTTTCCCCAGGCCTGATGCCTACGCAATCAATTTGGCAATCGGGTGCGATCGCCTGCGCCATATCCAGCAGCCTCATGCTGGGGATTTTGGGGACAAAGATCTCTCCCCCATGCATCTGCTCGATGCTCCGGATCACAAACCGTACTCCCTGGTCCAGCGTGATCCAAAACCGGGTCATTCGCGCATCAGTTATCGTGACCCGGCCTCGCGCGCGCTGCTCCATGAAAATTGGGATGACGCTTCCCCGGCTGCCGACAACATTTCCGTAACGCGCGCAACTGAAGCGCGTGTCCTGCGCGCCTGCATAGGCATTGGCCTGCACAAACATTTTTTCCGCGCAAAGCTTGGTGGCGCCGTAAAGATTAATCGGATTGACCGCCTTGTCGGTGCTGAGCGCCACGATCCGGCGAACACCGCAGTTGATCGCGGCTTCAATAACGTTTTTGCCGCCGTTAATGTTGGTCTGGATTGCTTCAAAAGGGTTGTACTCACAAGCTGGAACCTGCTTCAGCGCGGCCGCATGCACCACCACAGACACTCCGGAGAAAGCTCGCTCCAATCGCTGCTGATCGCGCACATCGCCCAAAAAGTAGCGCAGGCTGGGATGGTCCAATCCGGCGGTGCGCATCTCATGTTGCTTCAATTCGTCACGACTGAAGACGATGAGCTTCTGCGGACGATACTCACGCAGCATGACCTCTACAAACTTTTTGCCAAACGACCCGGTCCCCCCGGTGACAAGCACCACCTGCTCAGTCCAGTTCATCCCCGTTGTCCCCTCGATTGTTGAGCATTCGCGCGAAACAGCTTATTGTGCCGAGTATAGTCATTGTTCGATATCTGCCGCTGTGAATCTCTACTGTTTCGTTGCGCTGAACCAACTCGATTAAGCCTGCCCCTGTTTTTGTCTGCGATACTGCACAGAAGCAGATTCGCGCACAATTCGCGCGTCCAATCGTTCGCGACGATAGGGGAGGCAGATGGAAGTCCCGCTACTGCAGACAAGTGCCGGCCCGCGGGAATTGACTCCGATCTCCCTGCAAACCGGCAGGAATCTGGCGATGAATCATCCTGCCTTCGCCAACCACGACTCCATGCTGCGCGATTATTTGCGTGTTCTGATCAAGCGAAAATGGATTGTCCTGGGAAGCATGGGCATTATTTTTGGCGCATCTCTGATCGCCACCCTGCGCACGGTCCCGATTTACGATGCCGTCGGAAGTATCGCGCTTAACAAGCCCGATCCGATCACGCAAGGACTGCGCGATGCGACCAACTCAGGCGCGGACTATTACGATCCCACAGATCTGGATACTGAAGTCAGGATCCTGCGCAGCGATTTGCTCGCCTTGCAAGTAATCAAACAATTGAAGCTGGATGAATTGCCAGAGTTCGGCGGCACAGGCGCGAGGCCGTCATCTCCGCTCGAACTGACTACGGACGGGCTGCAGCCGGACTCCGCCCGGGCAAGCTCGTTGCTGGCCGAGTTTAAGGGAAATCTTCGCGTCATGCTGGAGCCCAACACTCGCGTCATTGATATTCACTATCTCAGCCATGACAAAGAGCTAGCAGCCAAAGTTGTGAATACGCTGGCGAGCACTTACATCGAGCAGAACTTCAAAACTCGATTCGAATCGACCATGCAGGCCTCAGACTGGCTCTCCAAACAATTGGTGGACCTGCAAATCAAGGTGGAAACATCCCAAGAGAAATTAGTCAAGTACCAGAAAGACCATCAGATCCTGGGAACAGACAAGGAAAACATCACAACCGCCAAGCTGGATGAATTAAATAAAGAGCTCACAACGGCGGAGTCGGAACGAATGCAGAAAGAATCTGTTTATCGCCTGGCCGAAGGTGGGGACACGGAATCTGCGGCTGCCGTTGCCACCGGAGTTACTCAGGACAAGAGTTCTGCAAGTACGTCTGCGCTGCTGGAAAAACTGCAGGAGCAAAAGGCTGATCTAAAAATTCAGGTTGCACAATTGAGCACGCAGTTTGGGCCCGCATACCCGAAGTTGGCGCAGTTGAACAATCAGATTCAGGAAATCGATTCACAGCTTCAGATTGAGATGAAAAAAGTCGGCGGCCGCCTTCGTGGCGATTACCTGGCTGCACTGCAGCGTGAAAAGATGCTGCATGTCGCGCTTGAAGAGCAAAAGCAACAACAAAATAAGCTAAACGAAAGCGCGATTGAGTACAGTTTCTTAAAGCGTGACTTCGAAGCCAATCGTACGCTCTACGACGGTCTACTAGAAAAGCTAAAAGAAGCTGGAGTCGCAGCCGGCCTGCGCTCGAACAACATTCGCCAGGTTGACATGGCGCGCACGCCCGGCGGTCCTACGGAGCCAAACATCCCGCGCAACCTTGGGTTTGGCTTCTGCCTGGGACTCACTACCGGCATCGGCCTGGCATTCTTACTTGAGGGTATCGATAACACCGTGCGTACGCCGGAGCAGGCGCAAGCTATTTCCGGGCTACCCTCTCTCGGCATGATCCCTCTTGGGTCCAGGAACAACTCAGAAGCGACTTCGCGTGGTCTGACGGTGGCGGCATCCAAAGAAGCGGTAGAGTTAATTACCCAATCCCGGCCGCAATCCCAGATGTCCGAGGCTTATCGCGCTCTGCGAACTTCGCTTCTGCTCACCTCGGTAGGAGCTCCGCCTAAAGTTATTCTGATCACCAGCGCTTTACCTCAGGAAGGAAAAACAACCACCAGCGTCAACACCGCGACGGTTCTCGCGCAAAAAGGGACAAGGGTCCTGCTGGTCGATGCCGATCTTCGCCGTCCCAGTATTCATAAGGCCCTTGGTTTGGGTCCCCGAAGCGGGCTTAGCAATGTGCTCACTGGCGGAGTGTCTTTACCGGACGCGATTTGCCGGTCATCAGTGCTGCCCAATCTTTTTGTGTTGCCGGCTGGCACGCCGCCTCCAAATCCCGCGGAGTTGTTGGCTTCATCGCAGATGGTCGAAGTACTCGCCGAACTGCGGCAGCATTACGACCACATTGTGCTCGATACTCCTCCGACGCTGTCCGTCACCGACGCGGTTGTGCTCTCAACCCGCGCCGACGCTGTAGTGCTGGTGATTCGGTGTGGACAGACCACGAAGCCTGCCCTACGCCGGTCGCGCGAAATTCTCGCTCAAGTAAATGCCAGGGTTGCCGGAGTGTTGTTGAATGCTGTCAATCTAAATTCGCCGGAGTATTACTACTACTACGAATATCAGGGGAAATACGGCCATCGCTACTACGACGAAAACGTGGAATCTGAGACGGACTCCGTACGCGCGGCATCATCGGGTGCGTAGTCGGCGGCACCAGAATGGATTTTGAAATTGTCCACCCAAGAATACGATTAGCTGCTCGGTGTTTATTTTTCTTGGGGACGGCTGCCTACCTGGCGCTGACGACAAGTCAATTTCTCGCCGCCCAATTTTCTGCAATTCCCCGTGCTTCTTATCTGCGAAAAGCGACAAAACTTGACCCATCCAACGCTGAATATCGTGATAGCATGGGCCGCTTTCTACTTCTGGTTCAGCAGTCTCCCGCCAATGCGCTGCCCTGGCTGTGGACCGCAACCTCCTTAAATCCAAACCGGTCGGAGTATTGGCTCCACCGCGCGGTGGCTGAACATCTGATCGGCGACTCCGAGAGCGAACGCAACTCGCTGGCCAGAGTAAGTGCCGCCAATCCCCACTCCTCAGATGTAGCCTGGCAGCTCGGTAATCTCTATCTGTCACAAGGTGCGCTTGAACCGGCGTTTTGCGAATATCGAAAAGTTTTGCAAAACGATTCGGAGCTCAGTTCTCAAGCCATCCAGATTTGCTGGCGGGTCAGGCCTGACATCGACTTCTTACTTGAGAATGTCATACCCGCCGGTGCCGACGAGCCATTCTTGAGCTTTTTAGTTTCAAGCAACGAACCTGTCGCCGCAGCCAAAGTCTGGGAAAGAATGGTGGCCCTGCAACAGCCCGTGGAGCGCCGATTCTTATTCGATTATTTGAACTATCTGTTTACCCAACATGATCCGGTGCAGGCATCGCGCGTATGGCAGCAAGCCGCAAATCTTTCCGGTCTGGCGGCATACCAACCGACCCAGAAGAATCTTTTAGTCAATGGCGACTTCCGTCTAAATGTTTTGAACAATGGCTTCGATTGGATTTACCAAAAAACTTCTGCTGTGTCGCTCGCGATTGATCCCGATGAAAGCCGCTCTGGCTCGCGATCACTCCGCATTGAGTTTCAAGGCCCTGGTCTTGAAGATTCGGGCATTCGCCAACTTGTCTCCGTTGATCCGGACACGGAATACGCTTTTTCGGGCTATTACAAAACGGCAGAAATGGAAGGAGCGGGCGGGCCAAAATTCGCAATTCAAGATGTCTATAGCGGAGCCAAGCTTTTTATGAGCGACGACCTTCGCGGGGCCGCGTCGTGGACAAATGTGAACGGCAGACTCACAACCGGCCCCGAAACTCACCTGATCGTGCTGCGAGTTGCGCGAGTGCCCGCCGACAGGCCGATTCGCGGCAAACTATGGATCGATGGCCTGAAGCTGGTGAGATCTAATCACGTTGCGTCGTTCGTATCGGCGAAGGAGCAGCCATGACTGCGCCCCTGCCTTTGCCCGAACTGCCACTTGAACCCTTGGTTCCGAATTTCACTCACTCGCGCCGCAGCAGCCGGATTTTGTTCAGCGTAGCCGGGCTTTTAATGTTTTGCACGTTGGCGTTCGGAGCGGTTAATGCGTGGGGACACTTCATTCTGCAAACTACCGCAACCGTACTTTTAGCTTATTGGGCTCTCGATCAAATGCGATCAGCTCGGATCACAATCCGCTGGAACCCTGCTTTCCCGCCGATGATTGCCTTTGCGGGATTGATGTGCATCCAGTTGTTGCCCGGGGTTTCCGCGTACTGGCACGCCACGTTTTCGCAACTGCTTCTATACATCTCATACGGGATTCTCTGCTTTCTGCTGGTGCAAACTCTTTCCCGCAGTCGCGACATCCGCATTTTGGGCACGGCGCTGGCGATTTATGGCTCCGCAGTGGCTTTGTTCGCGATTCTTCAAAACCTCAGCGCTCCGACCAAACTGTACTGGCTCAAGACACCACGTTTCGGCGGATGGATCTACGGTCCATATGTAAACCACAATCACTATGCAGGTTTGATGGAAATGTTGGTTCCGGTGCCGCTGGTGTTTGCCTTCAGCCGGTTTGGCAATCAGCGCGAGCGGTGGCTCGCGGCCTCAGCTGCGGCTTTTATGGGAGCCACGATTTTTCTTTCCGGCTCTCGCGGTGGCATGATCGCGCTTGCGGTTGAGTTCGCGATTTTGCTGCTGTTGCTCTTTCGCGAACGTCAAAAGCAAAATAGCGCCATCCTTTTCGGCACATTTCTTCTTGTCGCGCTTGCCATGATTGCATGGACGGGAGGTCACGAGGTCAAAGCTCGAATTGCAACTCTCGCCGGCGACAAACATTCCGAGCTTGCGACCGATATCCGACTACAGATCGATCGAGACATTCTGAGAATGTCCAGACATCATCTGCTGCTGGGTTGGGGACAAGGCACCTTTGCCGATGTATATCCGCAATTTCGCAGCTTCTATACCGACTCGCTGGTCAACGCCGCGCATAACGATTTCCTGCAGGTATTGTCAGAAACTGGAATTATCGGATTCGGCATCATGTTATGGTTCCTGGCGATCACGATACGAAACGGGCTGCGCAAGTCCTCTAACTGGACCACCGACCTGAATGGCGCAGTGGCCGTCGCGGCGCTGCTTGGAATTAGCGGCATCCTGGTGCACAGCCTGGTGGATTTCAATATGCAGGTGCCCGCAAACGCGGCGATCTTCTACTCGCTCTGTACCGTGGCGGCCATGGAACCACGATTTAGAACTCATTCCCGCATACATCGGCATAGCGAGTAACTCGGACATTTTCCGGCGTCGTCCAACCGCACATTTAATCGGGAGGATTCTTTCGACCTTCTCTGTGTCGTAACTCTGTGAACTCTGTGTGCTGTGGTTAGATCTTAAAAGCTCATCACAGAGGAGCACGGAGTATAGCCATCAGGTCAGGGTACTCCTGACGGCTGATGGCTGAAAGCTGACGGCTTGCTTAATATCCGCGATTTCCCGAAACCAGCACGTTATACGGCACGTCGCGGGGAATGTTGTACTTGGCCATGATTTCGTTCATCTTCTCTTCATCCTTGGCATAGTCATCGCGATCATGTTTCGCCCGGTCGCGTTGAAACTTCTCGTATGCCTTATCGAACTTCTTCTGATCGTCCGGCGAAAAGCGGCCTTGGTATTGGCGCACGTCCTCATGCGGTGCATAGCCATTGGTCGTTGCAATCGCGTTGAAGGGAGTGTTCTGGGGAATGTTGTTGCGCTGCATCAGTTCTTCCATGTTGCGCGCATGCTTGTCGATGTCATCCCGGTCATTCTTCGCATTCGCTTGCTGCCACTTCGTGTATTCCTTATTGAACTTGTTCTGATCGTCGGGCGACATCTGGTTGCCGTAGCCCCGGTTGTCATAGTTCGGATTGTTGTTATAAGCGGGCGGGGGTGGCGCGACTTCATTCTGCGACGCGACCCGGTCGTACGGCGTGTCTGCAGGAATTGAATACTTGTTCATCAGATCCTGCATGTGGTGTTCCGAGCTCACCATGTCGTCGCGATCGCCGGTCTGCCTGTCCTGCTCCCAGCGTGAGTAGTAATTGTCGAATTTCTGCTGATCATCAGGGCTCATCTGTTGCTGCGCTTGCACCAGTCCCGGCAGCGCCAACGCGGTCAGGACAATTAGACTTCCCAAAAATTTGGTCATAGTTCCTCCGGCAAGTGAGTATGTCTCTATCGTTCGGTCGGGAGTTATGAGTAACGCGAAGAAGCACAGGTTGGCCAAGAGGAACTGCTTACGCGGAAATGCAGCCTATCCAGAACTGGATGTGAGTGTTTTTACTTAGGGATGATTGGAGAGTGGAGATACGGGCGTCCTCGCCCGTACCCTTCAGAACGCTCCCGCAACTCTATTGAAACTTAGTCCCGATCTCGTCGTGAGGCAACTTCTTCGAACCGCACTTCGTGCGGGATCTGGTTTCGTTCCATGATTTCTCGCATGTGGTGTTGCAGGCGTTCCGCATCGTCGTAGTCACGGTGTTCGCGTGCTTCTTTCCAGCGCATGAACAAATTGTCGAAGTGGGCACGGTCCTCGTTCGAGAGCCTTTCACGCCACTGCACACGCTCTTCGTGCCGCGCCTCCTGCCGCTCTTCGTGTCTGGCTTCGGCACGCACCTCATCATGCCCGTTCGTGGCAACGCGCCAGAATGGCGTCTGCGACGGAATTCCGTAATGCGCATACACATCAAGCATGCGTTTTTCCATGCTGATAATTTGCCCCTGGTCGTTTACCTGGCGGTACTGCTGCCAGCGCGTGTAGTAGCTGTCAAACCGTTGCTGGTCTCGATCCGAAAGCCTTGGCTGCGCCAGCGCCGGCAAACTCACCGCCAGCAAAAACAAAATCCCGAATATTTTCTTCATTCCTCTTCTCCCCGCGGTATTTATGCCGCTGGGACAAGTATGTCAATCCTGAGGTAAATCGGCCTCTTCCCGAAGACACAGCCTTTTAGTAACCCAATGGTCCCCAAACCCTTGTTTTCAGGCTATTTTCGGCCAAAATATTGCGAAACTCTTTTCTGCCTGTTGGGTTTAGAGTAGTGGCAACTCCAATGCCTGCTCCGCCCGTTCCTGGTGCGGCAATTGGGAAGGCATGTTGCTCTCCGGGGAGGTTCCGATGAGAACTCTTTACCGCGTCCTTTGCGTACTTACAATTTCGACATTGATGTCGGGCTCCGCGCTGATGGCTCAAGCCCAGCAGGACGATCAATCCGACGATCAGCCGGCA
>Ga0134126_10008679_pt1 | contig 12781 bp, 10 predicted proteins | sample KB31752_FD_96881 | JGI IMG/M metagenome (GOLD analysis project Ga0134126, IMG submission 96881) | Terrestrial soil microbial communities with excess Nitrogen fertilizer from Kellogg Biological Station, Michigan, USA - KB3-175-2 | ecosystem: Environmental > Terrestrial > Soil > Unclassified ...
CCAGCACATCATGACGCATCCCATGCTGGGCTGGCAGATTCTCTCACCGTTGCTCGGCGAGGAACCGGTCGCGCTCAGCATCGTGCGCTCGCATCATGAGCGGTTCGACGGACGCGGCATTCCGGACAAACTTGCCGGAATGGACATTCCGATGGAAGCGCGAATCGCCGGCATTGCCGACGCGTTCGATGCGATGACGAGCGGGCGCGCATATCGCCGCGGCCGCTACATGTCCGCTGAGGATGCCATTGCCGAGATCACGCGCTGCTCCGGTACGCAGTTCGATCCCGAGCTGGCGCCGGCCTTCATCAGAGTGATTCGCCGCGAGAAGCTGGCGAGCTAGCGCTGTCCCCCCGCGGCAAGTATTGCCGCCTTCGCACCAATAACGAGCTTCGTCGCCCTGGCATCGTTAGTGCGATACCGTACATCGCTACACAAGACGATATCGGCGTTTCTCATAGGGAAAACGCGAAAATGCCGGTGATTGTGAAGCACACAATTTGTTGTTCGTGCGCGACACTTCCGTTGCAGCAGCGCTACAGCATGTGTGCGTGTCACCTGGATCTGCAGGGGACACGAAATTCGAACTCCAATGGAGCGACCAGATGGGATTTGCCACCAAGATCGCCACCGCTGCAGCCTTTGCTGTCATGACCGCTGCGTCCGCCAGCGCCCAGCAGTCGGTAACGTTCAGCACCACCGGCTGTTTTGCCGGCACTCCGACCAGCGGCTGCACGAACTCGTCCGCTGACGGTTTTTTCAGCTTCACCGGAGCGGGAAGCAGCACCTACAATCTCACCAGTGGAGTTGCCCAGAATGTGAACCTCGGTCTCTTCGGGGTTACCGGACCGAACACGGGATCGGGTGTCAACGACAACTTCAACCTGTGGCTGGCGTTCACCAATCCGCCTGGCGTGACGCAGAACGATGCCGCGACCGTGTCGGGCAAACTTCAGGGCGCCAACAGCGTGACGCTCGACTTTGCCAACAACGGACTGCAGAACGTGTTCACGTATGGTGATGGCGGCACGTTGCAGCTCTCGGTCGCCGATCACGTGTTCCCGAGCGAAGGCTCTGCACAACTGCAGGGAACACTGCTCTACACGGCAGGAACCATCACGTCCACGCCCGAGCCAGGCTCCATGGCTCTCCTGGCAACCGGCCTCGTCGGGCTCGTGCCAATGGTGCGTCGTCGTCGCAAGTAGATCGGTCGCATGAACGGTAAGCGTATGGGTTCGGTTCTCCGCCATACGACGTAGATTTGACTGATGCCCGTGCGTTTCGCGCGGGCATCAGCTTTTTCACAGACATGACATCCTATCCAGGCTTGATGGTAAGCGTGTCCGGTGTGCGCGGGCGCGTCGGCGAGGCGTTGACTCCGGAGATCGTATCCAGATTCGCCGCCGGATTCGGCAGTTGGGCGCTTTCGCGCGACCCATCGAAAAAAACGATCGTACTCGGCCGCGATAGCCGGGTGAGCGGACCGATGTTTCATCACGCGGTGATCGCCGCGCTGGAAAGTGTGGGCGCTCGGATCATCGACATAGGCATCGTGCCGACCCCCACGATTCAGCTCGCGGTCGAGCATCACCACGCAGCCGGCGGCCTCGGTATTACGGCGAGCCACAATCCGATCGAGTGGAACGCACTCAAGTTCATCGGATCTTCCGGGCTGTTTCTCGACGGTGACGAAGCACGCGAGATGCGCGCAGTTGTCGAGAGCAGTTTCCCGCGTGCGACATGGGACAGACTCGGCACCATCGAACGTGATGACGCGGCGATCGAGCGGCACATCAGCGCGATCCTCGCTCTGCCATTCATCGACGTCGAAGGCATTCGCGGGCGCGGTTTCCACGTCGCGCTCGATTGTGTGCGCGGCGCGGGTGGTCGCTTCATGCCGAACCTGCTCGAGAGACTTGGCTGCCGGGTATCCTCGATCAACATGGAAGTCGATGGCCGCTTCCCGCGTCCGCCGGAACCTGTTGCCGAGAATCTCGGCGAGCTCGAGGCGCTGGTGCGTAGCAGCGGCGCAGTGGTGGGATTCGCAGTAGATCCGGACGTGGACCGTCTCGCGCTCGTGTCAAACGATGGCAAGGCCATCGGCGAGGACTACACGCTCGCACTCGCGGCGAGTGTGGTGCTCGGACATCGCGACGGCCCCGTTGTAACGAATCTCTCGACCAGCAGAATCGTCGATGATGTAGCCGAGCGTGCGGGACGCACTGTTGTGCGCGCGCCCGTTGGAGAAGTGAACGTCGCGACACGCATGCGTAGTGAGAAAGCAGCCATAGGAGGTGAAGGAAACGGTGGAGTCATTCTCACCGAGATGCATCTCGGACGCGACGCACCGGTCGGGGTCGCACTGATCCTGCAGTTGCTGCATCAGGAGAACCGTCCGCTCTCGGCGATCGTGAGCGACTATCCGCGTTACTCGATCGTGAAGGACAAGCTCGATCTTCCGTCGGCCCCTCTGGATTCTGTATACAAGAGTCTGCGCGCCGCGTTTCCCGATGCGAGCATCGATACGCAGGACGGAATGCGCCTGTCGTGGCGGGATCGATGGGTCCACGTCAGGCCATCGGGGACCGAGCCGATCGTGCGCGTCATAGCTGAAGCGCCGACGCAAGCCGAGGCGCAAGCACTCATTCGTGCGGGTAGAGAAGCTGTCGAGAAGCTGTCAAATTCGTGAGTTGAAATTCGAGCAGGATTTCGCGTAGCATTTTCACATTTCGCGCGTACTATTCAATAGAAGGATTATGGCGTGGGGCACGCAGATTGCCCTGAGTTGGGGACAGATGGATCTACCCACGAGGTGGTTATGAGGATGACAGCACTTGTTGCCTGCGTCCCACTGCTGGCCGGTGCGCTTGGTGCGCAGGCCACCACGAGCGACCGGTTGCCGGGTCAGGGAGGGCAGGGTCTCACGCTGATGCTGCTGCCGCCGTCGCCCGAGACACATCAGCCGATCCGTTACGTGCTGAGCGAACCTGCATACGTTGCTGCCTTCCTCGTTTATCCAGGCGCAGGTGTGCGGCTGCTCTATCCGCTGGTCGATCAACGTGAAAAACTGCACACGGCCGGATACAACAGCGATGAGCTGATCGGCGCGTCGTTCGACAACGACATCTACAACGTCGTTCTCGGCCCCAACGCTCACGGAATTGGACCGGTGTATCTCTACATGGTCGCATCGAGGCGTCCGCTCGATGTAGCGCGTTACGTGCACAAGCCGATGACTCTCGCATCCGCCGTCGGCGAAAAGGAATCGCGGTCATTCTATTCCGACGTCGCATTCGACGCTCTGCTCAACAACGCGGTCTCTCTGGGCGACGACGATTCCTGGGATTCCGACGTGTACATCCTCTGGCCGAGCGTCGACGGCAGTGCGCGTGGACGGACGCAACTCGCCCGCGTTCTCTGCGCAGACGGCACGGCTCGCGAGGTTCCGATCGACTACCCGTTCGCTGGGTGTCCGGGCCAGCAGCACGTTCTTCCGGTCGCGCAGGTATTGCGTCCGGTGCAGCGCACGGCTGCGGGGGACGCGCAGTCCGCCTCGCCCTCCTTTGCGAATGGGCCGACGGTTCTCCCGACGATCGTCGGTGACCGCGCAGCTGCCGCCGAGCAACGTGCTGCAAGGGCGCGGGCAGGCGAGGGGCAGGGCCCGATGATCATCACTGCCGCCAATGGTGATGCGGCCGTGGCTCAGGTCGCTCCGTCGGCCGCGGCGGTGGGCTCTCAGGTGGAGTTGTTCGAGGGGTCCGGGCGAGCGCACGATCGTGCGCGGCGCGAAGACAACGGTCTGCGCGCGCCATATTCGCCCGAGCAGAGACAGGAGTGGCGGCAACAGCACCCGGGCGCCCGTGTTGGCGGATCGCCGACGCTGGCGCCGAACCCGCGGCTTTCGCCCAACCCCTCACTTTCGCCGAACCCAGGATTCTCCCCCAGCCCTGGCATGGGTGAGCGTCAGCGGGCGGCGCCGAGATTCGAGGCGCCTCGACCGATGGGCTCGAGTCCGCCGCCTGTCCGTAGCGCCCCCTCGGTGGGCCAGCTGCCGGCACCAAGCAAGGGAAGCAGCATGCCAGCGAAACAGGATCACTAGGAAGGGTGTAATTGAATGTCAGCGGGCGGATGATCGATCCCAGTCGATCATCCGCCCGTTCAGCGTCCTGGCGTAGCAACACAAGTGCGCGGTCCCTAAATTGGGCAGGATGTCGCAGCTCCCCGAATTCGGGTGGCGTTCCCCAAACAAGACATAAATATTCATGTGCGGAATTGTCGGTTATATCGGTGACAAGGGCGCGGGCCCTCTGCTTCTCGAGGGCCTCAAGCGGCTCGAGTACCGTGGCTACGACTCGGCCGGAGTCGCCGTAATGAACGGCAACGGGGTCGAGACGCGGAAGGCCGCGGGCAAGATCTCGCGGCTCGAGACCGTCATGAACGCCATGCCGATAGCCGGCAGCGTCGGAATCGCTCACACGCGCTGGGCAACCCACGGCGCGCCGAACGAATGCAATGCGCACCCGCACGTCTCGATGGACGGCACCGTCGCGGTTGTGCACAACGGCATCATCGAGAACTTCTCGCTTCTCCGCAGCAAGCTTCAGGCGCTCGGCTACAAGTTCGTGTCGGAGACGGATACGGAAGTACTCGCGCACCTGATACAGGAAGCGTACGAGGACTCGCTCGAGCAGGCCGTGATGGACGCGCTGTCGCAGATCGAGGGCACGTACGGGATCGCTGTCGTGTCGAGTCGCGATCCCAACAAGCTCGTTGCCGCGCGTCAGGGAAGTCCGCTCCTGATCGGGCTTGGCGAGGGCGAGTACTACGTCGCGAGCGACGTATCGGCGATTCTCGCGCACACGCGCCAGGTCGTGTATCTGGATGACGGCGACATAGCGGTGCTGGACCGCAACGGATATCGCGTGTTCGACAACGACGCACGCGAGATGCGTCGCAGCGTGAGCAAGGTCGATTGGGATCTGGGACAGATCGAGCGTGGTGGCTATCCGCACTTCATGCTCAAGGAGATCTTCGAGCAGCCGCAGACGATCGAGAATACCATGCGCGGCCGTCTGCTGGCAGACACCGGCACCGCGAAGCTCGGCGGACTCAACCTCACCGACGAGGATCTGCTTCGCTTCGACAACATCGTGCTCACAGCGTGTGGCACGAGCTGGCACTCCGCGCTGATCGGTGGAATGATGCTCGAGGATCTCGCGCGCATTCCGACCAAGGTGGAATACGCGTCCGAGTTTCGCTATCGCAACCCCGTGGTTACGGACCGCACGTTGTGCATAGTGATATCACAGTCCGGCGAAACGGCGGATACACTCGCGGCGATGCGTGAGGCCAAGCATCGCGGTGCGCGCACGCTGGGAATCGTGAACGTCGTCGGCTCGACGATCGCGCGCGAGTCGGACGGCGGATCGTACATCCACGCAGGACCGGAGATCGGTGTCGCGTCCACCAAGGCATTCTCCAGCCAGGTTACCGCGCTGCTGCTGTTCACGCTCAAGCTTGCGAGACTGCGCGCGCTGTCCACTGTCCGCGGCCGCGAGATCGTCGAGGCCTTGCAGGCGCTGCCGGCACAGGTTCAGAACGTGCTCGATCGCGCCGAGGAAATCGAAGCGCTGGCGGAAGAGTTCAAGCGCGCGTCCAATTTTCTTTATCTCGGTCGCGGCTACAATTTCCCGACCGCGCTCGAAGGTGCACTCAAGCTCAAGGAGATCAGCTACATCCACGCGGAAGGCTATCCTGCCGCCGAGATGAAGCACGGCCCCATTGCGTTGATCGACGAGATGATGCCGGTCGTATTCATCGCACCGCACGATTCCGTGTTCGAAAAGGTCGTGTCGAACGTGCAGGAAGTGAAGGCACGCAAGGGCAAGGTCATTGCGATCACGAGCCGGCCCGAGCCGTCGCTGGCGGGCCTCATCGATTACGAGTTCAGGATTCCTGAAACGCTCGATCTCGTGACTCCGATTCTTGCGTCGGTGCCACTGCAGCTTCTCGCGTACTACATCGCCGTGAAGCGCGGCTCCAACGTGGACCAGCCGCGCAACCTCGCCAAGTCGGTCACGGTCGAGTAGCGGCCATCACACCGCGCGACACACGAGTTTGTCGCGAATGAAGGTGTCGGGGCGGTCGATGAGGCGCGCACCATTCTCGGAAAGCGTAATCGCGCGACCGGACGTTCGGCGCACGTAACGTAGCGCCACCATGCGCTCCAGGATCGCAGCGCCCAGTGACCCAGCGAGGTGGGTGCGTCGCTCGCTCCAGTCGAGGCATGGACGACAGAGCATCCGTCGTCTGCTGCGCAGGGCGGGGAGGTCGATTCCAAGTGCGGCTGCCCATGTCTCCCCACGCGGGCTGAGCGCGAGCGAATCCTCGTCGCCAACCAGCAGCTGGTGCTCCCTGAGGCGTACGAGAAGCCGGACGCCAGTCTCGCCGGCAAGATGGTCGTAACAGACGCGGGCGTGGCGGAGGGCGGGATCCCGCGGGCCGGTGGTGATCCTGGAGCGGCCGGAAGTGGCCAGATTGGCCATCCCTTCGAGCATCTCGGCGACCTCGGGACGCGCAATTCGGAAGTAGCGGTGGCGGCCCTGGCGTGTCACTGAGACGAGTCCGGCCTCCATCAGGCGTCCCAGGTGGCTGCTGGCCGTCGAGGCCGTCACGCCGCCATCCAGGGCCAGCTCCGTGGCCGTGAGAGCCTGACCGCGCATTAGCGACGTCAGCATGCGGCCCCTGGTTGGGTCAGCGATCGCACCGGCCACGAAGGCCATGTCGGGGGTGTCGGGCATACTTCGATGGTAACCGAAGCATGGCCGCAGCGGAAGGCTGATCTTCCTGGACGATGACATCTCACTCCCGCGCCGCCGCTTTCCGCGCTCTACATCACGGTCCAACGATTCTCGTAGTTCCGAACGCATGGGACGCGGTCAGCGCGCGTCTCTTCGAGACGGCCGGATTCCACTGTGTCGGGACGACAAGCGCGGGAATCGCCTGGTCGCTCGGCTATTCCGACGGACAGAGGATTCCGCGCGATGAGATGCTTGCGGCGGTCGAGCGCATCGCGTCCGCTACGAGCCTGCCTGTAACGGCTGACATCGAAGCGGGGTACGGCGTTTCGCCGGAATCGGTCGCGGAAACGGTGCGACTGGCGATCGACGCCGGTGCTGTTGGCGTGAACATCGAGGACGCAACCGGGGATGGCGGCGACTCACCGCTGTTCGAGATATCGCTGCAACGCGAGCGGATAGCTGCTGCGCGGGAGGCAGCGGACGCCGGCGCAGCTCTCGGTGACGGCGCGGTCGTGAACGCACGAACCGACGTGTTCTGGCTTTCTGTCGGCCATGAAGAGACGCGGCTGGACCGTTGTCTCGAGCGGTTGGATGCGTTTCGTGCTGCCGGTGCGGATTGCGTGTTCGTGCCACGCGTGCAGAGTCCGGACGTCGTACGCGACATCGTGAAACACGCGGGCTTGCCACTCAATGTGCTTGCGAGCGCGACCGGGCCTGACGTTCGTGCTCTCGAGAAGTTGGGTGTCGCGCGCGTTAGTGTGGGATCCGGGATCGCGCGAGCGGCTGCTGCTGCGGTGCAGCGCGCCGCTCGCGCATTATCGCGTGGAAGCTTTGCCGAATTCCTGGCCGATGCAGTCGGCTACACGGAAATGGACTCGCTCTTCAGCGAGGCGCTATCGCGTCAGCGCGTAGTAGATGACGTAGAACCAGGAGAAGAATCCCTGGATGATGGCCCAGATGATGGAGTGGTGCTCGCTCCATGAAATAACGATCGCCAGGGCGGAGCCGAAGCTCGCTCCCGCCTTGGCTGCCTGCATCGTTCGATTGACCGGTCCGCGGCGGCGGGGCTCGTTGTCGTAAACGTCTCCGCTGTAGCTCATCTATCCTCCATTTCGACGGGTACGCGCGCACCATCGCTGAGCAGCCTGGTGCTGAAGCGTTGCGCTTCAGCGATCCGCTCAACTTCGACGGCGATCGCATCGACCGACTGCTGAAGCTGGGCGAGTTGCTCGTCGTATCTCTGCGCCGGCAGCGTTGCCGGTTGCTTTGCACGGACGAACGAGCGCATCAGGGCGGTAGCCATGAACCCCAATGCGCCGATCGATCCGATGATGATCACCATGACGCCCGCGAAACTTATGACATCACGATCCATGCTCTCTCCGGTCTCAAGACATCAGAAAAATCAACGGGTCGGGCCCCGCTTCAGACGGGGTCCCGCCCTTCATCGCCGTCCTCGTCTTCATCGGCCTTTGAGTGAGACACCGTAGTGCCGGTGTGGGTTTCCACCGTTCGTTTATCGTGTGCGGAGAGACCGGCACCACAGGCCGGGATCGACGGCGGTGAAGATGCCGCGTGCACGGGCGCGATGTTGCTCTTTGCGAGAGTGGCATTGAGCGCGGGCAGATCCTTGCTGTTCACGGCCTGCCAGTTCCTGAGCACTGTCGCCAACTGTGCGCAGTCCGCGGCGTATCCACGAAGCGTGGCGGCCGTGGGGGCCATGTCGCCGTTGTCGAGCGCGGTGAGCTCGCGTCCCATTACTCCGTTGACGCGGACGAAATTCGGCGGTGGCGGCGGCCCGCCGCGCGAGAAACCGCGACCGCCGGTCGTCGAGCCAGCAACCGTCTCGAGCTTCGCGTCGAACGCCTTGAGCGCCGACGCTGCTTCCCCGGACGGATTTGCGCTGGCCAGAGCCGCGACTGCCGTACGCATCGCTTCGACCTGATTGTATCCGTCCCACGACGCTTTCGCGCCGGCGTCGAGCTTCATGAGCAGGTCGTGCTGAGCAACTACAGCCGCGACGGTCGCGGGCGAGCGCGGATCGTTCTTCACCGTGACAGTCTGCGTGTACGTCTTGCCGTCCACGTTCAGCCTGAGGGTGTAGGTTCCCGGCGGAGCCATGGGGCCCTCGGGAGATGCGGGTGTGAGGCCCGGGTTTGCGTTGATCTCGAAGCTGTGCGTGAAGGCTGGCGGTGCATCGTGACGCAGATCCCAGTTACCGCGATTGGTGCCTGCATTCGCCGAGAGCGCCTGGGGCGGTGCGATCCAGAAATTGGGCTCTGGCGGCACGGCAGCTTCCTTCACCGGCTTGTCCGGAACACTCGACATGTGCCGAATCACCTTTCCCGATGCGTCTAGCACTTCGAGCGTCACCGGTGACGACGGAGTGGACGCGAGCGAGTAATAGAAGACGACTCCATCGGGTGGATTCAGAGCGTGCGGGACTTCCGGTGGGAACGGAGTATCGGCGTTCACGTTGCGGCGAACGCGAATCGTCTCATCCGGCTTGAAGAAGTGCACTGGCTCGGCGGCAATCGCCGGCGTTATCTGACGAAGGACCGTGTAGTCATCGAGCACCCAGATTCCGCGGCCGTAAGTGCCGGCGACGAGATCGTTGCCGTGGAACGTGATGTCGCGGTACGACGTATTGGGCAGGTTCAGCATCAGCGACTGCCAGTTGTCGCCGTCATCGAACGAGACGTAGATGGAGCTCTCGGTGCCCGCGAAGAGCAGACCGGGCTTTTTCGGATCGCTGCGAATGACACGCGCGAAGCTGCCGTTGGACTGATCCGTCGCCATTCCATTCACGATCTGCGTCCACGTCTTGCCGTAATCGTGCGTGCGGTAGAAGTATGGCTTGTAGTCGCCGATCGTGTGATAATCGATCGCGACGTACGCGGTTGCCGGATCCTGATGTGACGCGTCGATTCCGGAGATGTCTGCACGAGCGCGATTCGGGAGATTCGCGATGCTGACGTCTTCCCACGTCGCACCATGATTGCGGGTCAGCTTGATGAGTCCGTTATTGGTGCCGACCCAGATCATTCCGGCGGCTGCGCCTGAAACCGACATGGATTCGATCGCGCTGCGATTTGGCGCTGCTGCGCCTTCGCCGCGCGGAGTTGCGCCCGCTGGTGGCGGCGATTCTCCCTTGGCGTAGGTCAGGTCGGGGCTCAGCTTCTTCCACGTGACGCCTCCATCGGTAGTCGACGCGACATACTGGAATGCGGCAAAGAGCTCGTGCTGATTAAGCGGCGAGAACATGATCGGTTGCGACGACGTCGTGCGGGATTCCGTGTTCGGGTCCGCAGCGGGGCTGACGTTGATCCACTGCTCGCTGGGGTAGCTGATCTTGACGATGCCTGATCCGCTTGCGTAGACGATCTTCGGGTTGAGCGGATCCGGGACGATGGTGCCCCATTCCCATCCTGGTACGGGACTCCAGTCGAGACTGGTGATCTCACCCAGGTTGCCGCGCGACAGCGTGCGAACGGCGCCTGCGTCCTGCTGCGTCGCGTAGACCCAGTACGGATATGAATTGTCAGTCGATATGTGGTACACCTGCTCGGTCGACTGATTGTACCACGGGCTCCATGTGCGTCCGCCGTCCAGTGACACCGTCGCGCCCTGATCTTCGCCGAAGAAGAGACGCTGGCCGTTGGTGGGATCGATCCACATCTGCTGCGGATCGTCGCCTCCGGGCGCGCCCTTGAAACCGGTGAATGTGTTTCCGCCATCTGTCGAGATGTAACTCGACGTGCTGACCACGTAGACGATGTCGGGGTTCTGCGAGTTGACGTACACGCCGCAGTTGTAGCCGCCCTGTCCATTGGCGATGCGCTTGTCGGTCGAGTCCATCTGGCGCCAGTTCGCGCCACCATCGTCGGAGCGATAGAGTCCGGAGTTCTCGACCAGGTACATGCGCTGCGCGTTGGTGTGCATCGCGATCGCAACCGAGGTGCGGCCCGACAGCGCGGGAAGCCCGCGGCCCTTGATCTCCTTCCACGTCAGTCCGTCATCGGTCGACTTGTACAGCGCGGTGCCGCCAGCAGGGCGCGGCGTGCTCGCGCTCGGTATCCCGGGAGCGATGTAGTGCCGCACTGTGGTTGCGAGTATGACGTTGGGCTCATCGTACGCGCGAGCCAGCTTCTGAATACCAGTGGAGTCGTCGACGTACAGAGTCTTCGTCCACGTCCTGCCGCCGTCGGTGCTGCGGAATACGCCGCGCATGTCGGAATGGGCGTGGACGTTGCCCTGAGCCGCGATCATCACGGTATTGGGGTCGTGCGGATCGACGATGATCGATGGAATCTGTTTGGTCGCGTCGAGGCCCAGGTGCGTCCATGTCTTGCCGGCATCCGTGGACTTGTAGACGCCGTTACCCTCATTGATTCCGCCGCCGGTAATCATGTCGCCCATTCCGACGTAGATCACGTTCGTGTCAGATGGAGCGACTTCGATTGCGCCGACCGACGACGCTTCCTTTACGGCGTCGAAGATCGGAAACCAGGTGTGGCCGTCGTTGGTTGTTTTCCAGACTCCGCCGAGTGGATAGCCGGCGTAGAAGACGCCTGGTTCACCAATCGCGCCGGAGACCGCGGAGACGCGTCCGCCGCGGAAGGGGCCGAGGTTACGCCAGACGAGACCGGCGAACAGATCGGACTTTATCGGCGCGGGCGTTACGTGACGCGGAGGAACCGCGGCGATGGTGATGAGTCCGGTAAGGAGCAGCGAAGCTCCGGAAATCAATGCAATGGTGAGACGACCCCGTTTCATGCAGCGGTCCTGGCAAGGGTGAGGAATTGTGGCGTGTAAGCATACTTTACGTTATGGATACGCGACAGGGACGCAGATCGTGGGCGTTATAGCCTACGAGAATCTTTATAAATTCTTGCTACTCGATGAGTGGGGGGGTACATAACGAAGTGCCGCGTTCCCACCCGGAACGCGGCACTTTGTCGTTTGCGACAACGATGACGGTCGCAGCGATCTACGCGGCTTTCAGCTCCGACGTGCAGTGCGGGCACCGGGTTGCCGCGATCGGGATGTCCGTCGCGCAGAACGGGCACGGCTTGGTTGTGACGGCGGCCGCCGGCTTCTTGTAAACCTTGTTCGCCGATCGCACGACGAGGAAGATCGCGAGTGCGACGATGAGGAACGTGATGATGTTGTTGACGAATATCCCGTAATTCAGCGTCACTGCGCCAGCTGCTTTCGCATCAGCGAGCGAAGCGTAGGGTGGTGCTGCCTTTACGCCATCCTTGAGGAGCACGTACAGGTTGGAAAAATCGACGTGGCCCAGCAGGAGTCCGATGGGCGGCATGATCACGTCGTCGACGAGAGACTTTACAACGACGCCGAACGCCGCTCCGATCACTACCGCAACGGCCAGGTCAAGTACGTTGCCGCGCATGATGAATGCCTTGAAGTCACTCCACATCGGCACATCTCCCGCAAGAGGGTGAACAGGACTTGAAAAAGAAGATACGCGCCAACGGAGTGTCCGCCAGCGCGTATCGGTGCCGATTCGGCGGTCAGTCGAACGACTGACCGCTTACATCATGGCCGGACGTTACATGACCGTGATCGTCTTGGTCATGCCGTGCATGAAGTGCGGCTTCCCGTCCTTTGCGTCCGGGAGGAAACAGATCAGCGCATACTGTCCGGGGGTGATATCGGCGGTGAAGTAGTTCGTGTCTCCGATAAAGCCGGCGACGCCGCCGATGGCGGATGCCGGTGGCGGACCGGCCGGCTTCTGCATCCATCCGAGCAGCTGCTCCACAGTCTTGCCGGGTGCGAGCTTGACCAGCTCCACCTCGTGCGGCTGCGATGCGCCGTTGGTCACCGCGAAGGTGTGTGTGCCAGCCGTCAGCGGCTTTGAGAGATCGAAGCCGTAGTCGACAAGCTTGATGTCCACATCCGCAACGGGGGCAGTCGCGGTTGCGCCTGCGGGCGCGGCTCCGACGGTGAAGGCCTTGATC
>Ga0134126_10008680_pt1 | contig 12780 bp, 10 predicted proteins | sample KB31752_FD_96881 | JGI IMG/M metagenome (GOLD analysis project Ga0134126, IMG submission 96881) | Terrestrial soil microbial communities with excess Nitrogen fertilizer from Kellogg Biological Station, Michigan, USA - KB3-175-2 | ecosystem: Environmental > Terrestrial > Soil > Unclassified ...
CCGCAAGGGCCTGCTGGTCCGCAGGGGACGAAAGGTGCAACCGGGGCTACCGGCGCAACTGGCGCTACCGGGGCCACAGGCGCAACCGGGCCACAGGGGCCGCAAGGGCCTAAAGGCGATACCGGCGCCACAGGAGCAACCGGTCCGCAAGGGCCGCAAGGGCCTAAAGGTGCTACCGGCGCAACCGGAGCTACCGGCCCGCAGGGTCCGCAAGGGCCGCAAGGCCCGGCCGGTCCGCAGGGGCCCGCCGGAAATGCCAATGTGCAAAGCTATCTATTGCTTGACAAGGGCGTTGTTGCCGTGGGCTTAACCAGGCTTGATGTACCCGCTATTACGCAAGCGATAATTGACGAGGGCACCGTGATGGTATATGTAAGAAACACCGGAACTAGTTCAGCCTGGTTTGCAATACCTTACTCAGAGGCCGGCAATACCATCGACCTATCTGACATAGGCGTTGGTTTCCTTGATCTTAAAGCAAACTTTACGCAGGCAAATGCCTTCGATTTCAGGGTGGTTGTGATCACAGGTTCGGGCCTTACCACGTTGACGGTTGCAAACCCGCACCTTAATTTCAGAAATTATAGCGAGGTGTCAAGGGCTTTGCATTTGCCTAATTAAATTCAAAAAGATAATTCATAGGATAGCAGGCCTCCCGCGAACACGGGGGGCCTTTTTTATGTGTAACAATGCTATGATTATTAATTATTTGACGCAGATTAAGTGAACCTTTGTATCCGGAACCTGTCTTATTAATATTATAAAGATAAATTGAACACAACAATTGTATGAGATCCGCATTCTTAGTTTTAACGGTTGCCTTTTTTACCGTCACGTCGCTGTATGCGCAAAGTGGCCGCGAGGTTCACGGAACTGTCATTGATTCGACAAAGCAGTCGCTTCCCGGCAGCACGATAACGTTAACATCAGACCAGCACGATAGTACTACCACAATTGCCGACCTTAAAGGAAAATTTGTATTCCCTTCGGTTAAAGGGACTAAAGTGGCCATAACGGTGTCGTCAATAGGTTATCAATCCATAAGGAAACATTTTACCCTGGCTAACGACAATACGCCTGCCGACCTGGGGACGATCATACTGAAAGCAGAATCGCACATGCTGAACCAGGTCACTATCGTTGGCGTTGTGCCCATAACACTAAAAGAAGACACGGTGGAATATAAGGCAAGCGCTTACAAGGTACGCGAAAACGCCCCCGTGGAAGACCTGATAAAGAAATTACCCGGCGTAGACGTTGACGTAAACGGCAACATTACTACCCAGGGCAAGCAGGTTACCAAGGTGCGGATAAACGGCAAAGATTTTATGGGCGGGGATGTTCAAAGCGCCACCAAAAACCTGCCTGCCGATGTGGTTGAAAACATCCAGATGATAGACGATTACGGCGACCAGGCAAACTTAACAGGCGTAAAAACCGGCGAGCCTGATAAGATCATGAACATTACTATCCGAAAGGATAAAAACTACGGTTATTTTGGGCAGGCAACTGCCGGCGACGGCGAAGATGCCTTGCCAGCGAGCCAGGGAATACCCAACCAAAACCGCTATATCGGATCGGTAAATGCTTTTAATTTTAACGGCGACCAGCAAATTGCGCTGTTAGGCAGTATAAATAATACCAACGTTAATACCTTTTCATTTAACAGCGCCGGTGGCGGAGGAGGAGGTGGTGGTCGCGGCGGCGGCGGTTTTGGCGGCGGTGGTTTCGGCGGCGGAGGCGGCCGGGGCAATGCTGCAAGGGGCGGCCAAAATACGGGGAGCCTGATAACTACCCAAAACGGTATCACCAACGCCCATTCGATAGGGGCCAATTTTCGTGATCAATGGGGCAAAAGCCTTTCTGTTTATGGCAGTTATAGCTTTGCAGACAATACGACCACCACTAATACCAATACGTTTCAGCAAAACACAAGCCCTGCCAATCCAAGCCTACAGCAGCAAAATAGTATCGAAAAAGATCAAAATATAAACCACCGCTTTACCTGGAATATGGAGTATAAGCCGGATACGATCAATTATCTGAAAATTACGCCAACCTTTTCGTACGGGGGCACTAATACAAATGATAACGAGAACCCTGTTATTTTAAGCAGAAATGATACGGTAAGGTCCCAGTACGCTTCGGTTACAAATGGCAATTCCCAGGCGCCATCCTATGGCTTAAATGTTCTATTTAATCACCGGCTGCCGCACCGGCGCAATTTTAATATCTACGCAACGCTAAGCTCATCTCCAAACTGGTCTTATCAAAACCCCGTGTATAACTTCCTGGTTGGGAGGCCTACTGCACCGGCAAACCAAATGATCAATACCTACAGCCGTACCGACAGCTATGGCATCAGTACATCATTTCTTGAGCCCCTCGGCAAAAGGTCATACCTCGAATTTAATTATGGATTCAACCGCTCCGTCACCAACAATGATAAGCGGACCGATACGCTGTATGATCCGGCTACGTTTTCGTTCAGAAGCGATAGCGCCTTAAGTAACCTGTATAACTATACATTCACCACGAACAAGTTCGGGTTGAATTACCGCTTTATCGAAAAGAAATATAATTATACGCTGGGCATCGGGGTTCAGCCCGCAGTTTTGGATGGCGACTCGCCGGTTACAGGCGTTAATACCCACGTTTCAACTTTTAACGTGATCCCTACCGCACGCTTTGTGTACAACTTTTCAAGGAGCAAAAACTTCAGCGTGAATTATAACGGTTCGAGCAGTACGCCGAGCTTTTCGCAGCTGCAGCCGGTAATCGATTTTTCGAACGCGCTTTATCCTGTTGAGGGCAATCCAAATCTTAAACCGCAGTTTACTAACAATTTTTCGATAAGGTATAACAACTTTAGCTTTACCACCGGCGACATTTTCTTTACAAGATTTTCATACACCTCGATACAAAACGACGTAGTGACCAATACGATAACTTTCCCCTCAAGATATCCGCTGGAAAGGAAATTTGCAAATACCATTTTAACACAGTACCTGAATGCTAACGGTTATTATACCGCATCGGGCTTTGTAACTTATGCCAAGCCCTGGGACAACCGCAAGTACACACTTACATTCAGCGGTAACGTAACTTATACCAACAATGTGGGTTATTTAACCAGCATACTTGATACGCTTGGTAACAGCACTACGGCAAAAAATATCGCTAAGAACCTGGCACTGACACCCGAGATGCGTTTTAGAGTTGATATAACCGATAAAATCGATGCCCAGGTTTTAACCAGTTACGCGATTAACAAAACCGACAACTCGGTACAAAACCCTTTGTTTAGCGGCAGCTCAAACATCCGCACATGGAATATAGGCCTTACCGGGAAAAACTATTTTGGCGACTGGACTTTCAGCTATGATTATTCGCATGCTACCAACTACGGTTATGCCGCAGATATTAAAGTTACCAATCCTAACATTTTGAACTTATACCTGGAGCGCCGCTTTATGAAAGATCACCGCGGCACTATACGGATTTCGGCATTTGACCTGTTTAACGAAAATACAGGGTTTACCACCTCAACAACTGCCAGCTCGATCACCGAATCGCATGTTAACAGGCTTGCCCGGTATTACCTCGCTACATTTACCCTGCGCCTTCAAAAATTTGCCGGCAAAGCGCCTGTGCAGGGGCCCGGCATGCGCAGGTTCAGGCGCGACGATGGCGGTCCTGGCGGCGGCCCTCCTGGCCGCCCGGAATAATACGAGCCGGTACAATGATAACGCAGGGTAGCAGGCAATATATAGCTGCAGGGTTTTGAATAGCGAACTTTTCGCCTCGTTATTCAAAACCCGTTACCGGTATTCAAGGCCTGATGCTGATTTATTTGGCTTGATTTACTAAAAGATCATTGATCACCCGTTCCAATTCCTCGAGGTCGAAGGGTTTGGCGAGATAGGTTTCTGCCCCGGCGTGACTTGCCAGCAGTTGAATATCGCTGTTGGCCGAAAAATAAATAACCGGGATATGTTTTAAATTTTCGTCCTTTTTAAGGGTTTGGGTGGCAATAATCCCACCGTCGTCAGGTATCCAGTTATCCATCAATATAACCTGTGGCGAGATGGCTGAAACTTTCTCTATAATTTTATTGCAGTCGGTAAACGCGAAGACTTCCCATCCCTGCTCTTCTAAAATAAAGCTGCAGATGGAAAGAATGTCCTCATCATCATCAAAAATTATGATTCTCTTGTCAAGGTTGTTCATTGGCGTTTGTAATGTGAAACTATATAATACAAATAAAAAAAACAAATGTTTTGTTATTTCTCAAAATTCCCGTAAACAGCCATAAAATCGTGCCAAACATTTCCCGCGGAGGCCCGCATTAGAAAAAAATGATGCCCGGTCAATGCGCCCGTATAAAAAATTCACCATTATGCGGACGGCGACCCGCGGATATAACATTGTTACCGGAACAAATTGTACTCACTTTGCAACAGCGGGACGCTTATTTGTACATCGGTAACTCGAAGAAAAATGTCGAGCCTTCGCCGGGAACGCTTTTAACCCAAAGCTTGCCGTTATGCCGGGTGATGATCTCCTGCGAAATATACAACCCGATTCCCAGCCCGGATATATGCGTGGCCAGGTTTTCAACCCGGTAAAACCTCGAAAAAATACGCTCCTGCTGATCTTTTGCAATTCCAAGGCCGAAATCCTGTACCGAAACCCTTGCCTTATGCCCGGTAACTTCGGCGTTTATTATCACCTGGTTTGCGCCCGGCGAATATTTAATGGCATTTGAAACGAGGTTGATAATTACCTGTTCTATTCTTTGCTGGTCGGCCCTGATGAAAATGTTATCCTCTTTATAATGAAGTGAAATATTATAACCGGCATTGTTTTGCTGCATTATTTCAGTTACCTCTGCCAGCAGTGCAACCAGGTTGAAGGAAGAATAAGTAAGCGGCAGCTGGCCGGTTTGGATCTTAGATACGTCGAGCAAGTCGGCAACAAGCGCATTTAGCTTACCAACCTGCTGCCGGGCTTTGGTAACAAATTTTTTGTTACGGTCTTCCTCAGGTAAATCGCGCTCAATAATCTGCAAATAACCGTTGATGCTGGTGACAGGAGTTTTCAGCTCGTGGCTGGCAAGGCCGATAAATTCGTCCTTTTTTGTATTTAACATTTTTATTTCTTCGTATAACTTGGCATTGTCTAATGCTACAGCGGCCTGAACGGCTATTGCAGCGACAATTTGTTCGTGCTCGGCGGTAAATTTTGCCGGTTCAGGATGGCCATAGAATAAGCCGCCTATAACCGCGCCGGATTTCGAGATCACCGGTACGGCAAGATAACTTGTAACGGGGAGGTGCCCTTTTGGCATGCCATAATGCGGTGGATTATGGCCATACCGCGGGTCTTTTGTAATGTCGTCCGACCTTACGATTCCTTTGCCATGAAAAGTCATGGCAAACACTTCGGTATTCCTGGGCATTCCGAATTTTTCGAATGCCTCTCTTGGCGCGCCCGACAAAGTATAAAGCGTATAAGATTCGCCTGTATCTTCCACCAGGTTGTAGAAGAATGCCCCAAACGCGGCTCCGCTTATTTTGGTTGTGGCATCGGTCACCTTTTGTAAAATCCCTTCAACGTTTAGCTCAGCCGATATTGCCTGGCCTATCGAATTTAGTATTTCGAGGCTTTCTGCGTAGCGCTGCAGATCATTTTCCGCTTTCTTTTGCTTGCTAATGTCCCTGACAATTTTGGACGCTCCGATTACGGCGCCCTTGCTGTTCCTGATGGGCGAAACGGTTAACGAAATGGGGATCTTTTTTCCCTCCTTCGTAACGCGTATAGTTTCAAAGTGGTCGATTTTTTCGCTTTTCCGAATCTTGTTAATAATTACGTCTTCCTCGCTGTGCTGATCAGGCGGGATAAGCATGGTGATGTGCCTGCCGATGGCTTCGTGCTCTTTGTAGCCGAATAATTTTTCGGCCGATTGGTTCCAGCTTGTAATAATTCCCTCCAGGGTCTTGCTGATGATCGCATCGTCGGACGACTCGATGATCGCAGCAAGCCTCGCTTGTTTATTCTCATCGCTTTTATGCTCCGTAATATCAACCAGCGTGTTTGTAGCGCCCGCCAGTTTCCCCGAATCATCAAAATTTGGTACGGGATAAGCCAATACATTCCGGCTGCTTCCGTCGGGCCGCTTTATTATAATTTCTTCGCCGTCGATGGCTATGCCTTCCCTGAGCGTCCGGGCCATCGGGCACTCCGACAATAGCATGGGCGCGCCGTCGGTCCTGAATATCTTCCATGACCCGCACCACAACTCTTTGCCTGTCTCAGGCTCGCGGCCCCACAACTTTACAGCAGCGGGGTTATACGATTCGATGTACCCAACGTTGTTACAAGTGTAAACAGCTACCGGAAGATTATCAAATAGGTTTAGATGCAGCTGCGGCGCGTTATTGGTATTGCTAAAATAGGTACTGGTGGTCATGCTCTCTGACAGTAACCGCCTTTTGTAGAAAATTGTTTTAAACAGGCGCATAGAATAGTATTAAAACTAAATACCAAAGAAAAAAATATGCCGGTTGATGTACGTCTTCCTACGCCTTGGGCTCAAAGCTCAGTTAAAACAAGGCTGAGGCTATTGGCTTTCATCCATATTGATAAGCTTTCGGCCCCTGATGAGCATCTTTAACCGCTGCCGTTTCAACGAGATATGGACATGGGCCTGTTCATTTTCTTTGATCTGCTCTTCGTAAGCCGACAGTATATCGCGATAGGACAATACCCCGACAACTTTGTTATCGCCGGCCGCAATAACCGGCAGCACTTCGGCGGTTTGTTTGGCCATCAGCTCCACTGCCGTGCGCAGGCTATCGGTGTTCCGCACGTATACCTGTCCGTCTTTAACAATATCACCGAGTAGAGAAGCTGGGTCAAGGCCATGCCTGAAAATGTCGGTGCGGTTTACCGTGCCGATGTAGGCGCCGTCGTGGTCAACCATTACAAAATAGTTGGCCTGGCCGTTATTTACCTTTAACCAGTCTCTAACTTCCTTTACAGTATTTTCCGAACTGAGCACAAGCGCCTCGGGGCTTATTACCTGTGCCACTTTAAGCTTGCTCAGCATGTCGGCTTCAAAGCTGTCGGGGGTGAAAATACCCCTGCGGGCGATCTTTTCAGTCATGATGGTGTTGTCCATCAAAAAGAACGACACCAGGTAGGATGCTGTGCACGCGCCCAGTAATGGCAGCAGCGCATGCGATTGCATGGTAGCCTCAAGCGCAAAGGTAATGCTGGTTAGATAGGCCCTTGAGGCGCCGGCGAACATGGCCGACATCCCCACAAGGGCAGCCATTTGGACATTAATGCCTGAATTTGGAAACAGCGCCAGGATGATGGTTCCAAAAATTGCCCCGCCCGCGCCGCCGATAGTCAACAATGGCGCCAGCGTACCTCCGGAGGTACCGCTGCCCAGTGCGATGGCCCAGGAAAGAAATTTGAAAATACACAAGCGTACAACTATGGCAATGGTAAGTGTCCCCGACAGCACGGTAATAATATTATCATAACCTACGCCCAGTGTATGAGGAGCAAAGTAGCCGATAATACCAACGGCCAGGCCGCCCAGCGCCGGCCACCACATCCAGTGAACGGGGACCTTTTCAAAGGTGTCTTCAACCCAATAAACTATCTTGGTAAGCCCAAGCGACATGAAGCCGGTAACCAGGCCGATAAAACTATAAATAGCCAAAGCGGTATTTGAAGGCGTGGTTAGATCCGGCATAGGGAAAACGGGCCCGGCATCAAATAATACATGATGCCCGGCGGCGCCGGTTATACAGGCAAGGGCCACAGGTAAGATGGCTTTTGGCGAAAATTCAAAAAGCAGGAGCTCAATGGCCAGGAAAACCGCGGCGATAGGCGTACCGAATATTGCAGCCATGCCTGCAGTAGCGCCGGCAGCCAGCAGCACTTTACGCTCGTTTGAAGTGATCTTAAAAATTTGTCCGATGGTTGAGCCCAGCGCGCCGCCGGTAGCTATTATAGGTCCTTCGGCACCAAACGGGCCGCCCGTGCCAATGGCAATAGCGGATGATATAGGTTTTAAAAAAGTAATAGACGGCTTGATGCGGCTTTGATTTGTCAGCACTTGTTCCATGGCTTCGGGTATTCCGTGGCCCCGAATCGCAGCTGAACCATACAAAGCCATCAGCCCTACTATAATTCCGCCGATTGCCGGAATAACGATTACCCACAAACCTAAATGATTAGCCGCCGGGCTATGAAAAGCGGTGGAAAATGACCCATAAAACGATATATTGGTCACGAGGTTAATAAGCCAAACCAGTAGTTTTGCAATAAGGCTTATGGCAGCGGCAACAATAATAGCCAAACACGAGATGCGCAGCAGCCGTTTCTTTAAAAAGAAATTTCCCTTAGGCTTCAAAGCGCTATTATTTGAATAGCTTAAAGATGGCGAGATAGGTATTCCGCGTGTATTTGGAGATTGTTTCATGCTTTTTGATACGAATTGCCGGAAAAAATTTGCTAAAAGGGGTGGCCGTTTATAATCTCCGGATTTTGGCGCAAAGGTACAAAGTATACTTGTGAAAAACCAGCTTAAATCTCGATTTGTATTGCACATGTAATATAATTTACATTTTTTAATAGAAAAGTAGCTGTATAATATGTTTTTGCAACCCAAGATCAAATCGGAAAATTTGATTTCTTAGCCGGGTTTTAACTATATTGCGGCTCAAGGTTTATTTGCATGGCCAAAAATTTATGCGATCTGAAAAATTGTTTTATGTGCCGGTTTTGTTTAAGCGACTGGCTACCCGCTATTGCCGGCCATAAACAAAATTTCGCGGTAAAAAAAGGAGGCCAGGTATTCGGGGAGGGTGATCCGGTTAAAGGCGTTTACTTTATTTATAGCGGTACTGCCAAGGTTCATAAAAGGTGGGATAAAGAAAAAGAGTTGATACTGCGGTTTGCAAGGGCAGGCGACATAGTAGGCCAATTGGGCTTAGGCGACCAGGCAATTTACCCGGTGTCGGCCACGGCAATTGAACCTGTAATAGTCTGTTTTATACCCCTTGCTTTCTTTGAATCGACATTAAACATCAACCGCGAATTTTCGCGTCAGTTAGTACGGGTACTGGCAAACGACTTGCAGGAATCGGAAAAAAGAATGCGCAACCTTGCACATATGCCCGTTAAAGGCCGGGTGGCCCAGGCGCTGATGCTGCTGAAAGAACAGTTTGGCACAACACCGGATGGTTTTATTAATATCGATATTTCGCGGCAGGACCTGGCTTCATTTACCGGCGCGGCTTATGAATCGCTGTTCAGGGTAATGAATGACTTTATTGAGGAAAAGCTTATAGGCGTTTCGGGTAAAAGCATTTCGATTAAAAGCCAGGAGTTGCTGCTAAAGCTGGTAAATGACACGGCATAACCGCCGAAGCAATAAAGCGACCGCAAGCAAAGAGCCAATCAACAATAAAAAGTCCCGGTTAAATTGCGAACCGCAGGATGACGGTCAAAAAAAGCAACACGAAAACCAGTATTACCACTAATCCACGCTCTGTTGCTTTCATTTTCGCAGCCTTTTCACTCTGGTAGTCCTTTTCAGTTAAGTAATTTTTCTTCATACGCCCATAATTCTTTTTCGGTATCCGTCTGCTTAGTAAATCAGGCGCATGAGGCCCGCACATAATCAACGTTCAATAGTTTATCAGGTCTAAAAGAAGAAAATTTATTTAAGAAAAAGAAATTTATTTTAGTTTTTTTAAAATCCGGAGACTCTTGTAGCGAAGGCGGTCTGAAAGTTATGCCCAATGACTAATGCCCAATGACCAATGCCTAGTGCAAGTCCTTCAAAAATTGCCTTAAAATTATTGCGTGATTACGGTGCTCGTCGCGTACGGCATATAAAAGGGTGAGGGTGGGGTTTTTACCGGCTAAATCGAGCAAGTGGTTAACTGCATCATTTTTTTGCAGCTCTAGCTTATATTTTGCCTCAAATTCTTCCCACTTTGAAGTATCGCTATGAAACCATTTTCGCAAATCGTCAGAGGGCGCGACTGCTTTGAGCCATTCATCAATATTCGCGGCTTCCTTTGTCATACCACGCGGCCATAAACGATCAACGAGAACCCGTACACCGTCATTTTTGTCGGCAGGTTCGTATATTCTTTTTACCTGTATTGTCCCCATCGTTAAAATAGCGGCCGTGCCTTCAATTATAAATTGCCTTTGAGGTAGTTTTGAATCTGGTTGCAGCTGATCAAAAACGGTTTGCGGTCGATAATTACATTCATTTGCTGTCCGGCTATCGTGTATGAGCCGCTGATATTGCTTCCCAGCAGCGATACGCTAAAACTCCCCGCCGAATCGTCGCCGGCAAAAACCCCTCCCTGCCCGGTAACTTTTATATTTATATTTTGAACCAGTTCGGTGGCCGTGCCGTTAAAACCTAGCGTGAAATTACATGCTGCCATTATTGCTTAATTAATTTGGTAATTATACAGCTTTTTTTAAGCCGGCGGTTAACTTATATTGCCTGAATACTTTTGTCAATTTTAAAAATGCCAGGGTTAATAAGCCGGTCATTATTGCTGCTGTGATTGCAAGAATAACACTTCCGTATATATATTGTTCAAGCCTGCTGCTGATATTTTGAACGGGCGGCTCGTTTCTGTTCCCTGAGAAGGTTTGATGCCGAAGCGATAATTTGATTTGCATCCATTAGCCGCCCGCCTTTTTACCATTCACTTCGCCTGCCATTTTCCATGTAAGCCATGATAGCAGCAGTAATGCAAGTATTATTGCTCCCCAGGTTAATAGCGTGTAGTCGTGCTTATTGGGGCTAACCGGCGATTGGTAATCGGGATTTTGTGCCGGCGCCAGGTGTTTTATTGCGGAGGTAGGGCCTTTAAGGCTGTCGGTAAAAAATTTGAGGTCGTAGTTTGGCTCTTCCGCATTTGCCTTGCCTGTTAATAAGTAATAGGATTGTCCGGCCTCAAGGTAGCTAATAATATATTCGTCGGTTTGATAAACCTGTGCACCTGTTATCATAAGTGGCAAATTATCGGCATTATCAATATGCAAAACGAGCCGGTTCGTCTTTACCGATAAAAACAGGTCGTTTGCGCCGGCGGAGTTCAGTTCCGACTGGTTGACGAGCAGCAAAGTTTTCTTATCGGGCACAAAAACCGAAACGCTGCGTTTAAAATACTTTGGCGCGGTGATATTTAAATGCACCTTATTTACCTGGTAGTTGTCGTTAAGGCTTATGGTAATCACTGTTTGCTTGCCGCTTTCGGCCCGGGCCATGCTCACCGGCACAACAGGCTGGTAATTATTGGTTGTCGAATCCCTCACGTAAATTCCGGCGCTCAAAAACTTAACCGGCGTTTTGTTTTTGTCGTTTACCAATATCTTTAAATAATGGTAACTGCTCGCCGGGAAATCAAACTCCTGCACATAACTGCCGTCGTTGTTCACATCAGATGGCCCTAGGGGCACGCCCTCTTCTATGGCAAACCAGCGGTTAAGGTCGTCGCTGCCGGCAAGGTTCATGGTTCGTATAACGGCGGTATTTTTAAGCTTTAGCCATATGCGGCTTATCGGCTGGGCAGTTTTATTTTCAACCACTATGCTGGTGCCGCTATCGGTTTTAGTTAATGTTTCAACCTGCGGCAATACCATAAATGCCTGCGGTCTGTTTATGGGGACATTAGCCGAATTAACATAGGGGATCAGCCTTTTTTTACCATCCATTAGCCGCAGGTCGACCAGGCCGCTTTCGCTTTTTGCCACAAACCCCGGCTGCAGGCTGATCTTATAAAAGCCTGTCGAATCAACCTTTTGCACGGCTGCCCGGTACTTATAGTCGTTTTGCGCACGTGCAAGCAATACTGCGAAACAAAATGCGCTCAGCAGCAATCCTGTCCTAATTTTTTGGCTTCGCTTCATCATCCACTATAATTTTTTTAACCTTTTGATACATAAAAGAAATGATCAGCAGTAAAATACCCAGGCAAAAGAAAGCCGCTATTTTACCGGCGATAGGAATGTTTTGTATGTCAAACGCAAATAGTTTGACCAGCGTAATTGTAAACAGGCTTAGCGATACAATCCGCAGCACACGCTGTTTATTCCGCATGCCTATCCACATCAATATAAATGATAATACCCCCCACAATACAGGCAGCGCTGTTTTTACATATACGGTTTGGATGAGATCGATTGGGTTTCCCTTTGAATAAAAGATAATTTCGCTCATTAAACAAAATTCCAGGCTCAAAAAAAGCACGATGGCAGCCGACAATATCCAGGCCGCAGCTTTTTTCGCAGCTTCATCAAAGTTCTCCTGGCACAAGCGGATCATGGGATAAAATATCAACCCGATAAATAAGGCGCTCAACCAATGCGGCGCAAACAGCGATAAGGGTATCTTTTTGTTCTCCAGCATATCCTGTAAAATATCAAAATAAACCGGATTTAGTGCAAGGTACAAGGCGACAGTGCAAACCATCAAATACATACCAACTTTACCGTTGTATTTCACCTGGTTTACCCTGGCTGATATTAGGTTAAATACATACACAAATACGGGCACATACAACACCATGTACAAAATATTAAGGTTGGTACGCGGGTAGTAATACATAAACTGCTGATTGATTTCCAGCAGCCCGCCCAGGAACAGCAGGATGAAAGCCACAATGCGGTAAAGCCCTTTATAAATGGCTATTCCGTAAATTTCAGGCTCGGGGTCTTTTTTTAATA
>Ga0134126_10008681_pt1 | contig 12780 bp, 11 predicted proteins | sample KB31752_FD_96881 | JGI IMG/M metagenome (GOLD analysis project Ga0134126, IMG submission 96881) | Terrestrial soil microbial communities with excess Nitrogen fertilizer from Kellogg Biological Station, Michigan, USA - KB3-175-2 | ecosystem: Environmental > Terrestrial > Soil > Unclassified ...
AACGGATTCAGTCACCAGGACCCGGGTTTCATCGATCATGTGGCGAATAAAAAGGCGGATATCATTCGCGTTTATCTGCCGCCGGATGCCAACACCCTGCTGTCGGTGACCGACCATTGCTTGCGCAGCCGCAATTACATCAACGTGATTGTCGCCGGCAAGCAGCCGGAATGGCAGTGGCTCGACATGGACGCGGCAGTCAAGCACTGCAGCGCCGGGCTCGGCGTCTGGCCATGGGCCAGCAATGACGAAGGCGGCGAGCCTGATGTGGTGATGGCGTGCGCGGGCGATGTGCCCACCCTTGAGACGCTGGCCGCGGTGAAGCTGCTCCGTGCGCATATTCCCGAACTCAAAATTCGCGTCGTCAACGTTGTCGATTTAATGGCGCTGCAGCCGAACAGCCAGCATCCGCACGGCTTGCCGGACGACGAATTCGACGCCATGTTCACGAAGGACAGGCCGATAGTATTCGCGTTTCATGGTTATCCGCTGCTCATCCATCGTCTCACGTACCGCCGTACGAATCACGACAACATGCACGTGCGCGGCTACAAGGAAGAGGGAACCACCACCACGCCATTCGACATGACAGTGCTCAACGAGATGGACCGGTTCCACCTGGCACTGGACGTCATTGCGCGCGTGCCGCGTCTCCGGAATCACGCGGCAGCATCCGTGGCAGCGGATCTCTTCCGCTCCAGGCTCATCGAGCATCGCGCCTACGTCAACGAGCACGGTGACGACATGCCGGATATCCGCGACTGGCGTTGGGGCGGACACGCTGTCTCATGAAGATCCTGGTCCTGAACGTCGGATCGTCATCGCTCAAGTTCCAGCTCATAGATACCGACCAGGGCTTGGTCGACGGTAACGGCGACCGCCGGCTCGCGACTGGGCAGATCGAGCGCATCGGCGGTGAGGCAATCCTCACGCTCGGGGTGGAATCCGCTACACCATCACACACGACGGCACAGGTCCGCAATCACAGGGATGCGGTCGAGCACGTCATCACATGGATGGCGAGCCCTGATTCCGGCGTCGATATTACCGCGGCATCCGACATCGAGGCCGTGGGCCATCGCGTGGTGCACGGCGGTGAGCGATTCACGCGATCCACTCTCATCGACGCGGCCGTCCGACGCGATCTGGAGAGCCTCATCGATATCGCCCCATTGCACAATCCGCACAACCTGACAGGCGTTGCGGCGGCGCGCGAAGTCCTCGGCGAAAATATACCGCAGGTGGCAGTATTCGATACATCGTTTCACCAGACCATACCGGAGACCGCTCACCTGTACGCAATACCGTACCAGCTGTACAGAAGGTACAAGGTTCGACGTTACGGATTTCACGGAACATCGCACAGATACGTCGCATATCGCTATCGGCAGATCACGGGAAAGCCGCGCGAGCAAACGCGCATCATCACCCTGCACCTCGGAAACGGGGCCTCTGCCTGTGCGATCGTGGATGGACGCTCCGTCGATACGTCGATGGGTTTCACGCCGCTCGAAGGGTTGGTGATGGGAACGCGCTCCGGAGACATCGATCCTGCGATTCTCGATTACGTGAGCGTCAAGGAGGGACTCAGCGGCCGCGACATGGACATGATGTTGAACAAGCAGTCCGGCCTGCTTGGTCTCTCCGGTCTCACGGCCGACATGCGCGAGCTGCTGGCGGAGGACCGCGAAAACGGAGATCGTCGGGCACGATTGGCCGTCGAAGTATTCTGTTACAGAGTGCGGAAGTACATCGGCGCATATCTCGCCGCGATGAACGGTGCGGACGCGATAGTGTTCGCGGGCGGAATAGGCGAGAACTCGCCTGACGTGCGCGAGCGGATCTGCACCGGAATGGACTGGCTTGGCGTACAGGCAGACGCCGGACGCAATTCCGCACTCACCGGCGGCATGGAGGGCCGATTCGACCGCGAGGGGACACGAGTACAACTCTGGGTAATCCCCACGGACGAGGAACTGCTCATCGCGCGCGATACGTGGCGCGTGGTGTCGGGCCAGGAACCGCATTGAATGTGAAAAAATGACAACTTCAGTTGACCATACGCCCCGATTCAACCGTCTCGCGAGCGAGGTCGAGCCAGGTGTATTCCTGCTCGACCATCACTTCCGCGGCTCGCCTGGCGTCATCGCATCCTATCTCGTCGCCGATCATGATGCGCTGACGCTCATCGAGACCGGGCCAGCCAGCACACTCGAAACCCTGCTGGCAGGCATACGTCAGGCGGGCTTCGATCCAGCCGACATCGAACGGGTCGTCGTTACACACATACATCTCGATCACGCAGGCGGCGCGGGGGCCCTGCTCCGCGTGCTGCCGCGCGCGCGACTGTACGTGCATCCGGTCGGTGCTCCGCACATGATCGATCCAGCCAAGCTTATGGCGAGCGCGACGCGAATCTACGGCGATCTGATGGGGCCGCTCTGGGGCGAGATGATCCCGATACCAAAGGACCGTCTCAGCGTGCTCGAGGATCGCGCCGATCTGCGAACCGGCGCGCGCACTCTGCGCGCGTACGACACTCCGGGACATGCGAATCACCACCTTGCGTTACATGATCCTGATACCGGCTCTGTCTTCACGGGTGACGTCGCCGGCGTTCGACTCGATGGCACCGGACATCTGAGACCTCCGACACCGCCGCCGGAATTTTCTCCGGAGAAGTGGCAGAAGAGCATCGCCATTCTGCGGACACTCGAGCCCCGCCGTCTGTATCTCACGCACTTTGGTGGCTACGACGACGTAGCGTGGCATCTGGACGAGCTGCTCTCGCGCACGTGGTTCTGGGCCGGATGGGTCGGCGGACGGCTCGCCATCGGCGAGGAAGCTGACGCGACTTCGGACGCGCTACGCGCCATTGAGGATGTTACACTCGCCCGAACCGGAGACCCTTCCCTGCTGCGCCGATACGAGGAGGCCGGCAACTACCGAATGAGCGTTGATGGAATTGCGCGATGGTGGCGAAAGCGCGGCGAGCAGCCGTAGCAGCTGCGACGCCGCGCGTCACGCTCAGCGATGAGTGCCGCGCTCCGGCGGTGTCACCAGGACCGACCATCTCCCGTCTGCCGCGATTGCCTTCGTCACGCTGCCGAGCAGCAACCGATCGAGAAAGGGATGCCGTTGACTTCCGATGGCTACGAGATCGGCATCACACTCCTCGGCAAAACGGGTTATCTCTGCCACGGGGCTTCCCCGGCGAACCACTGTGTCGATGGTCACACCAACTGACGGCAGGAGACCCGCTACCAGCTGCCTGAAGGCGGTCTCGACTCCGCTGGTGTGAATCAACTCGAACGCCTCTTCGCGCTCCGTCCTGGCCTGCGGTCTTGACGGCTCGACGAACACGAGATGCATGGTTCCATGTTCATCTACGATGCGCCGCGCGAGGTGCGCGGCCCGGATGCTGGCCCGGCTGAAGTCGACGGGCACGACTACACGCTTGGGAAGATCAGTCAGCTCCGGACGTACGGCGAGTACTGGTGTTCCGCTTATCCCCATCACGCCGCCAACGGTATCCCTGCCCAGGGCACGGCCGGTTGCACCGTGGCGGTTCAGTCCCAGGACAATCATTCCCACGCCCCTGCGCTCTGCATTTTCGACAACGACGCGTGCCACGTTTCCGACCGCGAGTGTCAGGGGCCACGCCGCTACGCCATCACGATCCAGCCGCAACGTTTTCCGCATCGCCAATGTCTGTCGCTCACGTATGCGTGGGTCGGCCAGATCCTCCTCGATCGATACGATCACAATCGCCGCTTCGGGTACGGACGACCCAACTTCGATTACGTAGAGTGCAGACGGGTTGGCGCTGCGTCGCTCCTGGAGTGCACGCGTGACTGCGACCGCCGAGTCGGCAAGCTTGTCCTCCGCTAGCGCCAGCAGGACACCAAACTCCCCGGAACCGCCCGACGACTCACGCGGTGTTGATGGCTGCTCGATCAAGGCGTCCAACTCGTCGATGTAATCCTTTCCTGTGATGTTCACTGGTCCTCCGTTTATGCGGTTTACGTCGTGCTAGCCTCGACGGGCGTCATCGTGTCGTGCGTACGTCGTGGCAGGGACAACGAGCATCGAGCGATGTGCGTTCCTGGCAAGTCCCATCGACACGCTTCTGTTTACGAGTCGGTCGAGCAGTGGGTGTTCATCGCTCCCCACGGCGAGCAGATCCGCACGCACACGCTCGGCGAAGCCGTCGATCGCTGCCTCCGGCTCGCCCTCGAGCACGTGGGAGCTGATCGTCATGCCAGGTCCCGGTCTCAGGTCCTCCACCATCGACGCCAGATCGCGCATCGCACGAGTGAAAACGCCATGATCTGTCAGGCTTGCGGGATGGCTGTCCTGGCGCATCGAGTCGGTTACGACATGGACAAGATGCATCTCGCCATCCTCGGCAAGAATGTGGCGTGCGACGCTGGCGGCATGAACGCTCGCCTCGCCGAAATCGACGGCGACCACTATGCGTCTTGGCAGACCAACCAGATCCGATCGAACCGCCAGCACGGGCACGCCTGTCAGGCGCACCACAGACCGAAGCAGATCACCTACGATTACACGGTGCATCACGCCGTGTGGTCGAAGACCCATTACGATCAACCCAGCGCGCAACTGTCGCGCGTGATTGATGATCGCCTCCCCGGGTGATTCATCCGCTATCTCGAACCGCCATCGCACCTCGCCTGCTGCGTCTGCTACCTGCTTCTGCAAAAGTTCTCTGGATTCGTCGCGATAGTCATCGCTCAGCGCGCCCTCCGCGACATAACCGGCAAACGGTTGAACAACTACTTCCGTTTCGCGATCGCTACCAAGTGCTCGCAGGACGGTCGGAATCGCACCGTGAGTGCGCGCGAGCTCATGCGTCACACCGATCGCGGACGCAGCGCGATCGTCATCTGTGATCGCGAGTAACAGCGGGAACACAGCATCGAGTGCTGGTCTCAAGCCGCGACGTGCGATGCCATGAAGCCCTTCCATTGGTATCGACGTAGCGGACAAAGCGGGGCCGGACATTCATGCACCTCCAGTGAGTGATACTGCAATCTGTCGCTCTGCAGACTCACCGTCTGTCGGCCGTTCCCGGAATGATTGTAGGGCATTCCAGTACCCGGAGCAGAGGCGATCGACATATCAGGAATTCCCCTACCACAATTCAGATTAGAGCCGACAGACACGGACAACCGGGGATCGTAACGTTCGGTCGTGAAGACAGGACAAACCTCACACCAGAACGGACAAACCATGATCACACGGACCGTATTAACAGCTGCAGCGCTCGCGCTGCTTGCAACAACGTTGTCCGCACAGGCCAGCGCAGTACGCCTTCAGCTTGCTCCGGGCAGTCAACTCAGCTTCGAAGGTACGTCAACGCTGCATGGATTCACCTGCACCACGAGCACGATGCAGGCGTACATAGACGTCGATCCATCGTACCAAACCGCGAATCTGAACACCATCGCCCACCCCATCGTGAACGTTCAGGTGGTGATCCCGGTGAGGAGTCTGAAGTGCGGAGGCGAGCTGGAGAACAACATGTACAAGACGTTGAATGCGACCCAGTTCCCGTACGTGATTTACAAGCTCACCGGTTACGATGTGGCAACCGAGACCGCCACGGCATCCAGATTCAACGCCGTGACGCGCGGAGAGCTCACGATTGCCGGCAAGGAAAACCCGATCCAGATGACCATCGATGCAGCGCGCGCATCCGACGGTGTCGTATCTGCGACTGCGGAGCAGACAATCAAGATGAGCGCATTCGGCGTAAAACCGCCGACGTTCATGCTCGGGACCCTCCGCGTTGGTGATCAATTGAAGGTGAAGTTCACCCTGAAGGCAACACAAGCGGCGATCGCCGCCGCCACTGGAGACGTAAAATGAAACCGTTTCTATTCAGCTCGATATGCGTTGCAGCAGTTATCGCGGTTGCGCCAGCAGCATCCGCCCAGGATGTCACCCCCACCCGTGCCGCTGACAGTACGGTGAATACGGCACTCGTTCCGCTCATCGAGATCCAGCACATGCGACCGCGCGACCAGCGCGGCATCAACGTCTTCGAGCCGCCCAAGGACGACACGGTTCCGTTCACCAATTTCAAGATCGGACTCGGCGCCGCCTTCACGCAGCAATTTCAGGGACTCGAGCACAGCAACACGGCAGCGCCGAAGTTGGTGAACGGCGTGGACGCGAACCAGCTCATCCAGATAGGACACGGCTTCAACAATGCAGTCGCCAACCTCTATCTCAACGCACAGCTCGCAAAGGGAATGCGCGTGGAGGTCACGACCTATCTGTCATCCCGCCATCACCAGGATACCTGGGTGAAGGATGGCTACCTGCTCGTCGATGCATCGCCGATCGATGTAAATGTTCTCAACTCCATCATGAAATACCTGACACTCAAGGTCGGGCATTTCGAGGTGGACTACGGTGACGAGCACTATCGCAGAACCGACAACGGGCTCTCGATGTACAACCCGTTCGTCGGGAACTTCATAATGGACGCCTTCACCACCGAGATCGGCGGCGAGGCCTACGTTCGTGCGAATGGATTCCTTGCCATGGCGGGTGTTACTGGCGGAGAAGTCCATGGACAGGTCACACAGCCCCAGAAGCGGTCGCCGACATTCCTTGGCAAGATCGGTTACGACACCCAGGTCAATCCCGACCTGCGCTTCAGGTTGACTGGCTCGGTGTACGGCACGTCTCGCTCCGCGAACAACACGTTGTACAGTGGCGATCGCGCCGGATCTCGATATTACGACGTGATGGAGAATACTGCGTCCACCGAAGACGCGAATGCGTGGTCCGGTGCGATTCAACCCAAGCTGAGCAGCAAGGTAACCGCGGTAGTGGTCAACCCGTTCATCAAGTACCAGGGCTTCGAGTTCTTCGGTAACGCCGAGATGGCAAAAGGCCGAGGCGCCACCGAGACAGTGGATCGCACCTGGCACCAGTACGTCGGCGAGGGACTGTACCGGTTCCTGGACGACAAGCTGTATGTCGGCGGCCGGTACAACTACGTCAAGGGAAGCTTCCTCGGAATGCCTACCGACGTGAACGTCGATCGGACACAGCTGGGCGGCGGGTGGTTCGTTACTCCGACAGTCCTGCTGAAGAGCGAGTACATGGTGCAGAATTACAACGACTTCCCCATCACTGACATCCGAAGCGGTGGAAAGATCAAGGGTTTCATGGTGGAAGGAACGGTATCGTTCTGAACCAGCTACATGCCATCGCGCCGACCGCCGCTGCGCTCTTGGTATCTGCGCTCGGCGCGCCGGTTGGCGGTCAGACGCCACTGCCATTCGCCCCAGGTGAGAGGATCACCTACCGGGTGAATGTCGGTGGCGTCGGCACGATCGGCACCGCGACCATGTCGGTGGAGGGACCAGTGGATGTACGCGGAACAGCGACATTCCTGCTGCGATCTCGGACCAGAGCCGGTGTGGGGCCGTTCAGGGGAGCTCAGCTGATGGAGTCATGGCTGGATCCGCTCACGATCCGTTCGCTTCGATTCCACGAGCAGGAGCGTCGCTTCTTTCGCTCTCGCAGCGTCACGGCGGAGATCCTTCCTGACGGTCGTCGCTGGAGTGACGACAATGGGCGTTCCGGTGAGAGCTCTACCAGCGATCCGCTGGACGAGCTTTCCTTCATCTACTATCTGCGGACGCTTCCAGCGGGCAAGGACACACTGTACGAATTCAACAACCACTTCGACATGACTCGAAATCCAGTCATGGTCCGTGAGTCGCCAGGCGGGCTGGTCCAGACGTCCGCCGGTGCATTCGTAACGACCCTGATGGAAATGCGCGTGCACGATCCGCAGCGCTACCGCGGCGAAGGGATCATCCGGGTATTCCTGAGCGATGACAAATGCCGCCTTCCCGTCCGGATCGAGAGCGCCGTTCCCGGAATGGGGTCGCTGGTGCTGACAATGGATTCGTACGTCGGAACGGGATCATCGTGCGCCGGCGCTGTGACAAACGTCACCCCACCCCGGTAATGCGCCAGGCGATCTTCCATCGCACATCCGATCGACGTCAAATCGCGCAGCAACACTCCTTACCACCATGCCGGCCACTTACTACGCTGTCGTAACGATCCACGTACTGACTGCTCTATTCTGGCTCGGAGGGATGTTCTTCCTCGCCGTTATTGGCGCGCCTCTGCTGCGCTCTGTGGAGCCTCCAGAGCTGCGCCAGCGGCTATTTCGCGAGATGGGGCTGAAGTTCCGCACAGCTGGCTGGATCGCGATCGCAATTCTGATCGTCACGGGCCTGATCAACTTGTATTACCGCGGTTGGCTCCAGTGGGATGACGTATGGGCATCCTCGGCGTTCTGGCACAGCGGCGTTGGCCACTCGCTCGCGTGCAAGCTCATCGCCGTCACCGCGATGGTTACTGTGAGCGCCGTTCACGATTTCATTTTGGGGCCTGCCGCCGGACGGCAGAAACCAGGATCGCCAGCAGCGATCAAGTTGCGGCGTCACGCTGCGCACCTCGCGCGTGCAAACGCCATTCTGGGTATCATCATCGTAATCGCCGCCGTGCGTCTCGCGCGCGGCGTATGACACCACCACGCACGGCGCACCCTGCGCCAGGACACCGTTGACACGCCCATCCATCGGCAACGTCGATTTCAACAAGTCTCCTTTCATAGTCATCTGGGAGACCACTCAGGCGTGCGATCTTGCATGTCTTCACTGCCGTGCGTCGGCGCAGCCACATCGTGATCGCGGTGAACTCGACACATCGGCGGCGAAGCGTCTCATGGATAGCGTACGACAGTTCGGCAAGCCGCTCTTTGTTCTCACGGGCGGCGATCCGCTCAAGAGAGACGATACGGTCGAGCTCGTCCGTTATGGCACGTCCGTCGGACTTCGCATGGCGATGACACCGTCAGGCACTCCGCTCATGACACGCGACGTTCTCGGGCGCCTTCGCGACGCGGGGCTCGCTCGTCTGGCTGTCAGCCTCGATGGATCCAACGCGGCGATTCACGATCGCTTCCGCGGCGTGTCCGGCTCATTCGAGTGGACCGTACGGATGCTCGATGCGGCGCGAGATCTTGGTCTCTCGAGTCAGATCAATACGACGATATCGAGCCACAATCTGCACGACGTCGAGCCGACCGTGGAGCTCATCACAACGCTCGGGATCGCCTTGTGGTCGGTGTTCTTCATCGTCCCAACCGGACGCGCACGGGAATCGGATCTGACATCCGCCGACGAATTCGAGCGCGTCTTCCACCGATTGTACGATCTGTCGACCACCGTGCCTTTCGACATCAAGACCACAGCCGCGCCACATTACCGTCGCGTCGTGTTGCAGCGCCAGGTCGCCGAACGACGCTCCGGCGTGCAGGACCTACCGGTGACACCGCTCACCGCTGGCGTGGGATTCAGCCTTGCCGACGGTGTTGGACGCGCGAGAGGCGTCAACGACGGCAACGGCTTTCTCTTCATAAGTCACCGCGGCAACATCTATCCGTCAGGCTTTCTTCCGTTGAGCGCTGGCAACGTGCGCACGCACGACCTCGTCGATGTATACCGGAACAGTCCACTATTCCGCGACTTGCGCGACACGAACAAGCTCGAAGGCAAGTGTGGTGTGTGCGAATATCGCACGGTCTGCGGCGGATCGCGTGCCCGCGCCTACGCGACTACCGGCAACTATCTCGCTTCCGATCCATACTGCTCCTACATACCGGTACGTGCTCGCTAACCTCTCGGGCCAGGTCGCTCACTCGCTCCGGCCGCCGGGAGTGCGTGGAGGAGTGGCGATCCCGGGCGGCAGTCCCGCCGGAGCTGTCGGCAGCGTGAGTACGGGTGCGTCGTGAATTATCTTGCCGCCGAGATAGGACGTGTACGAAACGGACACGAAACCCGCGAGCGCGCCTGCGAGCACCAACGCTCGGATCCACGCGGGGATCACTTCCTCGCGCCGGTGCAGAGCGCGCCACCATCCGTATGCGGCGACCACGCCCGTGATCAGAATGATGATCATCGCAACACCGGCCGCGTCGTCGTGCGCGTCGATCGCTCCACGAGCGATGTACCATGGGTCGCGTAGAGCGTGATCCGCCTGATCACCGCTGAAATGCACGGGGTATATCGATAACCCCGCCACGGTAAGCGTTCCCATCGCGTACAGCCACAAGCCTCGACGTCGCAACAGCAGAGCGCCGAGTGCAGCAACCAGACCCATGGTCAGTAGAACGACAGGGAAATGGTTGATCAGGAGATGCGTGTACGGCCAGGTTAGCGTCGGCATATGAATACGTTCGAAGGGATCGCGAGAAACCCGCTCGGTACGAAATCTATGATGACGATCGGCATCCCACTGTCGGGCATTGTTGGATTCTTCATAGGGGAATCGCTGGCACTATCTCAGGGAAATACCGACACCGTCCGTGATGCCGGGACTCTAGCTTGCATCATCGGTTCCACACTCGACCGACGATATCCACAGCCATCACTGCAGCAACGGAGCTCGTTACGACTCGGTCAAACGCACGCATGAGTCCCATCGCTGGTCACATGGGCCTCGGAACCCGCCATGCGAATTAGATATCAACTTTCAATCCGCGAGCCGGTAAATGCACTCACGCATCTGCTCGGTGCTGCGCTGGCAGCGGTTGGGATGGTGGTTTTGCTGGTGAATGGAGCCGCCAACGACAGCGCGCGACAGGTCGTGGCATTCGCGATCTTCGGAACGAGCCTCGTGCTTCTGTACGGCACCAGTGGTATCTACCATTCGCTCAATTGCTCGGAGCGGAGCCTGGCAATGCTGCGACGACTGGATCACATGATGATCTACGTGCTGATTGCTGGCACCTACACGCCTGTCTGCCTGGTCCTGCTCCGGGGCCGCCTCGGGATAGGGCTCCTGATTGCCGTGTGGACAATAGCCCTGGCCGGTATCGTTCAGAAACTGGCGTGGATGCACGCGCCGCGCTGGTTCTCGACAGTGCTGTATCTGGGCATGGGCTGGGCTGCAATGGTAGTCGCGAGGCCCTTGCTCGGTGCTGCTCCGTTGGGATTTTTCCTCTGGATCATCGCTGGCGGATTATTCTACAGCGTGGGTGCCGTCGTATACGCAACCAAGTGGCCCGATCCGGCACCGCGCACGTTTGGCTTTCACGAGATCTGGCATCTGTTCGTGATGGCCGGAAGCTTCTGTCACTACTGGGCGCTGCTGACTTACGTCTCTCACGCTTGAACGGTACAGTCATGGCTGACACGCTTGCACCGGCTTCGCAATCCAATGACGCGCTTCGCGCGTGGTTCCTTGGTCCTCGCGCCGAGAACGCCGATCTTCTCGAGCGCCTCATCGTCGAGGCGCTGCGCGATCACGTGTTCTGGCGGCGGAATTATCACCCGGAAGATGGCTTCACGATTCGTGAGACGGACAAGCGGGCGGCCGGCTACGAGGAAGCTGTATCGACTCTCACGCAGGAGTTGATGGGACTCCTCGCCGAACTGAAACGCGGTGTCCCGTTCTTCAGCGGGCGATATCGCGCGCACATGTTGTCGGAGCAGACGATCGCTGCACAGGTTGGTTTCTTCGCGACGATGCTCTACAACCCGAATAACGTTTCGGTGGAAGCGTCGCCCGTCACGTCGCGTCTGGAGCTGGAAGTCGCCGCACAACTCGCCGGCATGGTCGGCTACGATCCATCCGAATCGTGGGGACATCTCACGTCGGGCGGAACCGTGGCAAACTTCGAGGCGCTGTGGATCGCCCGCAACGTATTCTACCTTCCGCTCGCGGCAGCCGGTGCAGCTCGCGATCTCGACGCTGATCTCACCATCACCCTTCCCGACGGCACCACTGCGCCACTCGAGTCGCTTTCGCTTCAACAGTTGCTGAACATCCGCACGGCGGACGCTCTCGAACTGTGGAATGGACTCTGGGCGTCGGATTCGCACGATCGCGTGACGTCGGCGCTCGCAAACCACTCGCTCTCGACCGTCGGATATCAGGACTACGGACGTCGCCTTGCGCTGGATTACGGCGATCCTCTGCCAGCCAGCGTCATCCTCGTCGCATCCACTGCGCACTATTCCTGGGAGAAGATCATTCGTGCGCTCGGCGTCGGATCCAATCAGATCGTCCGCATTCCCGTGGACAGCCATTTCCGGCTCGACACGACGGCACTGTGGGATCAGATTCTCAGTCTCACCGTACGTTGTGTCCCGATCATGGCATGCATCACTGTCTGCGGCACAACGGAGGAATCCGCGGTAGATCAGCTCGACGAAGTCCTCGCAGTACGCGCACGCGCCGAGGCTGAGCTCGGCGTGACGTTCCACGTGCACTCGGATGCGTGCTACGGCGGTTACGCAGCAGCGGTCACGTGGGGCCGCGACGGCAACCGACGCTCAGCCGCGGAGATTCGTGCAGCCTCCGGTAGCGACTGGCCAGGCGAGCAGTTCGTTCGCGCAATAACCGCGCTGGCTGGCGCAGACTCCGTCACTATTGACCCACACAAGTTGGGTTACGTGCCATATCCGGCCGGGGCGTTCCTGCTGAAGGAACGCCAGGCACGGGAGCTGGTCGCCACAGACCCGCCATATCTTGCACCGACGGCCGGCCTGGACTCTGCCGAAGATCTCTATCTCGGAAGATTCATCTTCGAAGGATCAAAGCCCGGCGCAGCCGCGGCGGCCGTCTGGTTGAGCCACAAGGTTCTCCCACTCGACGCGAGTGGTTATGGACATCTCATCGAACAGACCGTCGCTGGCGCGCGCCGCCTCTACCATG
>Ga0134126_10008682_pt1 | contig 12779 bp, 11 predicted proteins | sample KB31752_FD_96881 | JGI IMG/M metagenome (GOLD analysis project Ga0134126, IMG submission 96881) | Terrestrial soil microbial communities with excess Nitrogen fertilizer from Kellogg Biological Station, Michigan, USA - KB3-175-2 | ecosystem: Environmental > Terrestrial > Soil > Unclassified ...
GCGACCGCTCGTTACAGCAAGATGATTGAAGCCGCTGCCGGCTATATCGTTCGTCACGGCCCCGCAACCAATCAGGATCGCTGGGAGGAAGACGGCGGATATTCACCTTTTACACTCGCTGTCGAAGTTACCGCCTTGCTGGTGGCGGCTGACGCGATCGAGGCCGCCGGCGATCCCTCTGCGGCGCAATATCTGCGCGAGGTGGCGGACGGGTGGAACGAGCAAATCGAGACGTGGACCTACGCCACGGATACCGAGTTGTCGCGCAGGCTGGGCATCGAAGGATATTACATCCGCATCGGTGACTCGACTGGCAACGGTGCCGACCCTCTCCGGGGCCGGGTCGCGATCCGTAATCGCGCTGATACCAATGCGTCTCTGGAAGCGGATAGCCTCATCAGTCCGGATGCACTGGCGCTGGTTCGCTTCGGGCTGCGCGCAGCAGACGACCCGCGCATCCGGAATACCGTGACCGCCATCGACGCGGTCCTAAAGCGCGAACTTCCCGCCGGGCCGTATTGGTATCGCTATAACGATGACGGCTACGGCGAACATGAGGACGGTTCGCCGTTTGATGGAACTGGCACTGGGCGCCTCTGGCCTTTGCTGACGGGAGAGCGCGCACATTACGAATTGGCCCTCGGCCGTATCGACGAGGCGCGACGGCTTCTCGCTGCCTTGGAGGCGTCCAGCAGCGATGGCGGGTTGATACCGGAGCAAATATGGGACGCCAAAGATATACCAGAGCGGGAACTGTTTCTCGGTCGCCCCGCCGGCAGCGCCATGCCGCTCGCATGGGCGCATGCCGAGCACATAAAGTTGCTAAGGTCGATCAGAGATGGCGCAGTCTTCGATATGCCATTGCAGGCCGCGCGGCGATATATTCAGAATAACCAAAAGCTCTTTGCGCAGTCGTGGCGAATGACCTCGAAAATCGAGAGTTTGGTCGAAGGGCGTATTTTGCGCGTCGAATTGCTAGAGTCTGGCACCGTCCGGTGGTCCTCGGATGGCTGGCGGACTTTCGACGAAGTGAGCGCAAAAGCAACCGGATTCGGAACATACATTTGCGATCTGCCGACGCGGGCCTTGCGCGCAGAGAAAGACGTAGTTTTCACGATTTATTGGAGCGGCCGCAAAAGCTGGGAAGGGACGAATTTTGTTGTTCGTGTTGCAAGCGCAATGGCCTGATGCCGACCGTGGCCAGAAAGGCTGGTACTGGGGCCGGTGCAGCTATGCTGGCGAGCGGCATGGGCCGAGCCCAGCCCGCACCCAAAGCCGACCACCGCCCGAATCGCTCCGACCAATCTCGAACTGGCGCCGGGGCCGAAAGTCAGGAAGGAGCCGGGCCCCGTGCTGCGGCTGCGGGAGGGGCGCCCGTACGACACTGAGATGTCCGGACTGATGAAGGACACGCTAAGCATACGGGGACATTCGTTCGCCGAGGTGAATTTCATCGCCAGCGTTCCCGGGCCGACTTCTTCCACTGCCATCATCAGGATCATGTGGATGATGGCTTTGCAGGACTGATTACGTACGAATAGCCCGCGCCACCGTGCATAACCTTGGCCCGATCTAGAGGCACAAAGGCGAATTAGTCTATTCGGCTGCGATTGCAGACGGGGGAAGTGGCCCGCTCGTCGAGAGCGCCAACAGCTTCTTCAAGCTGCAGTGGACCCGCGGCGATCCCCTGACTGCCGGTTTGGATGAATAGCGAACAGGTCTGCTACCGCGGTCACTGCGGACCTATGAAGCGTACGTGCGAATGTCTGGGTTTGACCCGAGGCGGACCAAGGCGCCGAAGTACGAGAGGTCCCCTCGCGAGAGTTGGGCGCACGCCGCTCGGTGTCACCTATGCTTGCCTCCGCGATCGCCTCTGTCATTGCGCACGCATGCTGTACATCCCCGATGCACCTTTCTGTAGTGCCGGCATGGTCACGAGCCTTATAAAGAACCGGGACAGGTTAGCGCATGCGAGGCCCGCCCACCGTCGCAGTAGCGACTAGCGCGGGTCGGCGATGAACGCGCGCAAGGCACAGCCGAGCGCGTCCTCGGCCGTGTTGATATGCGCCATGGTCGTGGTGTGGTTGTGCCCGGCTAGCCACATCAGCGGCGGCGTGCGCCGCTTCGCATCCGCGAGCCGGTAGACCAATTCGGCACAGTGCAGGTCGATGAGCGGGTTCTCGAACTCGCCCCACGCGACGAAGGTCGAGACGCTGCCTGCGCCGACGTGGCTCACCGGCGACAGATTGTCGAGGACGTCGGCGTCGTCACTGCCGTAATAGGCGACGACCTTTTTTGCGTTCGGATTTTCGGGCCTCGCCTCGGCGCGCACGCGGCCGCTCAGCACGATGTGCCCGGCAACGCCCGGACCATCCGAAGGATGCCGCCTCTTGTCGTAGACATAGCTACCGGTATGCGCGGCGCCGGCGGAGTGCCCCATCAGGAACAGTCTGTTCCGGTCGATGGTGAACTCGCGCGCATGCGCGCGCGTCCAGGCCACCACGGCAGCAATGTCCTCGCTCGCACCGGGATACTGCACTGCGTCGGCGAGTCTATAACTGATATTGATGCCGACGATCCCGTGGCGCGCGAAATAGCGCGGCACATTGGCGTAAATCTCCTCGGTGCGGTTGCGGTGGCCGTCGAGGAAGGCGCCGCCGTGCACGAACAGCAGCGCAGCGCGTGCCGTGGTGCCGTCGTTCGGGAGATAGATATCGAATCGCTGCCGTTCGTGGTTGCCATAGGCGATGTCGCGGCGCACGGTGAGATGGTCCTCTGGACGAGAGCGATGGAGGGCGCTGAATTTCTCGATGGTGGGTTTGACGTGCGCCGCCGGCGACCAGTGCGGGCCGACGTCCGCCATGTAAGCGCGTAGCGCGGCGGGAATCTCCGGTTGTCCTATGTCGGCCATGCGCGGCTGCCTAGACGACCAGCCGATGCACGTGCTGCTCGATGAGCCGCACCAGACTGAGCGCCGTCAGCTCGGACGACTTCGGATTGGTCGCGAGCGGCCGGTTCTCCAGCGTGATCGTCATGCGGCCGAAGGCGCCACGCGCGGCGATGTGATGGCCGTTCAGGCTCACGGTAGGATCGGCGACCAGCTCGACGCGCGTCCTGTCGAGGCCGAGGCCGGCGAGCGAGGTGACGACGGTCGCGTTGGCGTTCTGCGGATAGGAGGCGGCCGCCTCGCGCGCCGTGCCGGAGAAGAACACCTTGCGCTCGCCGAGCGCATCGAGATCGAGCAGCTTCTCGGCCGGCGTGTTCTTCCAGGCTCGCGGCGGCTTGACGATCTGGTGGACGACCTCGTCGAGGCCGAGCACGGCGGCGCCGGCGAGCGCGTCGATGCCGCCGATGGCGCCGGAGGGCACGTGGATGCGGCTGCCCGTCTTCTCGGCGAGATCGACGAGCCGCATTAGCAGGCCATCGTCGCAGAAGGCGCTGGTCGACGCGATGATCAGTTCCGGCGCGGCGGCGAGCGCCGCCGGCGCCCATTGCTCGATGGCGGCCCGGCCCGCAGCTTCGACGACAAGATCCGGGTTCGCCGCGGTCAGATCATCGGGCGAGCCGATGAAGCGAACGCCGGCCGGCAAGGCCGCGCGGCCCTCCGGCGTGTCGATGGTGGCGATGCCGGCGATGTCGATCGCGGTCCTGCGCTGGGCGAGCAGCGCGCCCACGCGTGAATTGATCGCGCCCCAGCCGATGAAGACGACACGGGTGCGCTTGTCCATGTGAGCTTGCATCCTACCTGCCGCCGCTTAAGCCCACGCCACTATAATCCGTCGTGCTGACCGGAAGCGCGGGCAACCAAGCCACTCCTGACGCTACGCGGCGTCAAGGGCGAATTCCGACGAACTTGATCTGCGAGAACTCTTCGATCGCATAGCGTGCGCCTTCGCGGCCGACGCCGCTCTGCTTCACGCCGCCGAACGGATAGACGTCGAGACGGAACCGGCTGGCCTCGTTAATCCACAACGCGCCGACATCGAAGTCGTCCGCGAACGAAAAGGCCGACTTGATATCGCGCGTGAAGACGGAGCCTTGAAGCCCGAACGGGGAGTCGTTGGCGAGGCGGAGCGCGTCCTCGATAGTGGCGAAGGGAACGACCAAGGCGATGGGTCCGAAGATCTCCTCGCGCCAGAGCCGGGCGGTCTGCGGCACCTTGCAGAGAATGCCCGGCGTCACCAGCGCGTCGTCGCGGCGCGGTTCGAGCGCGTAGACCGCGCCGTGCGCGATCGCGTCACCGCATACTTCCATGACGCGTTGCGCGGCGGCCCTGTTGACCATCGGCCCAAGGTCGGTCTGCGGATCGTCGGGGTGGCCGGCCTTCATGGCTTTGGCGGCGTCGACGAAGCGGGCGAGGAAGGCGTCGGCTATGCTCTCGTGCACCAGCACGCGCTGCGCCGAAATGCACTGCTGGCCGCTGGCTTCGAAGGCGGCCGCGGCGATGCGTTTCGCGGCATCGACGATGTCGGCATCGGCGAGGACGATATTGGCCGCGTTGGAGCCGAGTTCGGCGACGAACTTTTTGGCTCCGGCCAGGCGGGCCAGTGCCTCGCCGCCGGCGGTGCCACCGGTGAAGGAAACGGCCCGCACTAAGGGATGCGCGCACAGGGCGCCGGCCGTGGCCTTGTCGCCCGTGAGCACGGTGAACAGTCCCTTGGGCCAACCAGCCTGTTCGAACAATTGCGCCAGCATGAGCGCGGTGCGCGTGCCGGCTGGCGCCGGCTTGGCGATGATCGCGTTGCCCGCAGCGATGGCCGGCGCGACCTTTTGCACCAGCAGGTTCACCGGCGCATTGAACGGCGTGACGCCAGCGACAACTCCGTAGGGGATGTGACGAGTGAAGCCGAACAGGCCGGTGCCGGCGGCGGCGCTGTCGAGCGGTAGCACCTCTCCATTGAGCTGGGGCAGGGCGGCGGCGCAGACCTCGAAGAACTCGGCGCCGCGCCGCACCTCGAAGCGGCAGCTGCGAATGGGCTTGCCGACGTCCTCGGAAATCACCGCGGCGATCTCCTCGGCCGAACCGAGCAGCGCTGCGGCCGCGGCCTTCAGCCAGGCCACGCGCTGATGCACCGGCGCCTTCCGGTTGGCTGCGAAGGCCGCCGACGCCACCCGCACGGCGGCTCTGACGCCATCCGGTCCCGCCTCGACGATCCGGCCGATAACCTTGCCGTCGAGGGGGCGCACGAAATCGAAGCCCCCGGTACCGGTGAGGGGCTCGCCGCCGACGAAGGAGGTGATGTCCGGAACAGTGCTCATGAATCCCTCCGTGCGGCCGCGGCGGCGCAGGACGCCGGGCTTCCAACGATGCATCGGGCGCAGACCGCTCGAAGCACTTGTCTCGTATCGCGCAATCGGCGCGTCAGGCCGACTTCAGGTGGGCGTCACGCCGCTTGTAGAGCTCGTCGTCGGCGTAACCCATCGTCTCGGGCTGTCCGCGACCGAGCATCACCTGGAAGTAGACCGGCTCGAGGCTGTCGTTCTGATAGCCGTGGATGACGCCGGCCGGGCAGGAGACGCATTCCCACGGGCCGAGCCGCTTGGTGACGCGGTGTCCTTTCCCGTCCTCGACGAAGACGTCGAGATGGCCCTGGAGCACGAAGAATACTTCCTCGACTTCATGGGTGTGCGCGGCGTTGCCCTGGCCCGGCGGCACGAACATGATCGAAAGCGTGAAGTTCTTTGCCGGGATGACGCTCGGGTCGCCGTGCTTGCCGGAGCCGCCGGCGCCAATGAAGCGATGCTGCGCCCGCTTGTAGCCTTCGATCTTCGCGTCCTCGAAGGCGGCCCAATCGGCCTTACGATCGGCGAAGCGCGCGGTGTAGCGCGACATGACGTCTTCCATCGAAACGCCTACGAGCTCTGGTGGAAGCGGATGTCTGGCAATGCCCATCGAAGGACTCCCCGTGTTGGTGTGGCCGCGAGCATATCCGTCTTGACTATCTAGTCAAGAAGCCGGCGTGTCGAAGGACGCGTGAATTGTGCGCAGAAGTGCCGGCGCTGCCCGCGGTCAGGCGTCGCCATGCGCGTCGATAGCCGATGCAGTAGGCAACTTCGGCACGCCCAGCGGACAGATGCGGGTCAGGCGATCTTGCGCGAGGGCAGGGTCTGCACTGAGGTCAAGCAGTGCAGCATCACCACCTCGACGACATGGTTCAGCCAGCGCGCATGCGCGGCGTCCGACTCCATGTCGCGGCCAAGAGCGACCTCGAGCGTGTATTGATTGGACAGGTAATGGTAGCAAAGCGATGAAAACGTCAGATAGACGGTGACCGGGTCCAGGCCGGTGCGGAACACGCCGTCCTTGCTGCCGCGATCAAGAATGAATGCGATGGTTTCGAGCAACGGCTCGTATAGCTCGCGTACGCGGTGCGACTTCTTCAGATATTTGCCGCGGTGCTTGTTCTCCTCGTTCATCAGGCGGATGACCGAGGGATCGCTCTGCATGGCCATGAAGGTATGGCGAATGAGTTGCTCCAGCGCGACCACGGGGTCGCTGGTGCGCAGGGCCAGGTCCTTCTGCTGGTTGCGCATTGTTTCGTACATGCGCTCGAGTACGGCGACAAACAGCCGTTCCTTCGATTGGAAATAATAATACAGCATGTTCTTGCTGAGCCGGCAGCGCGCCGCGATCCGGTCGACGCGGCCGCCTTCGAAGCCGAGCCGGGCGAATTCTTCGGTCGCTCGGATGAGAATCTGTTCGCGGGTGCGAGCGGGATCGTTGTGCCGAGGTGCCACGCCGGTATCCCCCAATGATTGTCAGTTGGCACGGGAATGCTGCTCTTCCATATCAATCTTGGTGTGCTCGGTGCAAATGTTTCGTCCGCCGGCGCCCGCGGCGGCGCATTTGCGCCGGCGGCCTTTACCAAGACTGGCGAAATATGTTGAATGTCTGTTCAACAGCGGAGGCCGCGGCAAGGCCGGGCGGCACGGGGAGAGAGCGATGATTCCTGCGAATTTGACCGGCTTTGATGACGGCCAGGCCTTCGACGTCGTCGTCGTCGGCTCCGGCGTGGCTGGCATGACCGCCGCTTTGGTCGCCGCGATATCGGGGCTGAGTGTGGTGCTGATCGAGCGCACCGATCGCGTCGGCGGCACCAGTGCGTATTCCGCGGGCAGCGCTTGGATTCCGAATACGCATCATGCCGCGGAGGTCGGCGCGGACGATTCGATCGAGAAAGCCGCGCTCTATCTGCGGCATTCGGTGGGTAACGAGTCACCGGAATGGATGCGCATGGCGTTCCTGCAGCACGGCCCGAAGGCGGTCGCCCTGCTCGAGCAGAACTCGCAGGTGCGCTTCCGCGCCCGCACCTTGCATCCCGACTACAACAGCAGCCTGCCCGGGTCGACGCTGAAGGGGCGGGTGCTCGAGGCGGTGCCGTATGACGGGCGTGCGCTAAAAGGCTTGCTCGGCATCGTGCGCGAGCCCATTCCCGAGTTCACGATCCTCGGCGGCATGATGGTGAACCAGGAGGACGTGCTGAGCTTTCTGGCGATGACGCGCTCGGTGAAAGCGCTGCGGCATTCGGCCGGCATCCTCGCGCGCCATGCCATGGACCGGCTGACGCACAAGCGCGGCACGCGGCTGATGATGGGCAATGCGCTGATCGCACGGCTGCTGATCTCGCTCAGCGAGCGCAACGTGCCGATCCTGCTGAACGCGTCGGTCGAGGAGATCGCCTGCGGCGCCGACGGCGTCGACGCGGTGACGGTCGCGCAGAACGGCTCGAGGCGCCGCCTCACGGTCAATGGCGGCCTGATCGCCGCGACCGGCGGGTTCAACCGCCACCCGGTGCGGCGGCAGGAAATGCTGCGCAAACCGGTCCCGGACTATTGCCCCGGCGCGCCCGGCCACACCGGTCAGCTGCACGATCTGCTGCTCGAGACCGGCGCCTATTACGGCGAGGACGGCCGCGACTCCGCGTTCTGGACGCCGGTTTCGGTACGGCAGCGGCCGGACGGGACGACCGCGGTGTTCCCGCATTTCATCTTCGATCGCGGCCGGCCCGGCATCATCACCGTCAATCAGGCCGGCAACCGCTTCCTCAACGAGGCGCTGTCGTATCATCCGTTCGGGCAGGGGCTGTTCGAGGGCAATGCCAATTCGCCGAGCATTCCCGCCTATTTGATCGCCGACGAGACGGCGCTGCGCAAATACGGTCTGGGCATGGTGCGGCCGGGACGCAGCGGGCGCGGGCCGTACCTGAAGGACGGCTATCTCACGCAGGCGCAGACGCTCGAAGAGCTGGCGCGCAAGCTCGGCATCGATGCCGCCAATCTTCGCGCCACGGTGACGCGCTTCAAAGGCCTCGCGCGGAATGGGGTCGACGAGGATTTCGGCCGCGGCACGACGGACTACCAGCGCATCACCGCCGGCGATCCAGCGCACACGCCCAATCCCTGCCTAGGGCCGATCGAAACGGCGCCATTCTACGCCGTGCGGCTCTATCCGGGCGACATGGGCGCGAGCACGGGTTTTGTGACCGACGAGAACGCCGCGGCGCTGCGCCGCGACGGGAGCGCCATAGGCAAATTGTACGCCTGCGGCAACGACATGCACTCGGTGATGGGCGGCAACTATCCGGGGCCGGGCATCACCATCGGCCCGGCAATTTCCTTCGGTTACGCCGCCGCGCGCGATATCGCCGCACGCCTGGCGCGCCGCTCCTGAACGCCTTCCAGCCGCGCCGTTGCTGGCACGCTTGTTGCCTCGTTGAGACGCATACGCTCTGCAGTTGACTGACTAGACAGTTAGCTTCTATGTTTCGTGCAGAGCATGAAAATGCCGTGGCCGTCAGCCAAGCGACGCGCCGTACACAAGGGGAGATCATCAATGTCGACCGACAATCGCGATACCAAGCAGGCCATCGGGCTCACCCGCCGCGCGGTCGCGGGCAGTCTTCTGGCGGCGCCATTCCTCGTTGGTGGGGGCCGCGCCTTTGCCGCCGACGCGCTGTCTGTGCGGGTCGACTTCGCGCCCTGGGGGGTGCACTCGGCGCTGCATCTCTCGAACGTGAAGGGCTGGTTCAAGAAGGATGGCCTCAATATCGACCTGCAGGACGGTACTGGCACCCTGAACACCATCAATCTAGTTGCCGCCGGCAGGGTCGACGTCGGCCTCGTGCAGCTCGGCCCGATGGCGATCGCCCGGGCGCAGGGCCTGCCCGTGACCTCCTTTGCCGGGTATCTGCGTAAAGGCGACCTCGCCGTTCTCGTCGACAAGAAGAAGGGTCTGAAGTCGGCCAAGGAACTCGCGGGCAAGAAGCTCGTCTGCTTCGCTAACAGCCCCTGGGCGCCGTTCATCGACAGCTACATCAAGCGCATTGGTCTGGAGCGCGGCGAGGGGCCGGGAAAGGTCAACGTCGTGATGGTGTCGCCGGCGGCCATGGTCTCGACCTACGCCGCGGGCGGCGCCGATGGCTTCATGTCGCTGAAGGAATTCGGCGAGCCCTACGTCGCGGAAGCGCGCCCGGCCCGCTCGTTCCTGGCCGCCGATGTGGGCATCATGTTTCCGAGCTATGGCCTCATCGCGACGGACGCGACACTGGCCAAGCGCAAGGACGAACTGGCCAGGCTTGCCAACAACCAGAGCCGCGCCTGGAACTACATCTTCGCCGCGCCGGCGCATGTCGATGAGGCCGTGCAGGCGATCATCACCGACCGGCCGAACAAGCAGCTCAATCCGGCCATCCTCAAAGGCCAGACGGTGCTGTGCAAAGAGTTCCTCAACACACCGCACACAGTAAGCAAGCCGCTCGGCTGGCAGTCGGTCGACGATTGGAAGCAGGCAGTCGCCTCGATGTCCGAGGTGGGCCTCATGAAGACTGACGCCAAGATCGCCGAATTTTACACCAATGATCTGATCAAGTCGTGACAGTCGGCCTCGTCCCGAAGCACTCGGCACCCGCGGCCCATGCGGGCCGCAGCTTGCCGTACATCTCGATCGCTAATGTCGATAAAGTCTACGCGGTCGATGGCAATCCAATCACCGCGCTACGCGACGTCAATCTCGATATCGCTGCCGGCGAATTCATCAGCGTGGTCGGGCCGTCTGGCTGCGGCAAGAGCACGCTCCTGAAATGCGTCGCCGGCTTGCAGCCCATCAGCTCAGGCAACATTGAGGTGCAGCAGCAGCCCGTCGTCGCGCCGCCGGACAACATGGCGGTCGTGTTTCAGCGCGACGTGCTGCTGGACTGGCGGACGATCCTCGACAATGTGCTGATCGTCGTCGAGTTTCGCGGACTGCGCCGCCGGGACTACGAGGAACGGGCGCTCCAACTCCTGAAGAACTACGGCCTCGACGGCTACGCAAACCGTTATCCATGGGAGCTGTCGGGTGGCATGCGCCAGCGCGTGGCCATCTGCCGCGCCTTGATCGTCGACCCTGAATTGCTGCTGATGGACGAACCGTTCGGCGCGCTCGACGCCATGACTCGTGACGATCTCAACGCCGAGCTGGAACGACTTTGGTACCAGACCCGCAAGACCGTGATGTTCATCACCCACGGCATCGACGAGGCCGTCTACCTGGCCGATCGCGTCGTGGTGATGGCGCGCAACCCCGGCCGCATCGCCGAGATCGTGCCGATCGACATTCCACGTCCCCGCCCGCTGAGCATCCGTCAAACCGAGGATTTCGGAAAGTATGTCCATCACATCCGCCATCTCTTCGCGTCCATGGGGCTCGTCAAGGCCGAGTGATGTCATGAACCTGTGGCGCCGGTCGGAATATGCGCGCACAGTCGTCATCGTTCTGGCGGCGCTGGTTCTGCTTTGGGAAGGCTCGGTGCGGCTGTTCGGCATCCGCTCGTTCCTTTTGCCGGCGCCTTCGATCGTCGTCGCCGACATAGTGCAGCACCCGTTGTTCTTCAGCGAGCAGTCGGTCTACACGCTCTACGTGACGCTGGTCGGCTTCGCCATCGCGCTGATCGGCGGCATTCTTTCCGCAATGGCCATCGTATCCTCACGCTGGCTCGACCGCACTTTCTACACGCTGCTGGTTGCGACCAACGCGGTGCCGAAGGTGGCGCTCGCGCCACTATTCGTGATCTGGCTCGGCACCGGTGGCGCGCCGAAGATCGCCATCGCCGCGATCATCGCCGTGTTCCCGATCGTCATCAACGCCACGGCCGGCCTGCGCGCCGTCGACGACGAAATGATCGACCTCGCGCGTTCGGCCAAGGCAAAGCGGCGCGACATTATGATGAAGGTGCGCTTCCCGAACGCCCTGCCGAGCATGTTCGCCGGCGCGAAGATCGGTATCTCGTTCGCGCTGATCGGCGCCATCGTCGGGGAGTTTGTCGCTGGCGAGCGGGGCCTAGGCAACGTCATCCTGACGAGTCAGGCAACCTTCAACAGCGCCCGCGCCTTTGCCGCCATCCTGCTGCTCGGCATCCTCGGCACGATCGTGTTCTTCGTCGTTGAACTATTTGAGCGGTGGACGCTGCCGTGGCACATATCCCAGCGTAGTGATAGGGGGCGGTAAGCCGCGGCTGCTGATGCGGGCGAGTGCATCGACGCGCCGGCCCAGGCAGATTCAGTTACATTGGTCCGACACAATTCCCATCAGGTGCCGCAGTCTTGGATAAGCTCGCATGAAACCCGCCCTCTTCGATTACTACGCGCCGGCAACCGTGGAGGAAGCGACAAGCCTGCTCGCGCGCCACGGCGGGGATGCCCGTGTGCTCGCCGGCGGACAGACCTTGCTGCCAATGATGAACTTCCGTCTGGCGACGCCGGAGATCGTCGTCGACCTCAATCGCGTGGCCGAGCTGTCCTACATCAAGTCCGAAGGCGGCATGGTGCGTTTCGGCGCGATGACCCGTCAGCGCGCCATCGAGTTTTCGCCGATCGTCGCGCGCGACGTGCCGTTGTTGCTCGAGGCCATCCGGATGGTCGGCCATCTGCCGACGCGGTCGAGAGGCACGATCGGCGGCTCGATCGCCAATGCGGACTCCGCAGCCGAGATTCCGATGGTGCTGCAGGCGCTGGGCGGCGAAGTGAGCCTGAGGAGCGCCAGAGGTAAGCGTACGGTCGCGGCCGCCGATTTGATACAGGACGCGATGACGACGGTCATAGATGCCGATGAGATCATCACCGAAATTCGTATGCCGTTAATGCCGCGCGACGCGCGCTTCGCGGTCGAGGAATTCTCGCGGCGGTGTGGCGACTTCGCGATCGCCGCTGTGGCGGCAATGGTCGTGCTGGACGGCGGCGTGTGCCAAATAGCCCGGATCGCCACCGCCGGCGTGTCCGCGTGCTCGCGCCGTCTCACCAAAGCCGAAGCGGCGCTGGAAGGCCGGGCCGCCGACCGTGCCGCGGTAGACGCGGCAGCGCACGCGGCAGCCGCGGCGATCGAGCCGCTGGAGGATCGCAACGCGAGCGCGGACTACCGCCGGCATCTGACGCGCGTGCTGACGGCGCGGGCGCTCGGACGAGCCATTGGCATGACTGCGGCCAGTCCGGCGCAACATGCGGAGACAACGCGATGACGAAACTGGTCGATGTTCGCCTGACGGTGAACGGCCGCGCCTACGAAGGGCGCTGCGAGCCGCGCACGCTGCTGGCGGATTTCCTGAGGGATCATCTCGATCTCACCGGCACGCATGTCGGTTGCGAGCACGGTGTGTGCGGCGCCTGCACGATCATGTTCAACGGCGAGGCGGCGCGCTCCTGCATCATGCTCGCCGTGCAGGCCGACGGCGCCGAGATCGTGACGGTCGAGGGGATCGCCAAGGACGGCACGTTCCACCCGCTGCAGAAGGCCTTCCACGAGAACC
>Ga0134126_10008683_pt1 | contig 12778 bp, 10 predicted proteins | sample KB31752_FD_96881 | JGI IMG/M metagenome (GOLD analysis project Ga0134126, IMG submission 96881) | Terrestrial soil microbial communities with excess Nitrogen fertilizer from Kellogg Biological Station, Michigan, USA - KB3-175-2 | ecosystem: Environmental > Terrestrial > Soil > Unclassified ...
CGGGCAAGCACGTGGTGCTCGCGGCGAATGACGATGCTCCCGGCGGGAGGCCCTTCCTCGACGCGATAGACGTGCAGATGGGCCGCCCGGCGCGACAGCGAATGCTCGACCTGGAACTGAATCACGCCGACGTGGCCGAAATCCCGGCGGGGGATGCGCGACAAGCCGCCGCGCGCGGCATTCGCTTGAGTATTTCCAATCCCGACGAACTGGTGGCCATCGAATTCGCCCCCGGACGAAAGATCGCGGAGGATGCACCCGCCCGCCAGGCCCTTTCCCTGGCGGTTGACAGGGCCGCTATCGCCGCCTTTCTGCTGCAAAAAGAAGGGCAGGCGGCGGGCGGCATTCTGCCGCAATGGTCGAGCGGAACGGCGTTCCTTTTCCCGACGACGTTTGACCCCGCGTCCGCCCGGCAACTGTGGTCTGAAATCCCCGGTTCGCCCAAGCTCATGCTGGGATATGATTCGGACGACCCCTTGGAACATATGATTGCAGAGCGCATTGCGGTGGACGCACAGGCAGCAGGGATTTCGCTCGCGGCTCAACCGAGCGCTTCCGGCGCCACGGCGCGCGCGGACGATCGCGGCGCAGTGGATGCGCGCCTGATTCGCTGGCGAATGCCTTCGCCGCGTCCCGGCCCCGCGCTGGCGGATTTCGTGGCGTTTGCCGGACCGCAAGCCGCGCTGGGCGCACCACCGCTGCCTGACGCGCCTGACAAGGCTTCACCCGAACAAATTTATCAATGCGAGGCAGGAATCATCGCCGAAGGCCGGGTGATCCCGCTGGTGTGGTTGCCGCAGGTGTACGGCTTGAGCGCGCGGGTGCGGGATTGGAACGCGCCGGCGCCGGGCGCCGGATGGCCGCTGGCAGACGTGTGGCTGGATGGGGGCGCGCCATGACGTTTCGCGGGAAGCTTTTCTGGATTTTTATTTTGGCGCTGGTCGTATCCGTTGGATTGGTGGCTGCGGGAGTGACGGTTGCGACGCGGCGCGCCTTCGAACGCATGAACCGCGATCACACGCAGGCGCTGATCACGCAATTTCAGCACGAGCTGGAAAATCGCCGCCACGAAGTAGTTCGCCGCGTGCAGGGCATCGCCGATGCGGAACCGACGGTGCAGATGGCGATTGATCTGGCGCGCCCGCAGGCGGACGTGTCGGTATACGTGAACGAAGCGCAAAGCGTTTCCCGGTCGTATCAACTGGATTTCCTGGATTTCGTGGGCAACGACGGCTCGATCATTTCGTCCTCGGAGTGGCCGGCGCGCTTCGGCTACAAAATGCCGTGGATCGCCCAAGCGGAGGATTGGGCCGGGCTGGGTTCTTTTCTGGCGAAGATGGATACGCAGGAGGGGCCGGCGGTGGCGCTGGTGGCCGTCTCGACCGTGCGCGTGGGCGACCGCAACCTCTTCATCCTGGGCGGAGAAAAACTGGGGCAGCAGTTCCTTTCGTCGCTCGCGCTTCCCACGGGAATGCGCGCGCTGCTCTATCTGAATCTCGATCCAAAATTCCAGGCGTCGGACCTGATTGACGCCACTGGTCCGGCGCTCGAGGCGGAGCGATTTACGCCCTTGATCGAAAGGGAGCGCCAGCATCCGAGCGAATTCCGGACGACGATTTCCTGGAGCCGCGATGCGGCGAGCGCCGAAGTGTTTCACGCGCTGCCGCTGCTGGGGCGGCACAAAGAGCTGCTGGGCGTGCTGCTGGCCGGAAATTCGCGCGGCGATCTGGTGACGCTGGAGCGCCATATTCGCTGGCTATCGCTGGCGGTGGTTGGAATCGGATTTCTTTTCGCGGCGCTGATCGGCTGGTGGGGAGCGGCGCGGGTGACGCAGCCGGTGCGGAGGCTGGCCGCGGGGGCGCGAGACGTCTCCGCCGGGCAATGGCACACGCGGGTGGACGTCCGCGGGCGCGATGAAATCGCGCAGCTGACGCGAGCATTTAATCAGATGGTGCAGCAACTGGTGGAGCAGCGCGAGCGACTGCTGCAAGCCGAGCGCGTGGCCGCGTGGCGCGAGCTGGCCCGGCGGCTAGCTCACGAGCTGAAGAATCCGCTCTTCCCCTTGCAGACGACCGTGGAAAATCTCCGCCGCGCGAAAGAGCAGGATCCGGCGCAATTCGACGAGGTGTTCCGCGAATCCACCGGCATTCTGCTTTCGGAAATCGAGGCGCTGGGCAAGATCGTGGGCCGGTTCAGCGAATTCGCGCGCATGCCGCAGCCGGAGCTTGGCCCGGTGAACGTGAACGAAGTGGTTCGCGACGTGGTGAAGCTGTTTGAAGCGCAGTTTGGCGCCGTGGGCCGGCCGCCGATCATGCCCGAACTGCATCTGGATGAACGCTTGCCCGTGGTGCAGGCCGATGCGGCGCTGCTGCACCGCGCGGTGGAAAACCTGGTGCTCAACGCGATGGACGCGATGCCTGCGGGCGGCGTGCTGATGCTGCGCACGGGCTCGCAGAATGGCGAGGTTCATCTGGAGGTTTCGGATACAGGCGCCGGGCTGACGCCGGAGGAATGCGAGCGCCTCTTCACGCCCTACTACACGACGAAGCAGCACGGAACGGGGCTTGGCCTGGCGATCGTGCAGTCCGTGGTGAGCGATCACGGCGGGCGCATATCGGTGGAAAGCGAGACGGGCGTCGGCACATCCTTCCACATCGAGCTTCCCATTACTCCGCCGCATCGGCCCGCAGGGGCCGGCCACCTTCTGCCGCCCGCGGAAGTTCTGGGTCGAGGCAAGTAGTCCCGTGCCGGCGAAGGCCCACATTCTGATTATTGATGATGATGCGAACACGCTTGCCTCGCTGGCGCGCGCCTTTCGGCTGGCCGGGCATGAGGCGGCGGTGTGCGACAACGCCGCGCGCGCGCTCGATCTGGCGAAATCCGAGCATTTCGACCTGGTGCTTTCCGACGTGGTGATGCCGGGCCGCGACGGAATTTCGCTGCTCGAAGACTTGAAGAATGCCGGGGCCGGGTCGCCGGTGGTGATGATGTCCGGCCAGGCGAGCATCGAAATGGCGGTGAAGGCTACGCGGCTGGGCGCGGCGGACTTCCTTGAAAAGCCCGTCTCGACGGAAAAGCTGCTGCTGACGGTGGAAAACGCGCTGCGGCTGAAGCGGCTCGAGGACGAGAATCACGATTTGAAGCGGCGGCTGGGGCGGCATCGCATTGTCTGGTCGAGCGACGCGATGCGCGAACTGATGGCGCAGGTGGAGCAAGTGGCCGCCGCGGAGACGCGCGTGTGCATCCGGGGCGAGACGGGCACCGGGAAAGAATTGATCGCGCGGGCGCTGCACGAAAAAAGCCCGCGGCACAACGGGCCGTTTATTTCGCTGAATTGCGCGGCGATTCCCGGCGAGTTGATGGAGACGGAGCTTTTCGGGCACGAGAAAGGATCCTTCACCGGCGCGGCGGCGCGCCACGCGGGAAAATTCGAGCAGGCGCATCGCGGCACGCTTTTTCTGGACGAGATCGGCGATATGCCGATGCCGATGCAGGCCAAGCTGCTGCGCGTGCTCGAGGAGGGCGAAATCGAGCGCGTGGGCGGCGATAAGCCGATTGCGGTGGACGTGCGCGTGGTGGTGGCCACGCATCGCAATCTGGAGGAGCAGGTTCGGCAAGGCACGTTCCGCGAGGACCTGTATCATCGCGTGTTCGTGTTTCCGCTGGTGCTGCCGCCCTTGCGCGAGCGGCCCGGGGACATTCCCGCGCTCGCCGAACATTTTGTGCGGCAGCTTGCCGAGCAGAACAATTGGAAGCCGCGCGACTTTTCGGCTGAGGCGTTGCAGGCGCTGGCGCGGTATTCGTGGCCGGGCAACGTGCGCGAGTTGCGCAACGTCGTCGAGCGGGCGCTGCTGCTCGCTTCGGGCGACGTGGTGCAGCCATCCGAAGTGGAGCGCGCGCTTCCGAGCCGCGCGGGCTGGGCGGCGCGTTCGCCTTCCGCCGAAGCACCGGGCATCGGGCTGCTTTCGCAGCGCGTGGAGGCATTCGAGCGCGAGACGCTGCTGGCCGAGCTAAAGCGCAATCATCATCACATGACCAACACGGCGAAGGCGCTGGGGCTGGAGCGCAGCCACCTCTACAAGAAATGCCAGCAGCTTGGGATTGACCTTCGTTCACTGCGGCAGACGGATTAGCCGCGCTGCGGGAAAAATTTCGCGAAAAATAGGTGAGTGGGCAAGTAACCCACCACCGCAACGAAAATGATCGTGACCGCGACGTGCGCCGGCGCAGGCCCCCAGGCGCGATGGAAGAATGGGTCGGTGAAGGCGTAGTTCAGATTCATCGCGGGAGGGGTGAGGCGCGAGGCGGCCAGCGTCGCCAGCGCGATGGCCGTTTGCAGGGCGAATGCGCGACCGTCGTATCCCACCCGGCGCAAGGCCCACAGCAGAACGATCACGATTGCGATGTGATAGAAGGAAAGCAGACGCACCCAGAACGGATGGCTTGCGTCGAAGAGATACTCCGTGCCGCCGATCAGATGATGGCCGAGCACGGCCTGCCAGCCGGCGTCGAGCGCCCAGGCAATCCCGACGAACAGGGTGCTGACGGCTTGGCTCGAGATCAGCAGGCGGCTATTGATCCAGAAGCCGATGCAGGTGAGGATTACGGCTATGTCGCACAAATGCAGAAAGTTAATCGGCCCCCAACTGAGCCAGTACGCCGGCGCCCAGAGGAGCATCCAAAGGAGAGCGGCCCAGCGGGCGATGGGCGGGAATTTTGCGCTTGGGGCGGAGGGATGGTTGGTGTCGCGAGGTGGCATCGTGGCGGCTGATCGTATCAGAGTGGCGGGTCAGAACGGCGGGCCAGAGTGGTGGGTTCGGCGCGGCTTGGCCGGATTACTGCCTGGGAACGCGAGGCCGTGGCGGCATTTGGCGACATATGCGGGACATGCGACAATTGGTTGAGAGTCCAGGGGCGGGGAGTTCGGCGTAAGCGGAAGATGATCGGACCATTTCAAATTTTGTTGGCGACTCGCGCCGCTTCAGCCGCGGCGTCGGCGGCGGGGGGCCTTTTTGCGTGGGGGGCGGCTGTTCCCTCGGCGCAGATTTTCGGGCGCACCGTGCGGCGCACGGGCGATCTTTCCACGATGGCGCTGACGTTCGACGACGGCCCGAATCCCGCGGTGACGCCGGAGCTGCTGGATATGCTGGACCGGCATGGAGCTTCGGCTACGTTCTTCCTGATCGGCAAGCGAGTGCGGCAATTCCCCGACATTGCGCGTGAGATTGCCGCGCGGGGACATACGATCGGCAATCATACGGATGCGCATCCCGGGCTGACGCTGCTTTCTTCGCGGCGGATCGCGGACGAACTGAGCCGCTGCGACGATGCGATCGCCGAAGCCGTGAATATTCTGCCGCGGTGGATGCGGCCTCCCTTCGGGCTGCGCGGGCCGCAACTGCAGCGAGTTCTGCGGCAGCGGCGGCGAATCAGCGTGGCGATGTGGTCCCGCTGGGCGCGCGATTGGAAGCCGCAGCAGACGCATACGGTGATTCAATCGCTATCGAGGGCGCGGGGCGGCGATATCGTGCTGCTCCACGACGGCGACCACCGCAGCACGCGCGGCGACCGCCGGCATACCATTGATGCGCTGGATTACTGGCTTCCGCGCTGGAAGCAGGCCGGAATCGGCTTCGTGAAGCTCGACGAAATCGCCGAACAGCCCAAGCAGCCCCAGGCCGCATGAACGACAAAAAGTATTACAACGAAAAAGAAGAAACGAAGCAGATGCCGCTGGTGTGCCCGCACTGCCGCGAGGAAAGTACGTATCCGGTGCGATGGATGGTGCGCTCGAAGCGGCCGCAGCTTCCCCCGGGATCGAACGAGCAGGACCGCGAGGCCTTCGCGAAGGCGCGGTCGTATATGGTGCGCATTGACAACATGGTGGCCTGCCGCAATATTCGCTGCCGCAAACGCTTCGACCTGACCGGGCAGACGGTATTCCTGATCTGACGGCGCGCTTCGCCCCTTAGCCGCGGGAAGGATTCAATTCTCAGTTAACGCCGGATGGTTTATCCTCGAAGCATCTAACGGCTGCAATCGGGCATCCCTACGAAGAGAAGCACTCGGGGGGAATATGGCAATCCGTCCACCGCGTCTACGCAGTGCCCTTCCCATTCTTGCTGTGCTGTGCGCGGCCGGCGCGGCCAGGGCGCAGGAAAGCGGGCCGATGCGCGCGCCCTCCGTGGTGCAGCAGAGCACGAATCGGACGCCGCCTGCGCAGGATCCCGGCGAGACCAGCGCGACGAAGGCCGCAACGCAACCCGCCGCTTCGGCCACGATTGAAGTGCCGAGCGGCACTCACATCCCGCTGATTCTGCACAACGCGATTTCCACGCGCAGCGCGCATCCGGGCGATCCGGTGTACTTCGAGACGGTGTTTCCCGTGATCGAAAACGGCAAGGTGGTGATCCCGGCGGGATCCTACGTGAGCGGCGAAGTGACAGAGGCGAAGCGGCCGGGGCGCATCAAGGGTCGCGGCGAGATTCGGATTAAGCTCACGACGTTGATTCTGCCCAATGCGTATACCGTGAGCCTGACGGCAGCACCTGGAAATGCCGGCACCGGGGGAAATGAAACCACGGATAACGAAGGCAAGATTAAGGGCGATACAGATAAAGGCTCCGACGCAGGGACCGTGATCAAATCAACCGCCGCGGGCGCGGGAATTGGCGGGCTGGCGACGGCGAGCCCGAAAGGCGCCGGAATAGGCGCTGGGGTGGGCGCGGCGGTGGGGCTGGCAAGCGTGCTGATGACGCGCGGCCCCGAGGCCGAACTGCCGCGCGGCACGACGCTCGAAGCCATCCTCGATCACCCGCTGCGGCTCGATGCCAGTAAAGTGCAGTTCACCGGCCCGGGCCAGGCGTCTTCGCTTCCCGGTCCGCCGAATCGCGAGCCACAGCGCAGCAAGGCGCCATTCTGAAGCCTCCTCTGAAAGATTGAACGACCTATCGGCCGGCATGCCGAACCGCTGGCGCCGGCGGCAGTGTGCTAAAATAGCCGCTCCGAAGACCGCCGATGCCGACGCGCAAACTCCGCATTTCCATCGTGGAATATCTGAATACCGCGCCGCTGGTCTGGGGCTTCACCGAAGGCCCGCTGACCGGCAAATACGATCTCTCGTTCACCGTGCCTTCGCAGTGCGCCGAAGCGCTTCGCCGCTCGGACGTGGACGTGGCGATTATTCCAGCCATCGAGTATCAGCGGATGGAAGGCGTGGTGGCGCTGCCCGGAATGGCCGTGGCGGCCAAGGGGGAAGTGCGAAGCATACTGATCGTCGCGAAGAAGCCGATCGAAATGGCGAAGCGCGTTGCGCTGGATAGCAGCTCGCGCAGCTCGGCGGCCATTGCGCGATTGCTGGCGGCGGACCTGTGGCATATCTCGCCGGAGTTCATCGAAGTGCCGCCGGAACCTTCGGAAATGCTGCGGCAGGCGGACGCCGCGCTGGTGATCGGCGATCCCGCGCTGCGCATTGCCCTGAAAATGGATGCGCTATCCGGGAAATCGCCCAGCGGCGAGCAGTGCTGCCAGGGCGACCCGGACGAAATGCCGGTGCCCGGATTCGAGACGCTCTTCGTCTACGACCTGGCGCATCAATGGCGCGAGCTGACCGGCAAGCCTTGCGTGCTGGCGATCTGGGTGGGCCGGCGCGAGGCGATCACGCCCGAAGTGGTGGCGGATTTTCAGGCGTCGAAGCAATTCGGCGTGGCGCACATCGCGGATATCGCCGAAGCGGCATCGCTGAAGCTCGATCTTCCATCGCGCCCCCTGGAACGCTATTTGACCGAAAACATTCATTTCGATTTGGACGCCGAAAATCTCGAGGGCCTGCGGCTTTATTACGAGCGCGCCGCGGCTGCGGGATTGATTCCGCGCGCGCGGCCCCTGGAATTTGCAGCCGCCGCGGCGAAGGCGGGCGCTCGGCCATGAGCCTGACTCCGCAGGCGGCGCTCGACCTCTTCCATTCCGACGATCTGATCGGAATCGGCATGGCCGCAAACGAAATGCGGCGCAGCAAGACGGACGCGCGGGTCGCCACCTATCAGATTGATCGCAACATCAACTACACCAATTTTTGCACCGAGTACTGCTCCTTCTGCGCTTTCTACCGGCCGATGGGCTCGAAGGACGGCTACGTGCTGCCGCTCGAGACGATTTTTCAGAAAATCGAGGAAACGATCGCGCTGGGAGGCACCGGCATACTCCTGCAAGGCGGACTGAATCCCGAGCTGCCGATGGAGTTCTACGAAAAGATGCTGAGTTCGATCAAGCAGCGCTTTCCGCAGATCCATTTGCACTGCTTTTCGGCGCCGGAAATCATCTGCATCTCGGAAGTGGCGGGATTATCCATCCGCAACACAATTGCCCGCCTGCGCGATGCGGGGCTCGATTCGATTCCGGGCGGCGGCGCCGAAATTCTGGATGACGAAGTGCGCGCGCGCATTTCGCGCCTGAAATGCCGCTCCGACGAATGGGAAGCGGTACACCGCGCCGCGCATTCGCTCGGCATGAGGACCACGGCCACCATGATGTTCGGTTGCGGCGAGGAAACGCGCCATCGCGTGAACCATTTCGAGCGCATTCGCCGCATCCAGCAGGAGACGGGCGGCTTCACCGCCTTTATCCCGTGGATTTTCGCCCCGGAAAACACGCCGCTCGGCAAAAAAATTCCCGAAACGACGGCGTTCGATTACCTGAAGACGCTCGCCATCAGCCGCCTTTACCTGGACAACATAGATCACATCCAGTCCAGCTGGCTCACTCCGGGCATCAAAATCTGCCAGGTCGGGCTGCAATTCGGCGCGGACGACGTGGGAAGCATTCTGATCGAGGAAAACGTCGTTTATGCCGCCGGCGTCCGCAACCGCACCAATGAATCCGAGCTGCGCCGCATCATTTCCGATGCCGGCTATATGCCCGCGCAGCGCGACACGCTGTACCGCTCGTACGTCTGGAAGCCTGCGACCGCAGCCGCAATCGCCTAGACCGCCGCAGACCCGCCCGCCAGTTTTAATTTGAATTGTCACGGGGATGTCACTTCGGTTGTCACTTGAAATACTTGAAACGCGATAGTTCCGTGCGCGTCTAACGTGTGCTAGATTTACGCCCGTTCTTGGGAAGGTAATATCCATGACTCGGCTTCGCTTTTGGTCCGCCATGCTGGCGTTGCTGGCGCTCTGCGCGATTCCGCTGGGCGCCCTCCGCTCCGCGCAGCGCGATGATCCTCTGCTCGCGGCGATGCAGCGCGAATTGAAGCGCGCCACCGCGGGGCTCGCGAAATCCGATCCGGCGCCTTACTATCTCCAATACACCGTCGCGGACATCAATGGATCGGTGATGGCCGCGACCAACGGCAGCATCGTGCTTTCCACCTCCACCGAGCAGCGCGCCGCGGACGTGGTGATGCGCGTAGGCGCGCCCGCGCTCGACAACACCCACGGCCAAAGCCGCGCATCCGGCATCAGCTCCGGCACGCTTCCGCTGGGCGATGATCCAGACGCGATTGCCCGCGTGCTATGGCTGCTCACCAATCAGGAATACGAAAAGGCTTCCGCCGCGTTCACCCGCGTGAAGACCAGCGAGGCCGTGCAATCAGAGGAAGAGGACAAATCCCCCGATTTTTCGCAGGATGCAGCGCAGGTCCATCTGGATGAGTCCCGCCCTCGGATTCAAATGGATACAGACGGCTGGCAGGCTCGCTTGCGCGGGATTTCCGCCGTCTTCCGCAAGCATGCGGACGTCTACACATCCTACGTGATGCTCACCACGGACTCGAACCGCTCCTATCTCGCGACCAGCGAAGGCGCGGCGCTGATCCGCCCATCGGCGATGAGCCGGCTGATCATTCAAGGCGAGACGCGCGCGGACGATGGCATGGATTTGATTCGCATCGAAACATTTGAGGCGCCCTCGCCGGACCAGCTTCCCTCCGAATCGGTGCTCGAGGCGAAGGCGGAGAAAGTCGCGTCCGATTTGAAAGCCTTGCGCGCGGCGCCCGTAGCCGATCCCTATGCCGGGCCGGCGCTGCTTTCCGGCCGCGCCGCTGCCGTCTTCTTCCACGAAGTTTTGGGGCACCGCCTGGAAGGCCATCGCCAGCGTGGCCAAAATGAAGGGCAGACGTTTACGAAGAAGGTGAACCAGCAAGTGCTGCCCTCCTTCCTGACGGTGGTGGACGATCCAACGATACACGAGATGAACGGCATCCCTCTCGCCGGTTCATATTCTTACGACGATGAAGGCATCCCCGCGCAGCGCGTGGTCGCCGTCCAGAATGGCATCCTGAAAAATTTCCTGATGTCGCGCATGCCGATCACCGGCTTCAGCCACTCGAATGGTCACGGCCGCCGCCAACCGGGGCTGATGCCCACGGGTCGCCAGGGAAATTTGATCGTCACCTCGACGAACACCGTACCGGACGCCGAGCTTCGCAAGCGTTTCGTGGAGGAAATTAAAAAACAGGGCAAGCCGTACGGCCTCTATTTCGAGGATATTCAAGGCGGCTTTACGCTCACGCAGCGATCCTCGCCGCAGGCGTTTCAAGTTCTTCCGGTGATGGTGTGGCGCGTCTATGCGGACGGGCGGCCGGACGAATTGGTGCGCGGCGTGGATATTGTCGGCACGCCGCTGAGCGCGCTGAACAACATCATCGTGACGGGCGACAAGCTCGAGGTCTTCAACGGCGTCTGCGGCGCGGAATCCGGCCAGATTCCCGTGGCCGCCGCCGCGCCGGCGATGCTCTTTTCCGAAATCGAAGTGCAGAAGCGCCGGAAAGGCACCGATCGCCCGCCGATCCTGCCGCCGCCTGGATTCGAAGCGCCCAAGCCGGCCATCGCCGCTTCCCGCGCCCACGCGAAGCTGGAGCCCAACCAATGAGAATCCCTCTGCCGGTGCGCAGCGGCATCCTGCTGGCGTCGTTACTGCTGAGCGCCTGCGCGATTCGCGCCGCCGGCCGGCAAAAGGCCGCAACGCAATCCGGCTCCGCCGCCACGCCCTCCGACCCGATTCTCGAAACCATGCGCGTGGAGCTTGCCCGGTCGAAGGCAAACCTGAAGATGGAAAATGTGCCGGCGCCCTACTACATCGAATACCAACTTTCCGACCTGGATGAATACAGCGCGGAAGCGGCCTTCGGCGCGCTGCGCGGGCGCGGGCGAATCCACACCCGGATGCTGCGCGTGGTGGTGCGCGTAGGCGATTACAAGCAGGATAGCTACTACGGCCCCGGCGAAGGCGTCGCCGATCTCGCGCCGCTCGATGACGATCCCATCGCCCTGCGCTGGCAATTGTGGGTGGCCACGGACGAGGCGTACAAGCGAGCCAATCTGGCACTTGCCATGAAGAAGGCCGCGCTAAGCCGCTACACGGCGGATCAGCCCTTCGACGATTTCGCCCACGCCCCGGCCGTGCGGTCCATTCAACCGATCGTGCGCCTGGATTTCGATGCGAAATATTGGGAGGCGGCGATCCAATCGGCCACGAATCTCTATCGCACCGATCCCAAAATCGAATCCCTCGACGCCAACGTACAGTTTCGCGCCGTGAACGAATACTTCGTGAACACGGAAGGCTCCGAGGTGCGTGAGGGCTACGCCGAATATAGCCTGGCGCTGAATGGAACCACGCAGGCAGCGGATGGAATGCGCCTGAGCCGCGGCCCCTATTACGTGGCGAGCGACTGGCACGAGTTGCCCAGCGCGCAGCAGTTTCAAGCCGATACCACGAAAATGGTCGCCACCCTGAAGGCGCTGCGCGAGGCGCCGCTGGTGGACGAGGAATATCGCGGGCCCGTGCTCTTCTCGTCCGATGCCGCGAGCGACGTCTTCGCGGGAATGGTGGGCCAGAACGTCCTGGGAATCCGGCCGCGCCCGGGCGAATCGGCGCGAACCGCCGAAGAGTACTCCTCGAATTATAAGAGCCGCGTGCTGCCCGATTTCGTTTCCGTGTTGGACGATCCCACGGTGAAAACCTTCCAGGGAAAATCGCTGACGGGAAGCTATCAGATTGACGATGAAGGCGTGCGCGCGGCGAAAGTCCCGCTGATCGAAAATGGACAGCTGGTGAATTATCTGCTGGGCCGCGAGCCGATTCGCGATTTCGCCGAATCGAACGGCCACGGCAGGGCCGCGCCGGGCCGCGCACCCACGCCGAGCATCGGCACGCTGATCGTCGAATCGAAGCAGGCCGTTTCGCCCGAGGACCTGAAGAAAAAGCTGATGGATCTATGCCGCCAGGAAGGCAAGCCCTACGGCTATTACGCTGAAACTCTGGCCGGCGACATTAATCCGCGGCTGCTCTACCGCGTGTACGCCTCGGATGGCCATGAAGAACTCGTTCGCGGCGCGGTGTTCAACGAACTCGATACGCGCGCCTTGCGCAACGATCTGATCGCCGTGGGAAATGATCCGCTGGTCAGCAATCGCGAGGGAGCAATACCCGAAACGGTGATCAGCCCTTCGATCCTATTCGATGAAATCGAAGTGAAGCGCACCGACGGCAAGAACGCGAAGCTGCCGGATTATCCGGCGCCCGATCTGATCAGCCGGCATTAATCGCGCCGGCGCGGCGATCGCCCTCGCCCGCCTCCACGCGGCCTTCCACCTGATAAATCGCGACGCCGCTCAGAAGCTTGGGATAAAAATCCGTGGATTTCTGCGGCAGCACGTCGCCGCCCAGCGCGATATTCATCACCTGCTCCACGCGCACGGGATGCAGCAGGCACGCAAGCTGCGCTTTGCCTTCATCCGCGGCGCCGATCGCCGCCTCCATTTCGCGCTCGTAG
>Ga0134126_10008684_pt1 | contig 12778 bp, 11 predicted proteins | sample KB31752_FD_96881 | JGI IMG/M metagenome (GOLD analysis project Ga0134126, IMG submission 96881) | Terrestrial soil microbial communities with excess Nitrogen fertilizer from Kellogg Biological Station, Michigan, USA - KB3-175-2 | ecosystem: Environmental > Terrestrial > Soil > Unclassified ...
CGCGAACGCCTTGCGTCGCGTCGACCAGACGACTAGAGGTGCTCGCGGTGCGGCGGGGTGCGTTCGATCGTGAGCAGAGCCTCCGGCGCGTGGTCCACCTGAAGCGTCGTGTGCTGAATCCCGTATCGCTCGCGCAGCAACTCTTGAAGGCGGCCGCGTACCGCGTGGCAGTCCTGGCCAGGCACTACGAGCACATGCGCGGAGAGGGCCGCGAAGCCCGAGGTGATGGTCCAGATGTGCAGGTCGTGCACCTCGGAGATCTCGGGGTCCGAAGCCATCGCGCCGCCGACCGCGGCCGGATCGAGCCCGGCCGGAGCGCCTTCCAGGAAGATCCGCCACGAGTCGCGCACCAGCCGGTACCCGGCCCGCGCCATCAGCGCCGCGACAAAGAGCGAGGCGATCGCGTCGGCGCGGTTGAAGCCGGTGGTCAGCACCACGATCCCGGAGATCGCGGTGGCGAGGAAAGCCCAGGCGTCGTTCAGGATGTGCTGGAACGCGCCCTCGACGTTCAAGCTCGTCCGGTTCGCCCGGCTGATCAGCAGCGCCGCCGCGGCGTTGACCGCGATGCCGACGAGCGCGGTCACGGTGACCGCTCCCCCGGCCACGATCGGCGGCTCGACCAACCGGCGCACCGCCTCGTAGGTGAACACGACGACGAGCACCAGCAGGGTGATCCCGTTGGCCTGCGCGGATAGGATCTCGGCGCGGCGCAGTCCGTAGGTCCACGGCCCGCTCGCCGGGCGCGCCGCCAGCCGCATCGCGAACAGCGCGAGACCGAGCGACGCGGCGTCGGTGAGCATGTGGCCTGCGTCGGAGATCAAGGCGAGTGAGCGAGAGGCGAGGCCTACGGTCACCTCCGCCGCCATGAACGCCAGGATCAGGCCGAGCGCGCCGGTCAGGTAGCGGCGATCCGAGTCGGCCGAGACCGCCGCGCCATGGCCGTGCCCATGCCCGTGCCCGTGCTCGCCGCTCATACCACCAGCATAGCCGGTAAAACAGCATATTGAGATATGACAATGACAACGGTTGTCGGCACCGGCTGACCCCAACTCAGCTCAGCTGCGGAGCCACCTCGGCCGCGATGAGCTCCAGATGATCGAGGTCCGTCATGTCCTGGATCTGGAGGTAGACGCGAGTCGCCCCGGCCTGCGCGAAGCGGCCGAGCGTGTCGACGACCTCGGCCGGGGAGCCCGCGTAGCCGTTGGTCCGCAGCCAGTCACGGGGTACGCCGCTGGCCTCGGTCCGCCGCGCCACCTCGGCGTCGTTCCTGCCGACCACCGTCGTGCTGGCGACCGAGTACACGATCGAGCCCGGGTCCCGGCCCAGCTCGCTCGCCGCCGCGCGCACTCGCTCGAACCCGTCGATCGTCTCCTGCAGCGGCCGGAAGCCGACGTTGAACTCGTCGGCGTACTGGGCGGCCAGCCGCGGAGTGCGCTTCGGGCCGCCGCCGCCCACGATGATCGGCGGGTGCGGCCGTTGCGCCGGCTTGGGCAGCGCGGGTGAATTCTCCAGCTGATATGCCTTGCCCTGGAAGGAGTAAGTCTCGCCCTCGGGGGTGTCCCATAGCCCGGTGACGATGGCGAGCTGTTCTTCGAGCAGATCGAAGCGCTTGTCCGGGAACGGGATGCCGTACGCGGTGTGCTCGTCGCCGAACCAGCCGGTGCCGAGACCGAGCTCGACCCGGCCGCCGGACATCTGGTCCACCTGCGCGACCTGGATCGCCAGCGGGCCGGGCAGCCGGAAGGTCGCCGGGGAGACCAGCGTGCCCAGCCGGATGCGGGAGGTTTCGCGGGCCAGACCGGCCAGCGTGATCCAGGCGTCGGTTGGTCCGGGCAGCCCGGAGGCCTCGCCCATCTTCAGATAGTGATCCGAGCGGAAGAAGGCGTCGAAGCCCAACTCCTCGGTCGCCTTGGCGATGGCGAGCTGTGTGTCGTAGGAAGCGCCCTGCTGGGGTTCGGTGAAGATGCGCAGATGCATGGCGTCCATCCTGGCACCATGACCGGCCCGGCGGCGGCCGGTGCTCCTTACCGGTTGTGTGCGGGAGCCTTTACCAACGATTTTCTTGAGCTGCCCTTGCCCCGCTGTGCTCCGATCATTAGCGTCGTGATCACGGTAGCGCTACCGGATCACCCACCGGCCGCCCGGTGCCCCGCCACCCACAGGGGCGAACGCTCGCGGCGGCCGCACCCACGCACGCCCGCGATCGCGGGCCGCTCCAAGGAGATCCATGTCCGTGTTCCACCGCGCTATCCGTTCCATAGGCACCGCGGCGCTCGCTGTCACGCCGCTCGCCCTGCCCGCCGCCGCCGCGCCGGCCGCGATCGCCGCTCCGCTGGTGAACGCGCCCATGCAGCACACGCACGGCAGCCAGCCGCTCTTCCTGCACTCGCACGGCACCCACGCCACCACCAGCAGCACCAACTGGGGCGGCTACGCCGCGCACGGCTCGACGTACACCAGCGTCTCGGCCTCCTGGGTGCAGCCCTCGGTGAACTGCTCCGCGGGCGACGGCTACTCCAGCTTCTGGGTCGGCCTCGACGGCTACGCCTCCAACTCGGTCGAGCAGACCGGCACCGAGGCCGACTGCTCCGGCGGCGTCGCGTACTACTCGTCCTGGTACGAGATGTACCCGGCCTACCCGGTGAACTACAGCAACACCGTGCGACCCGGCGACCACTTCACCGCCACGGTCAGCTATCTCGGCTCGAACAAGTACCAGCTGGTACTCAAGAACACCACCCGCGGCTGGACCAAGACCACCAGCAAGACCCAGAGCGGCCTGTCGCGCGCCTCGGCCGAGATCATCGCGGAGGCGCCATACAGCAACGGCGTACTGCCGCTGGCCGACTTCGGCAAGGTGAATTTCACCGGCTCGACGGTCAACGGTTCCGCCCTGGGCAACACCACCTACGACAGCATCGACATCGTGGACTCCTCCGGAACCACCCAGGCGAGCACCTCGTCCTTGTCCGGAGGGACCTCGTTCTCCATCACCTGGAAGTCGCTGAACTGAACCGGCTGACCCTCTAGGTCTTGTCGTCGCGTTCGCCCGGCCCCGCCACGGTCGGGCGGACGCGGCGGCGTATTGACCGGAGTTCGCGTCCCATGGCCCTCCTCCGCCAGGATGGAGGGGACGATTCGGGCATCGAAGGGACGCGGGAGCGGATGGCAGCGAGCACGACGGAGCGCTCGACCGGCCGGAAAGGCCCCGTCGCCGCCTCGGCGGAGGGCAAGGGCCTGTTCCATGGCAGGCTGCGCAAGCCATCCATGACTTATGCGGTCTGGTATCTGCGTATCGCCGCTTGGCTGAATCTGCTTGGCGCGATCTTCGTGTCCTTCGGCAACACGGTCCGGCAGCACAACTCGGGCGACTTCTTCACCCCTTATTCCGTGACGGCGGGGTACTCCGCGGCGGCCTTCACCGCCTTCCTCGCGATCACGCTGGGCCGCCGCAAGCGCGCCGCGTGGATCTTCAATCTGATCCTGTTGACGCCGACCGCCGCGCTCTACATCTACGCGCTCTTCTTCCCTGAGTTCCGCGACCACGCGTTCAACTGGTTCTCCGCGGCGGTCACCACGCTGCTCTGGCTGGCGCTGCTGTTCGGTCGCCGCGAGTTCTACGCGAAGGGCGACCGGAACAATCCGAAGCTGGCTGCGGGGGTGCTGCTCGGCGGCGCGGCGGTCTCGGTGGCGATCGGCGTGCTGCTGGTCACCGCTTTCGGCGCGATCGGCCAATCCAGCCTGGCCGACAGGGCCAAGTTCACGCTGGCCCGGGTTGCCACGCTCGCGGGGGACGACGAGGTGCCGAACGGCCTGGTCGTACCGCACTGGGTCGGCATCATCATCAACCTGATGAGCCTGGTGCTGTTCCTGCTGGTGCTCTACGCGCTGTTCCGCTCCCCGCGCGGCCGCTGGCGGCACTCGCCCGAGGATGAGGAGCAGTTGCGCGCGCTGCTCGACAAGAACGGCGATCGCGACTCGCTCGGGTACTTCGCGCTGCGCCGCGATAAGGCAGTCGTCTTCTCGCCCACGGGCAAGGCGGCGGTTGCTTACCGCGTCGTCGCTGGCGTATCGCTGGCCTCGGGTGATCCACTCGGCGACCCCGAGGCGTGGCCGGGTGCCATCGACGCGTGGCTCAACGAGGCGTATCAGCACGCATGGACGCCCGCGGTGGCCGGGGCCAGTGAGGAAGGCGGCACGATCTTCCAGCGGCATGGCCTGACCGCACTCGAGCTCGGCGATGAGGCGGTCGTCGAGGTCGCGGACTTCACCCTCGACGGCCGGGCGATGCGTGTAGTTCGGCAGGCGTATAACCGGGTCAAGCGCGGCGGGTACACAGTACGGATCCGCCGGCACGAGGACATCGAGCCGGACGAGTTCGCGGCGCTGATCAAGGCGGCGGACCAGTGGCGGTACGGGGCGAGCGAGCGCGGTTTCTCCATGGCGCTCGGCCGATTGGGCGATCCTTCGGACGGGCGTTGCGTCATGGTCGAGTGCCATGACTTCGAGGGCCGGCTGTGCGCGCTGCTGTCCTACGTGCCCTGGGGACGCAACGGCCTGTCGCTGGACCTAATGCGGCGCGACAAGGCGTCCGACAACGGCGTTATCGAGTACATGGTCATCGAGTTGATCCTTCGGGCCGCCGAGGTCGGCGTGGAGCGAATGTCGCTGAACTTCGCCATGTTCCGCGCGGTCTTCGAGCGCGGCTCCCGGCTCGGCGCCGGGCCGGTGCTGCGATTGTGGCGCGCGGTGCTGCTGTTCTTCTCCCGCTGGTGGCAGATCGAGTCCCTCTATCGGGCCAATGCGAAGTATCGTCCGATTTGGGAACCGCGATTCGTGCTCTATCGGCGTTCGTCGGATCTACCGCGCATCGGCGTCGCCTACGCGCACGCCGAGGGGTTCCTGGAGTTGCCATCGCTGTCGCCGCGTAAACGGCAAGCCTTGCCCTAACACGGCGCGGCGCCACCTATCGCGTCTCACGCATCCTGATGGCGCACTTGGCTTCTCCCCCTCCGGTCAAACCAGGATCCACCCTGGCCCAACCCGCGGGTTGATCCCGCGACGCGCCTGGTTGCCTAGGTTCGAGCTGTACCTCAACAGGCCTCGAAATGCCCGCGGCAAAGCGGGGGGCGGGAGCGGAAATGAGCTCGGGAATCACCATCATCCAAGCGCTGATCGTCGTCGCGGTGCTCGTCCTGGTCATCGGCCGCCGGTTCGCGCCGCACCCGATCAACGGCGACCGGCGGCGCTGGCGACTGCCGATCATCTTGGTCGTGGTCGGCATAGCGAGCCTGGTCCAATTGCGCCACCAGACCCCGCCGGTCACCGTGAACGGCACGGACCTGGCGTTCTTGATCGCCGGCGGCCTGATCTCGGCGGTCCTCGGCGCGCTGCGCGGCTTCACTGTCCGTATCTACAGCCAGGGCGGTCAGCTGATGCAGCGGTACTCCATCGCCACCGCGGCGCTGTGGATCGGGACGATCGCGGTGCGCCTCGGCATGGACGTGGCAGCGCCTTCCCTCGGCGTCGCCAAGGCCGTGGCCTCGGCCAGCCTCCTGCTGATGTTCGGCGTCTCGCTGCTCGGCGAGTCGCTGGCGGTCACCGCGCGCACCGGCGGTCGCCCGGCCCGCGCGGCGTGAACGGAGCCCGCAATGCTCTTCGCTGATCAGCCCACAGGTAATACCGTTTGCGACGTGATCGACTGGACCGACAAGTGGAACGCCGACCCGCGGCTGCTGCCCGCGCGGTACCGCGTGTTCCCCGGCCGGTTGGTGGCACTCGGCTTCATCACCTGGGGCGTGCTGACCGAGCGGCATCACATCGCGTTCAGCGGCAGCGGCATCGGCCTGCTCGCCCTGATCCTCTTGGCGATCTGCTGCGCGGGCTGGATCATCTGGTCAGCCGGAGTCAGCGTCGCGCCGCAGCGGATCGGCGAGCGAGCCGTCATCGTGGCGCTTTGCACGTCCGGGGCGGCCGGCGCGGTGCTGACCGCGCTCAACATGCCGTCTGTGGCAATCGCGTTCCCGGCAGCGGCGACGCTGTCCGTCGCGATGCGCTTCTGCGTGCGAACTTCGGTGCGTGCGTTTGCCGCGTTCAGCGTGATCATGTTCTGCACGGCTGCGGTAGCCGGGACGAACCTCGGTACCGCAGCCGGATATGTCTGCGTCCTGTTCGGCTTCTACGGTCTGGGCCTCGGCCGATACGCGCAGCTTCAGCGAGCCAACACCGCCGAGAAGCTGCTGGCTGAAACCCGGCGAGCCAACACCGAGGAGGCGCACGCTGCGGCGCTGGCCGAACGTAGCCGGATCGCGCGTGAGATCCACGATGTGCTCGCGCACTCGCTCTCCGCGTTGACCGTTCAGTTGGAGGCCGCTGACGCCCTACTCAGCAGCGGTACCAACCCGGATAAGGCACACAACTATGTGATCACCGCGCGCCGCATCGCACGCGAGGGGCTGACAGAGACCCGCCGAGCGATCGCGGCGCTGCGTGAGGACACCCCACCGTTGCGCAGCCTGCTGCACGGGTTGGCCGAGACGTATGAATCGGATACCGGTGCCGCGGCCACAGTCATCGCGGACTGCGAACCCGCCAATCTTCAGCCTGACGCGGCACTCGCGCTGTACCGCACCGCGCAGGAGTCGTTGACAAACGCCCGCAAGCACGCCCCGGGCGCGCCCATCGAACTGGCCCTTGCCTGTACCGAGTCGGCCACCGAGCTGACCGTGACGAACACGGCAGCGACCTCGCCGATCACCGCCCTTGCCTCCTCGGGCGGCGGGTATGGCCTCGCCGGATTGAAGGAACGCGCCGAGCTAGCCGGGGGCACCTTCGAAGCGGGGCCGTGCGGGGACGGTTGGCGTGTGAGCCTGCGCATCCCGGCTCGTCCCGCGCGGCTCTAATCTTGGAGCGTGAACTCTGCTGGTCTCCTGAGCCCTGGTTCCGACAAGGTCCCGGTCCGTGTTCTCGTCGCCGACGATCAAGCCGCGGTACGGGACGGACTGGTCACGCTGCTGGATCTCGATCCGCAGATCACGGTGGTGGCTGAGGCGGCGGACGGCAAGCAGGCGCTCGACGCCGTCGCGTCCACGGACCCTGATGTGGCGCTGATGGACCTGCACATGCCGGTCATGGACGGCATCGAGGCAACGGCGCGGATCACCGCACAACACCCGCGCACGAAGGTCGTCGTGCTGACCACCTACGCCGACGACGTCTCGATCCATGGCGCGCTGCAAGCCGGCGCGCTCGGCTATCTGACCAAGGATTCCGGCCGCGAAGACATCGCGCGCGCCGTGCTCGCGGCCGCCGCAGGCCAGTCCGTTCTCGACGGCGAGATCCAACGCAGGCTGGTGTCAGCAGCGACGGCCACTCGACCGGTGGCGGTCCCTGATGCCGCAGCTCCGACTCCAGATAACCTGACGGTGCGTGAGGTGGAAGTGCTCCGCTTGATAGCGGCGGGCCGCTCTAACGTGCAGATCGCTGCCGAACTGTTCGTGTCTGAAGCGACGGTGAAGACACATATCAACCACCTGTTCGCGAAAACCGGCGCGCGGGACCGCGCGCAAGCCGTGCGCTACGCATACCGGCACGGTCTCGTGCGTTAGAGCGAGTGGCAGTATGAGTCGGCCGCGGTACCGTCCAGCTGAAGCTTGACCTCGTCGTTCACCAGCTGGCTCATGTCCCCGCTGGTCTTGGCCGCCAGCACGTCAACGGATAAGGCCTCGACATCGCTGGCCACCAGCTCGATCCGCGTCCGCACCTGCGGGCTTCCCGCACTGGCTGCCGCATTCGCGAGCGTGGTGTGTATCGAATCGAGTTCGGTCGCGAGCACGGTCAGATTGCCGCCAGGTGCCGCTTGGATCGCGCGCAGCCGCCCGGCAGCGGATACGGCGTCGCGGCAACCGGAATCGAGCAGCGGAGCCGTGGACGCTACGTAGGCTTCGATGCCGCCGAACGCGATTGCGAGCACGATGCCGATCAGCGCGGCTATTCGTCCGGCGCCGTGCCGCGAGCGGGACCGCGCGTAGCCGATTACCGAGAGCACCAGCCCGAGCGGCGGCAGAATGGAGAGCGTCGCGCCCGCCAGCGCCACCGGGTTCGCCTGTTTCGGCGCCGGAGCCGGATCCGGGTGATCTTCGCTCATCGCCGGCCCGCTCGGAGCCGCCTCGAACAGCGACATTGCATCGTTCGAGTCATTCGCCATAGTGATGCGCCCTTGCGTGATCGTGTCGCGCTTTTACGTTAGCTGGATTAACTAACTACAACGAGCAGCGATCGTACGGGTGGCGCAGACCCGAAATCACGGCAGGGCCGCAATTGCGTCCGGATCGCGACCACGGCGTCGGTATTCGGACACGAACATGAATGATTCTCATGAAACTGGCCGCTGACGTGCGAAGAGGGCCGCCGCCGGATCGATCCGGTGGCGGCCCTCGGCCGGAGATTGCGGTGCTGCGTGACGCTTACAGTGAGCAGACGCTGTCGACGGCGTCACCATCGGACTTGAGCCGGTTGGCGGCGTCCTGGGTCGCGGTCAGCTGGCTCGTGTCGCCGCTCTCCGCTGCCTTGAGACCAGTGAGAACCGTGGACACATCGCTATCCATGGCCTGCAACTTGTCCTTGACCGACTGGTGCTGCGCCTTGGCCAGCGCGTCGTCCAGGTCGGTCTTCATGGTCTGGATATCGGCGGTGAAGGAGGTCACGTCGGCCTGCATCGCGGTCTGGTCCGAGGCGTCGGAGGACATCTTGGTGACGTCGTTCTCCAGCTTGCTGATGAGGCTGTTGAACGAGGTCCGCATCGAGTTGCAGCCCGGGTCGAACACGGTGCTGTTGGCCGCGGCCGCGATCAGCACGCCCCAGCCGACTGCGGCCAGGATCGAGAGGATCAGGCCGGCGATCGCCAGGCCGCGGCCCTTGCCGCCGATCTTGCCCGACTTGACCAAGCCGAGGATGGAGAAGATCAGGCCCAGGACGACGGTGAAGAACAAGATCAAGCCGGCGATGGCGAAGCCGTTCTTCGGGTTCTGCGGCGGCACGTATCCGCCATAGCCGCCCGGACCGACCGGCGCGCCGTAGCCAGGCTGGCCGCCGAACTGCGGCTGCTCTCCGTACTGCGGCTGCGCTCCATACTGCGGCTGCGCGGGCGCGCCGAACTGCGGCGGCTGCTGGCCCGCGTGCTGCGGCGCACCGTACTGCGGGTCGACGGGCGGCGGCGCGAACGAGCCGGATTCTCCCCCGCCCTGCGGACCTGCCCACTCGCCGCCGGACTGCTGCGGCGGCTGCCCCCATGGCTCGGACACGATTTCCCCCTCAAAGGATTTAGACGTATGAGCCGCTGATCCTAGCGAGCCCTGGCGAACGGCACGAAGTGCGAGTTCCCGCCGCTGCCGAATCGTGACCGCACCTTAGGCCGAAACGAGACCGACCGCAGCTGGCTACGGCAAGTCGGGCAAGCGCGCAGCGGACACCCAGTAGGCCATAAAAGCGGTCAAGTCCTGCGCGGTGTAGACATCGGGAACCACTTGCAGGAAATCCTCGGTCTGCGCGGCGCCGCTTTGGTTTCGGCTGCACCAGACTCTCAGCACCTGAAAGAAGGTGTAGTCGCCCATCGTGAGCCGCAGCGCGTGCAGGAAGCAGGCGCCGCGCAGCGCGACCCGCTCATCCAGGATCCGCTCTGCGCCCGGATCGGCGAGGATCAGATCCTGACCGAGATTTCGCAGCCGAGTCATCGCCGCCCGCGCCGACGTGTCCGCACTCAGTCCGCCGGACTTCTCCAGCCAGACCCACTCTGCGTAGCGGGCAAAGGCAGTGCTCAGCCAGATGCTCGCCCAACTACTGACAGAGACGCTGGCCCCGAACCACTGGGCGGCTAGGGCTCGGGCGACCAGGCTTTCGTGCGTGCGCCTTCCGTCGATCAAGGAGACGTCAAGCAATCCAAGGGTCTGCGCTCCGTACGTCCCACCGAGCGAACCGGCCTGGCTCAGTGCGTTTACGCCGTCAAGGGCCGCCGTACCGTACACATCGAACGGGTATGGGCCGAACAACGACGCGAACGTCTTGAGCATCTGCCCCTGCCGACCGAAGTCACTGCGCGCCTGATCAGCGAGCCGCGCTGGGAACGCGTCGCGGATCTGCACACCGGACGGGCCGGATGAGGTCTCGATCGCCAGATCTGCGATGACGACCGTGGCGAGGTATGCCGCCATCGGACCGTCGTGGCGGTACGTCCACCTGGTGCCGAAGTTCTGCGGCTGCTTGTCGACCAGCCGGCCGTTCGCGAGCACCGAGACGCCGGCGGGCGCCGTCACCGAGATCTCGTACGCCGCCTTGAGAGAGGGATGATCGGCGCAGGGAAACCAGGTGGGCGCACCGATGGGAAGCGAGACCGCGGACACATCGGTCGCACCGGCCTGCCATCCGACGGATCCGACTCCCGCGACGCTCACCGGCGCTGGTTGCCCGGAGTACGCGATCTCCAGCAGCGCCATCCGCCCGCTGGGTAGCGCGGCTCCCGGTTGGATGTGCAGCTTGTCTCCTTGTCGAGAGAATCGAGCCGCCGCCCCGTTTGCTCGGACGGATACGACAGTCATACCGGCGGCCAGGTCGAGGCTGAGCCCAGACAACGCGGTGTACGGCAGGAGCCTGATCGTCGCGGTCCCCGCGATGCGGCCCACCGCCTGGGCGTAGGAAAGGTCCAGCGCGTAGTGGTTGACCAGGAAGCCGCCAGCGCCCTCGCCGGGGAAGTATGGATCGAACGATGTGGTCGCGGCTTGCGCAGGCGTCGCGGGCACTCCGCCGGTGCCCGTTCCCGCCGCACACCCTGCGACGCCGCCCACAACCGCCGCCGTGCCGATCGCGCGCAGGGCGCTACGACGGCTCAATGCAGCGGAACCGGCGAGCCCAGCGGGCAGGGTCGTACGCGCCGACATGGCGGACCTCCCGTCAGACCGTGCCGAGCTTCCTTCAGAAAGAGGGCGCGGCACCTCGCGCGATGAAGACAGTAGTAATAGCGGCTATTCATAGGCGTTGAGCGCCGCCGACCGATCTCCCGGCCAGTCACCAACCGTACCGGTCCGCCACTTGACTTCCCGACCCGAACCGGTGGCCGTGGGTCGTCCATGTCGGTACCCTTCGATAGGGTGTCATCCGCCAGACGGCGCGCCAGGCGTCGCCGACCCGGCGGGGGCGACAGCTGAAAAGTAGTGACACGAGGGGAACCGAGGGGATTCGGCGGTCATGGGAAATAGCTTCAGGGTCGAGTTGGAGGAACTCGAAGCGGTCAGAGCCAAGCTCCAGGCGCTGCTTCAGGACCACTTTCAGGCGCCGACCAGCCCGCTCGCGCCGAACACGTTCCATAACAACACCGCGTCGGACATCCAGCAGACTGCGGCGCCTGGCGGCATCAAGCGCGCCGAGGCGATGTCGGACGCCGGCTCGTCCAACTTCGGCGAGACGAACAACGGTCTCGACGCCGCGTGGAAGCTCAACACGGCCAACGGCCAGGTGCAGCAAGCGATCTACGGCCTGATCAACGAGGTCAACCAGAAGATCAGCGATCTGCATGACCGGATCCAGAAGACGCACCAGCTCTACTCGACCACCGAAAGCAACCTGCAGCTGGACATGACCCAGGTCCAGAAGGACACCTGATCCCGGTCGCCGGGCAGGTGGTCGATGAGGATCGGATCGCAGACCGCAACGAAACGCGACGGAATCGGAAGACGCGGGGTAGGGCAGTCCAATGCCGAATCAGTTCAATCAGGGCACGGTCCAGCAGTACGGCGGTGTCGCGTGGGCCAAGCAGCAGGCCGAGGCGCTAAGCCCGGAGGCGATCGGCGACCAGATCAGTGGCTACTCGGCCGTCACCAAGTCGCTGAACAACATCGTGGACACGCTCAACAAAGCGAACGCGTCGATTCAGTCGGCCTGGTCAGGCGACGCGGCCACGGCGGCGACCCAGACGTTCAGTGAGACGTCGAACCACGCGCAAAACGTGATCACGACTGTCAACAACACGGTCACTCAGCTGAAGAACGCGCAGGCGGCGGCGCAGGCGGCGCGGCAGGCGATGCAGCAGGTGCCGGACGAGAAGCCCGTGCCCTCGGGCGGCCTCTTCAGCGGGATCACGAACACGGTTTCGGACATCTTCACCGGCACGGATCCGGTTCAGCAGGCTCAGCAACACAACATGGCCGCACGCAATCAGGCGGCTGATGTGCTGAACAAGCTCTCCTCGAGCTATGAGAGCGCCGCAAGCAATATGAGCACGATTGCCGGCACCGGTCCACAAGATGAGTCGTTCAATCCCAGTTCGCCATCTTCAGGGACCTTTAGCCTAGGTTCTGGATCATACGGCGGCGGCTCAGGCTCGGCGGCGAGCTACGGCTTTGCGGGCAGCTCGGCTGGCGGCGGGAAGACGACGCGCGAGCCGAGCGCCGGAGGTGTGAGCAATGGCGTCTTCAATGAAGGCACGACCGTTCAGCACACCGGAACCGTCACGCCTCCGAACACTTCGACGCCGCCCGGGCTCGAAGACATCGGCACCACGACGACGACCACGACGCCCGGACCTATCTTTGGCAATCCCGGCGGCGGCCTGCCATTTCCTGTCGAGGAGACAACGAAGCCAGGCGGCGGAAACAGCGCCTTCGGTGACGGACCCGGCGAGGAAGGCAAAACCGGCGGCACCTCGAAGGTCAGCTCGAACGTCTTCGGTGAGGACGGCTTCGGCGACGAGAGCGGCGGCGCTGCTCGCCGTACTGCCTCGAACCTCGGC
>Ga0134126_10008685_pt1 | contig 12778 bp, 19 predicted proteins | sample KB31752_FD_96881 | JGI IMG/M metagenome (GOLD analysis project Ga0134126, IMG submission 96881) | Terrestrial soil microbial communities with excess Nitrogen fertilizer from Kellogg Biological Station, Michigan, USA - KB3-175-2 | ecosystem: Environmental > Terrestrial > Soil > Unclassified ...
AACCCGAATAGTCGAATCGAGACGCCGTACGCCGCGGCACCCAATGCGGATGATATCCCGACAGCCGCGTACAGCCCGGCACCTTGGGGTAGCGCCGTGAGCAGCTGCCTGCCGAAAATGCCGACACGAACGGCCGCGACGGTCAGCGCGGCCGCCACTACCACGAATAGACAGGCCTTCCATACGGGGCGCGGCGAGCGCAGAGAGCCGGCCAGCGCCGTCGCGTGCAGGGCTCCATAGGACGCCCACGTGACCCACAAGCCGCCGGGCGGTTGCAGCTTTTTGAAGAGGCCCAATAACACACTGAACGCAGTGAGCAGAAGGAAATGCCGTCCGTAGCGCAGGGAGTCCATGAGGGGCTGAAGATTTGGATTCCGCGAGCCGGACGAGTCAGACGTGTTTGCGAAGGAAGAGGTGCGTTGCCCGTTCGCCCGCGACCGACTTCTCGCATTCATAACCCAGGGTTCGCAGGTCGATGTCGCGCAACAGATGTTCGCCGGAACCGAGCAACACGGGCCGGACGACGAGATGCACTTCGTCAATCAGGCCGGCGCGCAGAAACTGCCGAAGGGTCGATACGCCGCCGCCGAGACGGACATCGCGGCCGCCCGCTGCTGCGGTGGCCTGCTCCAAAGCGGCGTGAATGCCCCCGGTGACAAAGCGAAACTCCGTGCCGCCCGCCATGGCCAGCGGCGCCCGTGGGTGATGCGTGAGCACGAACACGGGCGTGTGATACGGCGGCTCATCGCCCCACCAGCCCCTCCAGCTGTCGTCCGGCCAAGGGCCTCGGACAGGACCGAACATGTTGCGCCCAATAATCCAGGCGCCGATTCCGACGAAGCCAAGCTCCGCCATGCCGTTATCGACCCCCGTCTCACCACCCTCAAGACCCTGCATTTGGTGCCACAGGCGGGTGTGGAACAGCCACTCCATCAACTCAGGACCCCTGATACCCAGCGGGTTCTGAAGATCCTGGCTCAGCCCCGCGCCGTAGCCGTCGATGGATGTCGAGAAGCATTGCACGCGGAGCTTTGACACTTTATTCCTCGCTGCCGAGCCGGCTGGGTTGGAGATAGGGGCACTGGAAGGAAGTCACGCGTCGGGCGGCCCGTTTCGCGGCGCAGCATAAGCCTCTACCTCAAAACAATTGTCCCAATACGGCCGACGGCCGCTGACCAATTGAACCAGGCTCGACAGAGGATAGGCGAGAAAGAGCACGACACCCCATCGCTCGTATTGCCGCACGTGAATCCGCTCGTGCTCGCGCAGCGCGGCGACCTGAGCGGGACTCGCGCCAATGACCACATGACCGAAGGTGATCGCTCGAAAGGGTAGTAGGCGCTCCCACCTTGGAGCAACGTTCTCATCTGAGCGCCACGAGACCTCGAGAACACCGGACACCCAGCGCATGCCGCCGCCAACGAGCGGCGCAAACGCCGCGAAACACAGCCCCAGCACCGTACAGGGCGCTGCCCATGCATAACGTACGACAATTTTGCACAGCGGGAAGAAACTCATGCGAGCTCCGAGTATACGCAGCGAAGGCGGCATCGCCATCAAGCCGAGACAGTGTGCCGGGTGCGGCCGTGTGGCTCAAGCAATTGGCTCGACGACGACGGCGGTGCCGTAGCACAGGACCTCTGCGGCGCCCACCATCGGCCCGGTGTCATATCGAATTCCTATGACACCGTTTGCGCCCATCTTCCTGGCATGGGCCAGCATCAGTTGAAAGGATTCCTCTCGCGTCGATTCACAAAGATCGGAAAAAATCCCAACTCGCCCGCCGAATAGGGTCCTCAAACTGCCAAGTATGCTCAACGGCAGGGACCTCGTCCGGACCGTAATGCCCCTGACCACTCCGGCAGACCTCATCACCCGAAACCCTGGCAGATCAAATGTCGTGGTTGTGTACATCGTGTTCTCAGACCTCTATTTTTATGATTTTGCCCGGCGGCATTTAATCCTGGATTGCTGAATGCGTGCGCGAAGCTTCGGGGGGATGCAATCGCCCCCTGCCGATCGCCCGAGGATACTGTTCAAAGTGTCCGGTGCCAAATCACTGATAACCGTTCGGTGAGGGCGCGCTGCGGGCCCGTGCGATTGTGCTGCTCCTGCCCGGTGTGGGACGATTCGGCGACACTGGGTACGGGAGCTGATGCATGAAGCAACGTGTGGCGATGGTGACGGGCGGCGGCCGGGGGATCGGGCGCGAGGCGGCGCTTCTGCTGTCGGCAGCCGGAGTGCGCGTAATGATCGTATCGCGCAGCGAGTCCGAGCTGGCGGCCGTTGGTCTCGAGCATGTCGCGGCCGACCTCGGCACTGCGGAGGGCTGCGCTTTGGCCGTTGCTGAAACCGAGCGGCGACTGGGGCCCATCGACCTGCTGGTCGTGAACCATGGCATCGGCTCGGCCCATGAGCGGCTGGTGTGGGAACAGGACCCCGAAGTTTGGCGCGAGACCATGCGCGTCAACCTCGACGGTCCGTTTGAGCTCGCCCGACTGACGGTGGGCGGCATGTGCAAGCGCGGCTTCGGCCGGCTCGTATTCACCAGTTCGACCGCCGGCGAAAAAGCCGAGCGGTCCGGCAGTGCCTACACCGCGTCAAAGCACGGGGTGATCGGACTGGCACGCGCGGTAGCCCAGGACGCCGGGCCCTTCGGAGTCACATCCAACGCCGTGCTGCCCGGGTGGGTGCGAACGGCGATGGCCGAGCGCTCTGCGCAGACGGAGGCCGAGCGGCGCGGCATCAGCACCGAAAAAGTCTGGCAGGAGCGCGCTGCGATCTACCCGCCGAACCGGGTACTGGAGCCCCTCGAGGTCGCGCAGGTGATTGCATTCCTCTGCAGCGATGCTGCCGGGGGTGTGAACGGCGAGGCGATCACCGTGGCTCTTGGCGGCATCTGGTAGGCGTTCGGAGCGTGCTCGTTGCCGCCGCCTACCACGCGTTCTCACCTAGGCGGCGGCCTTTTCCGCGCCAAACCGGATGACCATGTACAGCATGAGCAGCATGGCCAACATGACGCCGGCGGAGGCAATGCCGAGGATTGGGGCCAACTTGGACGCCGGCACCATATTTCCGTAAAGCAGGAAAAGGCCCGCCGATATCGTCACGGCTGCCGCCTGATGCAACACAAATTGAAAATTGGCGACGGCTCGGCCCGGCTTCGCCAGCCACAATTTGTGAATGATCCCGTAAACGAACGAGATCACGAAGCCGATCAAGAGAATGTGCGCGTGGGTCACCAGCTCCGCATGGTTTTCCGACGCCGCCATGTAGATTCCCAAGGCCAGTCCCACGGCGGCGTAGCTCAAGGACCATACAAGATATCTTTTATCAAGGCTCATTCTGCATCTCCCGCTCTGGATGTGTCTTCAGCCCTTGCACCAGGAAAGAGTCAAGCGATGCGGGCATGGCAAAGAAAGTCCAACTTGCAGTTGCATGTCATCTTATTCGATACCCGCATTTCTGCGAAGCTGTAAGGCATGGAACAGGGAGGGTACATCCGACCGCCACGTTCTGAGCGCGACAGAAATCGCGAGACCCTCCAAATCGGCGATTATGCCAGCATAGACGGCCAACGAAACAGCGGCACCTGTGGCGCCAAGCACCAGCAGGGCAAAAAAGCCGACGAACAGCGCGATTCCCCACACCTTCGAGGACCACATGTGATAACTGGCTTCCCGTCGGAATTTCGCGAGATCGACGAGATAACGGGTGCCTTCGAGTGCGATAAGGATGGATAGCGGAACTATGCGCTCGGTGATGGCCGTCGGATGGAGACGCCAAGCGGCAAACAAACAGGCCGCATAGAAAAGAGTGTCGGCCGCACTGTCGAAGCGCCTCAATGCCGGAGTCGCCACGCCAACGCGACGCGCTACGATGCCGTCGAATAAGTCAGAAAGAAAAGCCGTCAATAGGCAGATTGCGAAGACACCCGGTATGGGCGCGAACAATGCGAGAAATACTACTACCGGAGCGAGAAGAACACGCAGACCCGTGAGTAGAACCGGAAGCTGCCGGATTAGGCGCATGATTTACAAACTGCGGGATAAATACCTGTAACGCTAGGCCGACGTAGCGCAACCGTTGGGTCGCACCACGCGTTCAGTCGACGCCGGATGCTTCAACAACTTATCCAAGGGGCGGCGCGGCCGGGCAACCAGTTCGCCCCCGCAGTTGGGGCATCGGCCCTTTAGAACGCGTCCGGCACATGCAGCACAAAAGGTGCACTCGAACGAGCAGATGAGCGCATCCACCGAGTCCGGCGCCAAATCACGTCCACAGCATTCGCAATTGGGTCTCAGTTCCAGCATGGCTTGACACCTCCGAAGTGGTCTAACGACAAGGCCGCGCGACTCCGGGTTGCGCGACTCCGGGTTGCGCGCATGATAAACGATGTCGGTTCGTACCGGTCATCGACAGTTTGTTTGGGCCATCCAAGATGCACGTCATGATCGCTCGAGCCGAGTGTTGGGTAGACCACGAGATCAGTCACTTGCGGTCGCCCCAACGCCACGAAGGCGGCTCGCCTTTGGCATAACAAACCAATAGGAGTGCCAACACCAATCCTGCCACTGATAGTTGAAATGCCGTCGGCCGTCTTGGTAAGAACGCAAAGGCAGCAACCATTAAAGCCACGAACCAGACAGCCAAGACCGCCCACCCCTGCCATGAAGTGGGAGGTCCCCAACCCCAGCCATAGCGTTTTGCGGGAAACCAGTACTTAGGAGTGTTACTCAGGCGCGGTGCCCATAAATAATGCACGATTTTACGGTAACGCACGTCAGCAGGCCAGCGGCGCGGCTCCGTAGCACCTCGGGCAGATCATTCACGGCGCGCCCGGCATAACAAATGACCAGGCGTCACTTCGGGGCAGCCGGCACGAGTCCGTACCGACTCATGACGGCTACCAAGGCGTTCTTGTCCGGCGGACCCCCCGCGTTGACGACGGCGGCTACATCTCTGAAGTATTGAGCCCCAATGTCCGGAGACAGAGTGATCAGTGCGCGGGCGACACTGCCAAACGGATTGGAGAAGGCGTGAACCGTGCCCTTCGGAGTTCGCATACTCTCCCCCGGAGTGAGGTCTCGCGTATCGGAATCCACGATGTAACGAAGCGTGCCCTCCAAGACATAGACGATTTCTTCATTGTTTGAATGGCTATGCGGGGGTGGAACATTTGAACCCGGCGGCACGGTGAGTTCAAACATGCCCATGCTTGCGGTTTGCGAGCCGTCAATTAGATACCGAATGCCCAATTGGCCGGCGTTGATTTCGTTTGTGCTCATGGTGGTGCTGCCTGATCTGATAATGATTGTTGGAATGTCGACGCCTCACGATGAGGTTGAGAGAGGCGGGAACTCTTCATCGCCCAGCAACAGACGAGCGAGCTGGGAACGACGCGACGACCGAGCGCAGAAAGGAACGAACCACGACCTCAAAGCGCTCGGGTTGGTCATACTGAACTCCATGGCCGGCGTCCTGTATCAATTCGACTTGAATGTGCGAATTACGACCCTGCAATTCTCTTGCCGCATCCAGGGAGACGATGCCAGCGTCTCCTATGACAAATAGGATGGGCACATCGATTGTGCTTATCAACTGATGATACTCCGGATTGGGCGGCGTGAGAACGTCGAACGCACTGATCTGGGTCTTCAGCCTCGCACTGGCTATGAGTTCTACGATCTCGGGCGAACGCTGCGTATGTCGAGACCGCAACTGAGCCAACACCTCGTATTTATCCTGGCCGAGAAGCCGGCGATGTTGTTCGGCGACATCGCTGCCGAATACTTCGCGCTGGCGTTGCGGGCTCAAAAATGTCGGATCGACCAAGATGACACCGCGAACAGCCTGGGCGGCCATACTCGCGGCCACGGTCGCCGTCATGCCTCCCATTGAGTGTCCCAGCAACATCGGAGTGAAGATTCGGAGCTCTCTGATGAGTTCAATGACGTCGCGCGCATGATCCTCGTACCGGTATCCATGGAGCGGAGTGCTCGAATCGCCGTGCCCCCTGGCGTCTGGCATCACCACATCGTATTCACCCTCGAGAGAGCGGGCCAAGGGAGTCCAGCAAGCTCCGTTTCCAGTCAACCCATGGAGCAGAACCAACGGGGGTTTGTCGCCTCCGGTTCGTCTGTAGTGGATGTTGATGCCGTTTGCCTCACAGACTCCGGTCGTCCAATTCGTCATTGAAATCCATCCTAAATACGCGTGACACCAAGGTTGACGGCCGCGACTTGCATCCACCTCGCCGGTTTAACCTCCCACATCAGCATCGCTGCACGGCGCGCGAGGCGGGATTTGCGACGCCGCCCGATATGGTTGAGCGACGCGGGGCTTCACCAGCGGCAAACGAAGGCACTTTATCTCAATCATCCATCCTCCCCTCCCTCGCCGAAGGCGCGACTCGCTTCAACCGATTGTTAGACGACAAGTAGAGCTGCCGCGCTCACGACGTGCCAACCCTCACCAGTTTATTTCGGCCCGAGCCGCCTGATTTGATCACCACTGAAGCCTTGCTACATTGAAAGTGTTCAGCAACCAGAGCAACCAGCTCGGCATTTGCCTTGCCGTCAACCGGCGGTGCCTTCAGCTGTGCCCGCCACGATCCGTCTGCTTCCTGTATCAGCGACGAGGTGCGGGAATTCGGCTTTACTCTGACGCGGAGAATCACTGCGGCACTTTGGCGGTCGTCTAACGATGAGGTTGAGCAACGCGGGGTTGCGTCGACGCCCAACGAAGTTGATTTATCCCCATCATCGACTCCCTCCATGGCTCAACGAAGACGCAGCCCCGCGATCGCTCGAACCGATTGTTAGGCGGCGTGCAGAACAGCGCGACGGGTCGAAATAGGCAACTCTGCGGCGACGAAGCGCTGCGCTGGATATAAATAGTCTTCGCCGGATTCGTCGATGATCCTAAGATAACCGGTGCGCTCCGCTTTTGTGTCCGGCAGCGCAGCGTAAATCTTCCGGCGCTCGAGCGATGCCTCGTAGCCAACGTTATCGAGACGGATAAATAGACGTTTTGCCACTTTTGCCATATATGCTTCGCCCTATATGAACGCCTTGATCTTAATTTCGCGATTTCCAATACCAGTAGCCACATACCAGAGTAACTCGGCCCGTAGTATTTCGCCGGATGGAAGGCCAATATCAGCGAAACCCTTGCGTTTACGTCACCGTCCACGACCGTGGCCCTTACGTAGACGGCCAAGTTCGCGAGTGCCGGAGCCCGTAGCAATCGTTTGGGTCCCGGTTATGTCGCCAATGACGACGAATTCCATGCGAACATCGTTTCAGAGCACGCCGACCCGGTCAACACGAATAAGTCGCCTAATGCTGCAGTTCAGTGGCCGCTCGCTGCGCTAGCCGGCGATGCCGCATTACGGTCTGCTGCAATTCCTTGTTAGGCGTCACCGCGGAATTTCCTCAAACCGTTCAGCAAAAGCCTCGCGCGCTTCTCCGATGAAAATGAGCAGTTCGCGTTCTGGGACCCGCACGACCTCAATACCCTGTTGCGTAGCCACGAGAGTCACTCGATCGGTCACGTCTTCACGCGGGACGAAGAGCGTCCTGGGCAGCTGCTGCTTATGACGTTTCGCATCCTTCAGCAAGCGGCGGAACTCGGCTCGAGTGGGTTCTGCAGCAGGCGCAGGAATGAACTTCGAGCTAAGAATGAAGCAACTCGCCTCGTCCATCAGCGCGATGCAGTTGAAATCCCCATCACGTTCGGTCCGGATCGGCGCGTTGTTGAGACGAAACGCGATCCAAGTTTCGTTGACCTCAAACTGTTTGGGGTGAAGCATGCGAAGACCATTCTAGTGACGCCCAACGGTTGACTTGGGCGGCGCGCACGCCGACGTTTGAGCTTGGCACTTTATCCCTCACGCGTCCGCTCCAGCGAGGTGTTTGGCGACATGATCCATCTCCTAGTCAGCGCGCGCGCCGGAAGTGCATGGCGACAGCGCCGCTGCGGAGCGGCTTCGCCGAGATCAACTCGAGCCGTCGCGTGCTGGGCAGGCCGCTCTCGTACAGGGTCGGGCCGTGACCGGCGATCCTGGGGTGGATGAGCAATTTGTACTCGTCAATCAGATCCAGCCGGTCCAGCTCCGTCGCGAGCTTGCCGCTACCGAGGAGTATGCCGTCTGGGGTCGCGTCCTTGAGCTTCTGTACGCCCGTGCGCAGGTCGTCGGCGATGTGGTGGCTGTTGGTCCACGGGAAGTCCTTCCGCGTCGAGGACACCACGTACTTTGGCTTGGCCTCGAGCTTGACCGCCCACTCGCGCATCGCCGGCGGTGCCTCCACGTCGCCGCGGGCGACCGCTGGCCAGTAGCTCTCCATCATCTCGTAGGTGACGCGACCCCACAGCATCGCCCCGCCCTTGTCCATGAGCCGGGTGAAGAAGGCGTGTGTCTCGTCGTCGGCGATTCCTTCCTGGTGGTCGACGCAGCCGTCCAGGGTGACGTTGATACTGAAGGTCAAGAGTCCCATGGTGTCCTCCGTTCGAGATACGCAACGAGCCGCTCGCCGTCTGGCTCCAAGTGCACGACCCCAAGTCGCGAGGTGCCCCCCGTGTCGCCTAACGATGAGGTTGAGCAACGCGGGGCTGCGTCGCCGCAAAACGAAGCTGATTTATCCAGATCATCGACCACTCCCTGGTTCCTCGAAGATACGGCTCCGCGATCGCTCTAACCGATTGTTAGGTGCAGCTTGCGAATATGTCAGTCCTGACATAGGATAGTACCCGTGAGTCCGAAAGACAAGCCTCTGGCGTGGCTTCACGGCGAGATCAAAACTCCGCCAAGGTCTCGCAGCGCAAGTCTCGAGGCGGGGTTTTTGCTGCGACAACTCCAGCGTGGCGAATTGTTGTCCATGCCGCAGTCTCGGCCTATGTCCAGTGTAGAGCAACGATGCCATTGTGATTTTGGAGGTCTTCTCTAAGAAGACCGGCAAGACGCCGAAGACGATTATAGATACTTGCCGGACACGCCTTAAGGAGTACGACGATGCGGGAAAGTAGGCGGAAGAAACTTGAATCGAAGGGGTGGAGACTCGGAAATGCCAAGGATCTCCTCGGTCTCTCAAACCAAGAGGAAATGTATATCGAGCTGCGACTCAGGCTCGCGGATGGGCTCAAAGCCCGCCGGCAGGCCACTGGAGTTACCCAAATCAAGTTGGCGAAGACTATGAAATCTAGCCAATCGCGCGTCGCAAAAATGGAAGCCGGAGACCCCACCGTGTCCCTTGATTTGCTGGTGAAGTCGATTCTGGCGCTCGGTGCGTCAAACAGAGAGCTGGCAGCGATCATCGCGCGCGGCTAAGGCGGCACCTAACGATGAGGTCGAGCGACGCGGGGCTTTGCCGGCGTCAAACGAAGGTACTTAATCCCAATCATCGACTCCCCTCCTTGGCTCACCGAAGACGCGACCCGCGATCGCTCGAACCGATCGTTAGGCGACGTGCAGGACAGCGCGACGGGTTGAAACAGGTAACTCCGCGGCGACGAAGCGCGAGGCCGGATACAAATAGTCTTCGCCGGACTCGTCGATGATCCTGAGATAGCCGCTGCGCTCCGCTTTCGTGTCCGGGAGCGCAACGTAAATCTTCCGGCGCTCGAGGGATACCTCGTAGCCGGCGTTATCGAGACAGATAAATAGACGTTTTGCTGCTCTTGCCATGTGTGCGTCGCTCTAAATGAACGCCTTGATCTTCATTTCGCGCTTTCCGATGCCGGTAGCCTCATACCAGTGTAACTCGGCCTGCACTATTTCGCCGGTTGGAAGGCGAATTTCCGCGAAGCCTTTGCGCTTACGCCACCTTCCACGACCATAGCGCTTACGTAAACGGCCAAGTTCACGAATACCAGCGCCGGTAGCAATCGTTTGGGTACCGGTTATGTCGCCGATGACGTCGAATTCCATGCCAGCATCGTTTCAGAGCGCGCCGGCCCGGTCAACGCGAATAAGTCGCCCAACGATGAGGTTGAGCGACGCGGGGCTTCGCCAGCGTCAAACGTAGGCACTTTATCCCAATCATCGACTCCCCCCCTTGGCTCATCGAAGATGCGTCCCGCGATCGCTCCAACCGATTGTTAGATGCCGTCCAGCTCACGTCGAGCCCGCACCGTTTCGCGCCACCCGAAACCGTGCCATGTTCTGGGTTTCACTGCTGGTGAGGAGCCACAAGTTGCTGACGGCTCGATCAATCAGCTCATACGCCTCCTCGGCGAAGTCGAAAGTAACAGACTTCCCGTCATGGAAGTGCTTCAGCGAATCACGGGCTGAGTTCAATTCAGAAATTGCGCCCTTTTTGTCGATGGTTTCTCCGCCCAAAGCTACGTTGATCTTCGATACGACGTCCGCGTAGTGCTCCACGATCGGTTCACGACCCGACAAAGCCCGGAGCTTTCCCAAAAGCTCATCTGCAGCGCCGGCCAGCGTAATCGCGCATACGAAATCCGCTTCGTCTAAATAAAGACGGATCGCGCGATCAATCTGAATCTCGGCGAGCTGGAGCTTCGAGAGAGTGCCGCGCTGAGGCATGTCTAGCATCTAACGATAAGGTTGAGCGACGCGGGGCTGCGCCGACGACCAACGAAGCTGCTTTATCCAGATCATCGACTCCCTCCTTGGCCCACCGAATGCGTGACCCCGTGATCGCTCGAACCGATTGTTAGACGCTGATTCAGGCGAAGTACCCTGGAGCGGCGACAGCGACAGAATCGAATGTAGTGGCTTCTCCGTCGGCGCGCCAGAACGCCAAACCCAACGTAGGTACCACGAAAGAAGTGCCGCCCTCCTCAGAGCGGACCGCGGCTTTTTTAGATACCGACTCCACTATTGTTGCGACTGGCGTCTTGAATACAGATAAGCCGTCTAGCAGGTGTACTACCCCTTCCATGGCGAATGATTCCACGAATTCGACGCAATCCGCATCGTCGTAGTAAACGTGAACACCGAGCTGTGCGTAGGCGTCGGTAAGTTGTGGTGAATTGGGGGTCTTGCGAAACCGCTTGGTTGGCTCCCCCAACGTGCCTCTGACATGAGCCATCGATGAACCGATCAGGACTGATCCTATGCCTATGCCGCCGGCGATGACTAACTGTAGCGGGGACATAGGCGTCTAACGATGAGGTTGGGCGACGCGGGGTTGCGTCGCCGACAAACGAAACTGATTTATCCACATCATCGACCCCCTCCTTGGCCCACCGAAGTTGCTGCCCCGCGATCGCTCGAACCGATTGTTAGAGCACACACACCCTCACAGCACCAACTTAACAATTGCCGCAGCCCCGATTAGCGCCAGAGCACCCACCGCCAGAATTAGTGCAGTTGGGGGACTACGACGACGCAATGGGAGCGACTTAGGCAACTGCGGCGCCCGCAGTACGTGAAAGGAGAGCTTAAACCCCGGCTCATCAATGTAGGGTCCCAACACGGTGGGGCTCACCACCTGCGCCGGCCAGTCTGGCAGACCCGCACTCGTTGGAGTATTCGCGGCCGAGAGAAGTTGCGTACCGAGATGCTCAAGTGCTTCTGCGGTCCCAATAATCATGATGCCGCTCTCGCGACCCTGATAGGCCCGCAGTAGGAAGTCAGGAGTTGACGCTGACATGGGCTCTAACGTCCGAGTTGAGCGGCACGCGGCCGCGTTGGTCCAACCGGAGCTGCTTTATCCGAAGTCATCGAGTCTCTCCGGCGATAATCGAAACCACGCCGCGTGTCCGCTCCAACGCGAGTTAGATCGCTGATTCATTGATACATGCGATGGCGATAGAAAAACCCAATCATTCGCCCGAACTTGTACGCCGCCCAATTGTGCTGGGGCCTCAATGGACTTATCGCGGCAATCCCGATCGAGCCTACCAGCCCAGCCATTGCACCAGCTGTTGCAAGACACATCGCGAATGGGCCAATTCCGTACGTCATATATGCGGTGACGAGACGGATGCCATCCCAAAACTTTAGTTTATCGGTCGAGCAGCAGCGGGCAGTCAACGCCAAGGCGACGTGCAAAAGAGCGACGGCCCCAAGCGCAACAGCGAGCACCTGCGGTGACGCCTCGGCGCCTCCGTTGAAAAATATCAGCGCGAAAAAGGGGGCTCCACTCAGCACCAATAGTGCGAGACCCAAGTACAAGTGTACGTGCAGGCTCACCCTGACCTTAATAGGAGCGTCGTTCGGTGCCGTGCCCATCTAACGATACGGTTGAGCGACGCGCGGCTGCGTTGAGGCAAACCGAAGCTGATTTATCCCGATCATCGACTCCCTCCCTGGCCCATCGAAGACGCGCCCCGCGATCGCTCCAACCGATTGTTAGGCGGCGACCTCGACATACTCGACATGGCTCGACGGAGGGGGAATCGGAGTGCCGTCATCCCGCAACCCGTCCAGGTGAAATTCGATGGCCTCGCGAATTGCCTGTTCGGTGGAGGCAAGTGTGTCGCCGGTAGCAATGCATCCCGGCAGATCCGGTACATACGCGGAATAATTTCCGCCGGCATTTTCGATCACTATCGCGTAGCGCATAAGAAGGTGCCCTATTTCTTCAGTCCAGACTGCTTAAGGATACTGTTCAACGTGCCTGGCGCCAAATCGTCGCTCGGCTTACCCGCCACCGTGACCCGACCGGGCTTCCTGGGGTGCTTGAACTGGCGGTGGCTTCCTCGCGTGGACGCAAGATACCAACCGTCCGCACCAAGCATGCGCAATATGTCAGATACTTTCATGGACGAAGCTGACTACTTCAAATGTTTGACGGCGCCTAACGAT
>Ga0134126_10008686_pt1 | contig 12777 bp, 10 predicted proteins | sample KB31752_FD_96881 | JGI IMG/M metagenome (GOLD analysis project Ga0134126, IMG submission 96881) | Terrestrial soil microbial communities with excess Nitrogen fertilizer from Kellogg Biological Station, Michigan, USA - KB3-175-2 | ecosystem: Environmental > Terrestrial > Soil > Unclassified ...
CCGATACCGAACAAAAAGCGGATCACTACCATGGACAGGAAATTCCACGCCATGGCGGTGGCGGCCGTGAAAGCCGACCAGACCAGCACGACCAGGGTCAGGACCTTGCGCGCGCCGTCGCGGTCGGCCCACCAGGCCAGAGGCACGCCGAAAGCGGCATAGGAGACAGCGAAGGCGCTGAAGATGGTGCCCATCTCCACGCGCGTCAGGTGCAGCTCGGCGCTGATCCTGGGCGCCAGCACCGAGATGCAGACCCGGTCCAGATAGGTGACCGCGGCCAGCGCCATGGTGAAGGCGACCACGCGATTTCGAACGGCGAATGCCATTGCCCACCCCTGTTTCCATCACTGGCCGGCGCCGTTTTCTTTGGCTCTATGGCCTAAAGCGCCTGACGGGAGATTAGAGCCTGAGCGGCAAATGCCAAGAGCGGCTTGCCCGCCAATATGGAGATCAGGTGCTCTCGCGCCGCGCCAGCACGCGCTGGCGGGCCAGCACCCGGTCCCGGTCGCTGACATAGACGAGGGCTGCGATGCGGCGGACCAGGAGATCCTCTTCCGGGTCCAGCACGCCGTCGGCATAGGCCACACCCCACAGCATCTCGATCAGCTCGATCCGCTCCTCAGGGCTCATGGAGGCGGCGATGGCGCTGGTATGGCCGTGCAACTGCACCAGTTCCGCGGCATGGGCCTGGGCGGTGGCGATCAGCTTTTCGCACTCCTCCGGCGACAGGTCGAAACGCCGGGCCAGCAGCGCCATGATCACGGCCCGCTCGCGCGCATCGAAATTGTCGTCCTGGCGGGCGGCTTCCAGCAGCAGCACGGCCACCGACAGGCGCAGGTCGGGCGCGGCCTGTTGCGGCGGCGCGGCCAGAAGGCGGGCGAGAGCATCGAACATGATGCTCTCATAGGCCACCAGCTTCACTTATGTCCAGACGTCTAAACCCAGGCGCGGATTACTTCGCGGCGATGGACTGTTTGATGTCCGCCACCGTGCGGTCGATCGTGCGCGCGAGCAGGACCTTGCCGATCGCGGCGCTGGCATGGCGGGGATCGCCCTCCACCCCATTCTTGCCGTCGCCGGCCGCCAGCTTGTCGGCCCGCACCATCTTGGGATCCACGGCCATCATCAGCGAGACGTCGCGGACATCGGAATGGTTGCCCATCTCTTCCTTTTTGATGCCGCGCTTCATCATCTCCGCCGCGTCACCTTCCGGATCGCCACGGTAATAGCTGGTGATGGCATGCACGCGCACGCCGCTGCCGGCCCATTCCTTGTTCAGCTTGGCCGCCACGGATGTTTCGCCATCCTGGTCCGAGCCGTGGTCGCCGATCAGCACGATGTTCTTGAAGCCATGCAGCTTCAGGCTGCGGCAGACGCCTTCGACCACCCCGGCATAGACATCTTCCGGCACGCCCATGGTGCCGGGAAAGCGCAAGTGCCCGGTGGGCGGATCGTACTTGCCTTCCGGCGTATAGACGATCACCTCCGCCACCAGGGCATTGCCCAGGCGGTGGGCGATAGTCTGGGCATTGGCCAGGGCGCGGAAATTGTGCTTGCCGATCGCCATGTTGGGACCGTTCTGCTCGGTGCCGCCGGAGGGCAGGATCACCGTCGTCTTCCCCGCCGCGATCGCATCGCGGATCTCGAACGAGGTCATCTTTTCCATCAGGACATTGTTCGCGCCCTGCGCGGAAACGGGCGCGAAAGCGGACCCGCTCAGCAAGAGCGCGGCAATCAACACCAAGGTGCGATACATGTTTTTCTCCCCAACCCCGCGCGGACGCGCGCGCCGATGGCGAGCGTAACACAGCGCAGCGCCTTGGCTATCCCTGCGCGGCGTTCGCGCCTGCACACTGGCTACGAGAATTCAACCGCGCCGGGAACGGCCGTCACGCCTCCGCGTGCTTTTCGCGCTCGCCATAGAGCAAGGTGACGTTGAGACGCCGGTTCTGATAGCCCTCCTGGAATGACAGCCGGCCGGTCTCATGAAAAAGATCGGAGTCGAAAATCACCGCCCGGTTGGCCCGATAGGGAATGGTGACGGGTTTTGCGCCCGCCTCGGTCAGGAAGCGGCGGATGGCGCGTTCATCGGTGTTGTATTTTTCGAAATCCCAGTCCAGCGGCGCGGCTTTGTCCCACACCACCAGCCCACCGCTTTCGGGATCGAGATTGGCCTCATCGGACGTGATCCAGAAATTCACGTTTACCGCCGCGAAGTCCGCATGGATATTGATGCCGGACAGCGTGCTGTCATATTTGAAGGCCCAGAGATATTTCAGCGGATGGGTGCGGAAGACCTCCGGCAGCACCTGCGGAAATTCCTCCGCGATCTGCGCCAGCAACGGACAGGCAAAACCGCTTTCCGGCGTGGTGCCCAGATATCCGGCATCGTAGCTTTTGTGCCAGATGGTCGAGGTCTCGCAGAAGCGGCGCAGCGCGGCCAGCGCGTCCTGTGTCAGCAGGTCGTCCACCACAATGATCTGGGGCCGCGCCGTCTTCCATTGATGCTGGATTTCGTCGCGCGGGATGCCGGCGTTGACGGCACCACCGGACACGCGCGCGCCGGCATCGAGATGAAAGCAGAGGCCCTGTGCCGGCCGGTCCAGCACAGCGGCCAGATGCGCGGCCTGCTCGCGGTCGTGCTTCTTGCGATGCGGCGGGTTGGGTGATGGCGCCGGCAGCGGCGAACCGGCGGGCCCGTGCGCCCGCTCGGCGCGCTCTCGGAACATGCGGAAGGCTTCCTCGATGGCGCCTTGGCTGTACAGCAACTCCGCCAGCCCGGTTGCCGCGTCGGCACTGTCAGACTGCGCAAGTATCCGCCGATAGCTTTCCATCGCCACGTCCATGCGCCCCAGATCGCGCAGGGTGCGGGCGCGGCCCATCCGGGCATCGACGCTTGCAGGCTGGAGACGAAGCGCGGCCTCGTAATTGGCCAGCGCTGCTTCCAGCCGTCCGAGTTGCCGCAGCAGAACGGCACGGTTGTGCAGCACCTCGAAATAATCCGGCTTCAGCCGCAGCGCCCGATCGTAGCTCTCCAGCGCCTGCGTCAAGCGGCCAAGCTGGCGCAGCGCATTGCCGCGATTGTTCAGCGCCTCGGGGTTGGCGGGCGCCTGAGCCAGCGCGCGGTCGTAGGCCTGCAGCGCCGCTTCAAACCGGCCGAGTTCACTCAGCGCATTGCCATGCGCCATCAGCATGACGGGACTGGCGGGCGCCAGCGTCATGGCATGTTCGATATCAGCCAGCGCATCGGCGGGCCGTGCCGCCGCGAGCAGGAGCTGCGCCCGTGCGAACAGCGTATCGGGCATCTGCGGATTGATCGCCAAGCTCTGATCGAGAGTCGCCAGCGCCTCGCTGCTTTTGCCCTGCTGGGCCAGCGCCACCCCCAGCAGATACAGCAGCATCGCGTTGCGGCCATCGCCTTTCAGCGCCACCCGATAAAGCCGCTCGGCCTCCACCAGATTGCCCTGGCGGTGGTTCGCAAGCGCTTGATCGATGAGCTGTTGCGGAGTCATCTGCGGGAAAGAGTCCGGACATGCATGGGGCGAACTTTTCTACGCCGTCCCCGGCGGCTTGTATACATGTCCATCCCCGTGCGCTCGCGCGCGCGCATGCTATAACCGCCCTCCAAAAAAGAGGGATGCATGCGGCGGTTGGGTCTTGCAGTCCTGGCGCTACTGGCGGCCACCGCCACTGCGCGCGCGCAAAACGATGGCGGTATTAGTGACGCGCAAATCCGTGCCGTGGTCGAGCGGGTGGCCCATCACCAGCTTCAACCGGTGACCGACGGCGATTATCCCGCCGCCACCAGCCTGGAGCAGGCCGAAGCCGCCCGTCCGCCGCAGGGCATCGCCTGGTTCTATCCGCAAGGGGTGATGCTGTACGGCATGGCACGCTCCACCGACCTCACCCATGATGCCGCCGTGGACCAGTTCGTCGTTCGCCACAACCAGGTGACGGCGCGCTATTATCACTGGCTGGCCGACGTCCAGCAGAAATTCGGCGCCGATGCCAAGGATTTCCTGCACAGCACCAAGCTGCGCCAATTGATGGAGCTGGGCACGCTGGACAGTTGCGGCGCCATGGGCAATGCCCTGCTCGACATCATGATGCGCCATCCCGATCAGGTGACGACCGAGGAGCGCGAGGTGCTGGCCCGCATCGCCGACTGGATCGTGAACCGGCAGGCGCGCCTGCCGGATGGCACCTTGTGGCGCCCCGAGCGCGACAGCAGCATCTGGCCCGATGATCTTTATATGGGTGGGGTCTTCCTGGTGCGCTACGGGCTCTATACCCATGACGTCCGCCATATCGACGATGCGGCCCGCAACATCATCAACCAGGCGGCCCGCGAACAGGACGCGGACGGCCTCTGGTTCCACGGTTATTTCGAAGCCAGGAAAATGCATGCGCCCTTCAAATGGGCGCGCGGCAATGGCTGGGTGACGGTGACCTTGGCCGAGACCCTGTCCGCCATGCCCCAGAATGATCCTCTGGGGCCACAGCTCATCGCCATTCTGCGCAAGCAGGTCGATGGCCTTAAGCCCATCCAGGCGCCGTCAGGCCTGTGGCGCCAGGTGTTGGACAAGCCGGAGCTGTGGGAGGAAACCTCCTCCAGCGCCATGTTCGCCTACGGCATCGCACGGGCGGTCCATCGCGGTTGGCTGCCGGCCTCCGACATGGCAATCGCGCGCCATGCCTTTGCCGGCGTGGCGCAGAATGTGACGACGGATGGCGTGATCAAGAATACCTGCGCCGGCACCGGCATCGGCATGACCCTGGATTTCTATATCAACCGGCCGCACCCCGATGACGATCCCCACGGCTGGGGACCGGTCCTGCTGGCGGGCACCGAACTTCTTTCAGACAGGAAACCGGAGACGCCATGAACCGCCTATGCCTGACCCTGTTCGCGCTGCTGGCAGCGTCGCCCGCCTTCGCCGCGACCCGGAGTTGTGATCCCGGCCAATTTGGCGCTCGCGCCGACGGGAGAACCAAAGACACAAAAGCGATCCAGGCGGCGATTGACGATTGCGCGGCCAAAGGCGGCGGCACCGTCACCCTGGTCAAGGGCACCTATGTCAGCGCGCCCATCCTTCTGAAAAGCAACATCACCCTGGACGTGGCGGCGGGCGCCACTCTGCTCGGGTCACCCGACCATGACGATTATCCGCAAACCACCGTCTTCCAGGCTCCGGGACGTCAGGCGCTCATCACGGCGGTCAATGCCCATGACATCGCCATCACCGGCAAAGGCACGATCGACGGCAATGGCGCCAAATGGTGGCGCGACGCCAACGGCCAGCGGCCCAGCGGCGTCATGGGCGAGATCGTCTTCCGTCCCCGGTTGATCGTGTTCGACCATAGCCGGCATATCCGCATGACGGGCGTGACGGTGCAGAACTCGCCCAGCTGGCAGATCATCCCCTATTACAGCGACGATGTGACGATCCGTGACATCAAGGTGCTGGCACCGGCCGATTCCCCCAATACCGATGCCATCGATCCCTTTTCGTCGAGCAATGTGGTGATCGATCACGTAACGGCCGATGTCGGCGATGACAATGTCGCCATCAAATCCGGCAAGATCAATTCGCCGGGCCCGGACGCGCCCAGCCGCAATATCACCATCACCGATTGCACCTTCCTGCATGGCCATGGCCTCTCGATCGGCAGCGAGCTGGCGGGCGGCGCCCAGAATGTCCGCGCCGAGCGCATCCACTTCAAAGGCACCGACCAGGGCATCCGCATCAAATCCAACCGCGACCGCGGCCACGATGTGAGCCATCTCTTCTTCAAGGACATCACCATGGAAGGGGTGAAGACCGCGATCCTGATCTCGGAATATTATCCAAGCGTGGAACCGCCGGCCGACAACCGCCCGCAACCCATCGGCCGGCTGACGCCCTTCTTCCACGACTTTCATATCGAGAATGTCACCGCCACCGGCAGCCAGACCACAGCAGTGGTGTTCGGCCTGCCGGAATCGCCGATCAAGGACCTGACCATGAAGAATGTCCATCTCAGCGGCGTCAAAGGCATGACCATCAGCGACGCCCAGAACGTGGTGCTCGAGGATGTGAAGGTCACCGCACAGAAGGGCAAGGCCATCGACGTTCGCCCCTCGGCGAAAGTGACTGTGCGTTAAACAAGATCGCTAGGAAAGCGCTTAGATGTGGCCGCCATGCTCGCGCACGGCGCGCGTCACGCTGGCGACATCCTCGGTTACGGCCTGGCTGCGGCGATCGAACCGCAGGACCGCCTGCACATTGGCCGGATATTCACCCGGAAAAGCCTCGCGGATGGAAAGCACGGCGACGGGATCGACCTTGACGGGCGATCCATCGGGCCGTGTCAGGTTGACGGCCAGGATCGAGCTGCCATCCGCGCCGCCGCTGCCGCCCAGGATCCTGGTGATGCCCGCGACATAGGCCTGGGTCTCGGCCGGCAGCGCCGTGCCGTGGGCAAGAAGATCGTCGACCCGCTGCGGGCCTGCATTGTAGGCGGCGAAAAGCGCGGGAAAGGCGTATTTGCCTTTCAGCCAGCGCAGATAGGCCGCGCCCGCCATGATGTTGTCGTGGGGACGAAACGGATCGGGGCCCAGTTTGTATTGCTGGCGCATCTCGTCATAGGTGCCGGGCAGCACCTGCATCAGGCCCAGCGCCCCACGATCGGAAACCATAGGCTGGCCTTCGCTCAACATGGTGCGGCCGCCGCTTTCCATCCGCATTACCGCATTGATCCACAGCACGGGCACGCCGAAGCGGTGCGATGCGCCCTTCACATTGCCGCTCCAGCGCTTGATCAGCTGGGTTGGCGACATCGCCTGTTCCTGAGCGAAGGCCGAGCGTGACGGCGCTGGCGCCTTTTGCTTTGCCGGATGTGCCGCCGCATGCCGTGCCGGATGCGGCTTGGCAGGCTTCTTCGCCGCAACGGCGACCGACGGCGCCATCAGCAGCAGGATCGCGCCCGCAAGCGCCCCGACGCGGATATCAGACCCGCATCTCAGGGCAGCCGCCAGGCGATGAAGCTGTCGCCCACTCCCGTGCCGAAGCCCGGCTGGCCGCCGGCTGCGAGCAGCACATACTGTTTGCCGTCACGACCCATATAGGTCATGGGCGTGGCATGGCCGCCGGCCGGCAGCGCCACATCCCACAAGGTCTTGCCGGTCGCCTCGTCGATGGCGCGGAAATGCTTGTCTTGGGTGGCGCCGATGAAGATCACCCCGCCGCGCGTCACCAGCGAGCCGCCGATATTGGGCGCGCCCAGCCGGAACGGCAGGCCCAGCGGGTAACCCAGGGGGCCGCTGTTGGAAGCATCACCCAGGCTGCGTTGCCAGATCGCCTTGCCGGTCTTGAGGTCCACCGCCGTCAGGAATCCGTAAGGCGGCCGCTGGCAGGGAATGCCCAGCCCGGTGACAAAGCCGTGCCAATGCACGCCGTAGGGCGTTCCGGCCATGGCCGCGCCCGGCTCGGTCTTGCGGCGGCGCGGATCGCCATTGATGTAAAGACCTTCCGCATCGGCCTGAGACCGGGGAATAAAGCGATCGTAATCGGCCATCAGGTTGGAATTGACGATCAGCACGCCGCGGCCCTCATCCACCGCGACGCTGCCCCAGTCGATGCCACCCAACTCGCCCGGTGTGCGGATGGAAGCACCCAGCCGCGGCGGCGTGTAATAGCCGCGATAATCGGCCTGGCGATACAGGATGCGGCAATAGAGTTGGTCGAACGGCGTCATGCCCCACATATCGGCTTCGGTCAGGTTGGGTCCGGCGAAGTTCGGCATGGCCGTCGAGAAAGGCTGGGTGCGCGACCAGCGCTCGCCCGGGATGGTGGAAGCCGGCACCGGCTTTTCTTCCACCTTGGTCAGTGGCTTGCCGGTACGGCGGTCCAGCACAAAGATCTGGCCTGTCTTCGTGGCCTGGATCAGCGCCGGCACCGGTCCGCTTGCGGTGGGGAAATCGACCAGCACCGGCTGGGCGGCATTATCATAGTCCCACAGGTCGTGATGGATGGCCTGGAACACCCAGCGCACTTCTCCGGTGTCCGCATCCAGCGCTACGGTGGCGCTGGAGAAACGGTCGGTCTCCGGCGAGCGGTTGATGCCGTAGAAATCGGGGCTGCCCATGCCCATCGGCAGATAGACCAGGCCGAGCTGCTCATCCCCGCTATAGGGCGGCCAGGCATTGGGCGTGGACGGGGTATAGGTCTGGCCCGGCGCCAGCGGCGCATGATCATTGGGCTTGCCGGGATCAAAGACCCATTTCAGCGCGCCGGTGACCGCATCATAGCCACGTATCACGCCCGGCGGCACGAAGGTTGACTGGTCGTCGATGATGTAAGAGCCGATCACCGCCGTGCCGTGCACGATGGCGGGCGGCGAGGTCGGATTGATCCAGCCGCGGGGGAATTTCTCCAGCCCCTCGCCTTCCGAGAGGTTGACCGATCCGTCCTTACCGAAACTGTGGCAGGCGGCGCCGGTCTTGGCATCCAGCGCGATCAGGTGATTGTCCACGGTCCCCATCAGGAGCCGGGTGGCGCATTCGGGGGTGCCGGCGGGCGCGCGGAAGAAACTGACGCCGCGGCAGAGGCCGCGCCCGCCATAGGACAGGTCGATCTTGGTGTCATGCCGCCAAACCTGTTTGCCGGTCACCGGATCCAGCGCGAAGACCGCACTGTGCGGACCGCACGCATAGACCAGCCCATCCACCATCAGGGGCGTGGTCTCATAAAGATGGGCGGAATGCTTGTCGTGCGAGAAGGTGCCGGCGTGATAGACCCAGGCCTGTTGCAGGGTGCCGGCATTGGCCGGCGTGATCTGATCGAGATCGGAATAGCGCGTGCCATGCAGCGACTGGCCGTAATGAGTCCATTCGCCAGGATTGCCGGCGCGCGCAGGCCCCTGTGCCGGCAGGGCCGAGGCGCTTGCCTGACCCTGCAATGAACCCAGGCCAAGCACAGCCACCAGCCCCACGATCAGCGCCAGCGACGCCCACACACGCGTTCGCGATGAGATGGGACGATCGGTCGGCACCAGCCAGAGCAGCCACAGCGCGCCCACCGACAGGAAGACCAGCCGGGGCATCAGGGCCCAGCCATCCAGTCCCACTTCCCATAGCGACCAGGCGAAGGTGATCAGCAGAACGGCCCAGTAAAGGCAGATGCCCCAGACGCGGCGGCGCAACACCAGGAAGGCCGAGATCAAAATCAGGACGCCCGCAATCACGTAATAGAGCGAGCCGCCCAGGCTGGCGAGATAGACGCCAGGCAGCGCCAGCCCAAGGCCGGTGATCAGCAGCAGGAGGAAGGATAAAAGCCGCATGGTGCCCCGCGGGTTGACATTCGGGGGCGCACTTTAAGGCTCTAACGCCGCGGGGCAAGGGCCCGAAAGTTCAGTCGTACCAGCCCGGCGCCTTGACCGCATTCTGATACCAGTCGATGGCGTGACCGATCCAGAGCTGGGAGTGGGTGCGCGCCAGGAAGTCTTCCACTTTCTTGCGTGAGGCTGCCGTCCCCAAGGTCTGCTCGCGCGGTGGCACGCGGTTCAGGGTGCGTTCGGCCGTGTAGTGATAAAGATCGCCCGAGATCACCACCCCGCCGGTGTGCGCCAGCTTCACATAAAGCGACTGGTGGCCCGGCGTGTGGCCTGGCGTCGACAGCAGCACCACGCTGCCGTCGCCAAACACGTCATAGTCGCCGTCGATATACTGGATCTTGGCATGGGCCAGCGCCGCATAGCCGCGTGCCGCCCGGGCATTGGCATTGGGTCCGAACATCACGTCATATTCGGCCTTGCGCGCCAGCCAGGTCGAACCGGCATAGTCATTGGCGTTGCCGACATGATCCCAGTGGGAATGGGAAAGCGCGAGATAGGTGATCATCGGAGCGGTGACACCGATATTCTCCAGCTCGCCCCGCAAGGTGGTGAATTTCAGGATGCCCTCATAGCCCATCATGTTCTCATAGATCGGACGGCCGACATGGCTGTCGGGCAGGCCGGTATCGAACAGCAGCATCCCCTTGGGATGCATCACCAGGAAACAGGGATCGGAGAAATTGGGATTGAAGACATCGTCCCGGGTCAGGCCGAAGCCTTCGGGCCGGTTGGAGATGATGGTGCCGCAATCCAGCACATAGACGCGCGGGGATGTGAGCTTGGGCAGCGGCGGCAGGCCCGGGCCCTGGCTTGGCTGGGCGGAAGCGGCCGCCATCCCCAGAACCATCGCCAAAGCCAATACGGTGCGGAACAAGCGCATGGCATTTTCCCCTTCATCCCAGCCTATCAGGCGCCGGGCAGCGCCCGTTGGCAAGTGCGCTAAGGCCGGATCGTAAAAGCCGCGCCGTTCTCCCGCCCATTGCCCCAGAGCGAAAACGGATTTTCGTTTGCCGTCTGACCGGGTGCCGGCGGTGCCGCCGAGACCAGGGTCAGATCGAACAGCAGGGTCTGGTTCGGCGGGATGGCGCCATTGGTCGCGCCCTTGGCACCAAGCGCCAGGTTGGCCGGCAGCACCAGCTGCCAGTGATCGCCCACATGCATCAGGGACAGCGCTTCGGCCAGGCCCGCCAGGGGGACATTGGGCATGCCAAGGCTGGCCGGCAGAACCGGCGTGGTGGATTCCACGACCGTTCCATTGATCAATCGCACGCTATAACCGATCCGCACCACGTCATCGCCGCCCGGCCTCCGTCCGGCCCCACTGCGCAGGATGCGATATTGCAGCCCGCTGGGCCGCACGATGGTGCCGGGTTTTTTGGCATTGTCGGCAAGGAATGCGGCATTGGCGGCAGGACTCAGCGCTTCATCGGCGGCCAGCGCGGGAGAACCCAGCAAAGCCAGAAAAACCATCAGCCATTTCATCATAGCGCCATTCTCTGTGAGGGGCCTCTCACGCGTCAATGCCGTTTGGTTTTTGCGGCAAAAGCCGCCATCATGGTGGAAAACAGGGGGCGGAAATGAGGAACCTGCTGGTCGTTGCCGCCGCCGTGCTGCTGCTGGCGCCTTCGGTTCAGGCGCAACCGCCCCGTGAGAAGATCATCATCGATACCGACATCGGCGATGACATCGATGACGCTTTCGCCGTGGCCCTGGCGCTCTCCAGTCCGGAGTTCGAGGTGCTGGGCTTCTCCGCCAGTTTCGGCGACACGACCACGCGTGCCAAAATGCTGGACCGCATGCTGGGCGAACTTGGCCACAGCGATATTCCGGTGGCGATGGGCACGCCCGTCGATGTCAACCGCAATGCCTTTACCCAACGCCGCTATGCGGAGGGCGGGCAATTTGCGCGGGCCAGTCATCCCAACTCCGTCGATTTCGTGCTGGAGCAGGCGCGCAAATATCCCCATCAGGTGACCTTGGTTGCCATCGGTCCCCTGCCCAATGTCGGCGCCATGATCGCCAAGGATCCTGCCGTCTTCCGTCTGCTCAAGAAGGTGGTGATCATGGGCGGCTCGATCCGCGCCATGACCGATCCCTATGGCGTGGCGGCGCCGATCGCGCCGCATCCGGAATGGAATATCAAGAACGACATTGCCGGGGCCAAGCAGCTGTTCGAATCCGGTGTGCCGCTGCAGGTATTGCCGCTGGATTCCACGGCGAACCTCAAGATGCATGAAGTGGCGCGCACCGCCCTTTTCGCCCATGGCAGCATGATGACCAACATCCTGGCCGGGCTTTATTATGAATGGAGCCAGTATACGCGCAGCCCGACTCCCACCCTCTATGATCCCATGACCCTGGCCTCCATGCTCGAGCCGTCGCTCTGTCCGCTGACGCCGCTGCATCTGACCGTGGATGATGCGGGCAACACCAAGGAGACACCGGGCACGCCGAACGCACAGGTCTGCCTGCATTCCGATGCCGATGCCTTCCTGCAATTCTATGTCCGGCGCGTGACCTCGCATTGATGGACATCGATCAACTTTATGGTGCCGCGCTGGCGGCGCAGAAGGCCGGTCGGGAGGCGGAGGCCGAGCTGCTGTACCGGCAGATACTGGAACAGGCCTCGCCGCCCGAAGTGCTGGTCAATCTGGGTAATCTTCTGGCGCGGCAGGGCCGGCGTGACGAGGCGTTGCCGCTGTATGACCAGGCGCTCGCGGCGCGGGGCGATTTCCTGGAAGGCCTGTTCAATCGCGCCGGCCTGTTGCTGGAGCTGAAACGGCCCGAGGACGCGCTGAAAAATTACGAGCGCGTGGTCGCGCTGCGGCCCGACCTGTTCATCGCCTGGAACAACCGGGGCAGTGCCTTGCGCGCCCTGCAGCGGCCCGAGGAAGCGCTGGCCAGTTTCGAGCGGGCCGTGGCCCTCAATCCCTCACATATCAACGCCCTGACCAATCGGGCGATGGCGCTTTGGGATCTGCGCCGCCTGCCGGACGCGCTGGCCGCAGCGGACCACGCGCTTGCCCTCCAGCCCGGCCATGCCGAAGCGCTTTACACACGGGCGAATATCCTGCGCGATCTGGGGCGCGTGGCCGAAGCGCTGGCTGCCTATGAGCGGGTACTGGCGATCCAACCCGCGCATCCCCATGCCCTGAACGGCGCGGCACAGGCGGCACTGACACTGTGCGACTGGCCAAAGGTCGAAGCGCTGACGCCGCGGCTGAAACAGAATGCCGCCACCGGTCCGGCCGTGATCCAACCCTTCGTGCTGTTGGGTTATGACGACGATCCCGCGTTGCAGCGGCGCTGCGCCGAGAATTATGTCCACCGCACCGTGCCGCCGCGCGCTGGCCTGGCCGGCAAGCGCCATTCCCACGACCGCATCCGTCTGGCCTATCTGTC
>Ga0134126_10008687_pt1 | contig 12777 bp, 10 predicted proteins | sample KB31752_FD_96881 | JGI IMG/M metagenome (GOLD analysis project Ga0134126, IMG submission 96881) | Terrestrial soil microbial communities with excess Nitrogen fertilizer from Kellogg Biological Station, Michigan, USA - KB3-175-2 | ecosystem: Environmental > Terrestrial > Soil > Unclassified ...
CCGTTCACCTCGAGACGGTGGTCGAACCACATGGTCTTCCAGCCAACCTCGTTATTGGTGAGATTGTCGGATAGATAGGTCTTTGGCGTGGCGTACTGATTGTTGCCCTGAGCGTCCGGCAGGTGATTCGAGCTCCCGCGATTGAAGCCACCGGGCCTGAATCCCTGCGAGTAGGTGTAGTACACCAGGATGTCGGGGGTAATGTGGTACTCGAGGTCAGCGCGGCCTCGCATTCCGGATTCCGTCAGATTATGCGGATTCTGCTTGGAGAAGTCCGTGCCGTATGGCGACAATCCCGGATCCGGCAGGCCGTCTGTGCCGCAGGGCGCGTAATTGCCGTTCACGATCGGATAATTCGCAAGCTTGCTCGGACTGAAGATCTTGCAGTAGAAGCTGCCGACGTCCCCGCCGAGCTCTGAGTTGTACATGTGGAAGTAGCGCACACCTCCCGTGATCGTCAGCTTGTTCGGCACGATGTCGAAGGATACGGACGTGTACGCCGCGTGCTGGATGAAGGTGCGCTGGAAATCGTCGAAGAAGCCGTCCTGCGGCTGCAGGCCCGCATTGTTGGTGGGATCGTCCGGCCACGGCTGGATCGGCAGGAAGCAGTTGCTCTGCAGCCCGGTGGGCGAGCAGTCCGGCACGCTCTTGTACATCCACTGCGTGTCGTCGTAGATCTTGTAGTCCTCGTAGAAGAGGCCGATCAGTCCGCGCAGACGCCAGTCCTGCGGCGTGCTCAGGCGCAGCTCCTGGCTCACGTGTGTGTCGTGCTCCGTGTCCTTCCAAACGGAGCTCGGCGAGTAGCACGTTCCGGCCGCAGGGTTGCCCGCGGCGTAGCCCGCGCACTGATAATAGTAGCCGAACCGGCCACGCGCGTAGTTGGTGTAATCGAGGGTCTGGTCGATGTGGCGGTCGAGGTAGGCGCCCGAGTAGACGAGGCTCAGCGGGCCGACCTTGCCGCTGACGGTCAGCGCGGTGTTCTCGAACCTGTCCTTGTCGAAGGATGGATTGAAGAGGTTCACGGAGTAGGCCGGCAGCGGTTGGCCGCCGATCGGCACGCCGCCCGGATTGGTCAATCCCGCGCCCTCGCTGCCGTTGGGCATCTCGTAGAAAACGCCCTCCGCGTCCATGTTCTGGTACATCTGGCTGAGCAGCACACTCCAGTTGTCGTTGACCTTGAAAAGCAGCTCCCCGCGGATACCGTCGTAGGTGAGCGGATTGATGTTGTTGGCGGTGATCTGATAGTTGTTGATCACCATGCTGTTGGTGGGCACGACGCCGCCGATGGCGTCGGCGATCCCCAGGTCCTCGCTCCCGCGGGCGAAGTACGCCGGCTGATTGTCGATGTATCCGCCGCGCCGGTCATTGAAAATGACGACGCGCCCCGCCAGCTTGTCCTCGATCAGCGGGAAGTTGAACGTCGCGTTGATGTGGGTGCTGGGATCGCCGCCGGAGGTGACGCCGTAACCGGCGGCGACGTCGGCCTCGAAAGTGTTGAGCTTGGGCTTGTTGGTGATGAAGCGCACCACGCCGGCCTGCGCTCCGGCCCCGAACAGCGTTCCCTGCGGTCCCTCGAGGACCTCGATACGCTCGAGGTCCACCGCGTAGACATCGAGATCGCGGCCCGGCAGCAGCTCCGACTGATCGTCGAGGTACACGGCGACGTTCGGGAACAGGCCGACCGAGCCCTGCCCCTGGGTGCCGAGCACGCCGGTGGACAGTCCGCGCATGAAGAGGGTTCCCATTCCAGGACCCTGAGACCCCGTGCTGACGTTCGGCAGATACTTCACGTAGTCGGCGAAGGTCTGCACGTTGAGGCTCTGCAGCGTCTTGCCGGTCATCGCCTGGATGGTGATCGGCACGTCCTGGATGTTCTGCTCCCGGCGCTGTGCGGTGACGATCACCGTCTGCAGTGTGTCGGGGCCCGCGCTGGTCGTTGGCGCTGCGCTCGTTGCTGCCGCCGGGGCGTCAGTGCTCGCCGCTGTGGCGGCCGTACTTGCTGCGCCGGCATCAGCGGCGAGTATGGCGTGCGCAGCCGAGGCGCTCAGGATTGCGGCGATCGTGCGTGAGAGCTTGTGATTCGGTTTCATTCGATCACCTCGGCAGATACGAGCTTGTTGTCTTTCCGGCGGGAGGCCATTGCGTGGCCCGCCGGGCACCCCGTCGCCCGGCTCGCAGTCGATGCTCCCGTAATCGCAGCCCCGCGGCTTGTGAGTTCGCGACGCGCCCATTGCGGATTTACGACACCCCGCTCATCCGCCCGATCCAGGCTTCCACACGGCGCCGCGGCGCGGAAGCCGAGAATTTCTATGGACCCATCGGAAAAAGGCATGCAGCCGCCGGGTCCGCTCTACCCTGATGAGAGCTATGCTGCCACGATCGATGGACGAATTCGACTACATCATCGTGGGGGCCGGCTCCGCCGGCTGCGTGCTGGCCCATCGGCTCACCGCGAGCGGCCGGCATCGCGTGCTGCTCCTCGAGGCCGGAGGCAGCGACGCCAGCCCCTGGATCCGCGTGCCCGTCGGCTACGCGCGCACTTTCACCGACCCACGTTACAACTGGCTGTATCGGACCGAGCCCGAGCCCGCGCTGGACAACCGCAGCGCCTTCTGGCCGCGCGGCAAGGTGTTGGGCGGCTCGAGCTCGATCAACGCCATGGTGTTCGTGCGCGGTCAGCCGGCGGACTACGAGGACTGGTGCAGCGCCGGAAATCCCGGCTGGGGCTGGCGGGACGTGCTGCCGTACTTTCGCAAGCTCGAGGACCACGCGTGGGGCGAGTCGGAATATCACGGCACCGGCGGCCCCGTGCACGTTCACGATCCGTCGGCCGCGGTTCACCCGCTCTGCGGGAAGTTCCTCAGCGCCTGTGCGCAGATCGGCATCCCCCCTACCCGCGATTTCAACGGCGCCGAGACCGAAGGCGCCGGCATCTGGCAGGTCACGATCCGCAACGGCGTGCGCGTCTCGAGCGCGAGCGCCTACCTGCGGCCGGCGTTGCGCCGGCGCAACCTCGAAGTGACCACCAGGGCGCGCGCGACGCGGGTGCTCTTCTCCGGTACCGTGGCCACCGGCGTGGAGTACCTGCAGGGCGGATCGCTGCGGACCGCGACCGCGCGGCGCGAGGTGCTCCTCTCGGCGGGCGCGATCGGCTCGCCACAGCTGCTCGAGCTCTCCGGCATCGGCGCTCCGGAGCTGCTGCGCCGCCTCGGCATTCCGCTGACGGCCGCTCTCGAGCCGGTCGGGTGCGGACTGCAGGACCATGTCTGCGTGTCCTATTTCTACCGCTCCAGATTACCGACGCTCAACGACGAGCTTGCCCCCCTCCTCGGCAAGGCGCGCGCGGCCCTGCGCTATGCCTTGCGGCGGCAGGGTCCCCTCGCGATGAGCGTCAACCAGGCCGGCGCCTTCGTGCGCAGCCGACCCGGGCTCGGCCGCCCCAACCTGCACATCTACTTCAATCCCGCGAGCTACAGCACCTCGGCCTGCGGCCCGAAGCGCCGCCTGCTCAACCCCGACCCCTTTCCGGGCTTTCTCATGTCATTCAACACCTGCCGCCCGACGAGCCGCGGCAGCGTGCATCTGCGCAGCGCCGATCCGCTCGCGAGCCCGGCGATCGTGCCCAACAGTCTCTCGACTGCGGAGGACCTCGCCGATGTGTACGATGGAGCACGCGTCCTGCGCCGGATCGCCGCCGCGAAGCCGCTCGCGGCCGTGATCGAGTCGGAGCTGTTGCCCGGTGAGCGCGTCCGCTCCGAATCGGAGGTGCTCGAGGACTTTCGCCGGCGCGCCGGCTCCGTATTCCACCCGTGCGGCACGTGCGCGATGGGACCGGACGACGGAAGCTCGGTCGTCGATCCCCGCTTGCGTGTCCACCGCGTAGCGAGCCTGCGCGTCGTCGACGCTTCCGCCTTTCCAGCGGTGACCTCCGGCAACATCAATGCTCCGACGCTCATGCTCGCCGAGAAGGCAGCCGATCTCATCCTGGAGGACGCGGCGCGGTGAGCGAAGCGCGCACCGACCTCGATCCCGCGGCGGTGCCCGGCGAGCGCCGCACGGCACCTGAGACCACCACCTCGCTCGCGGAGCGCTGGTATGTCGCGATCGCGATGTGCGTGGTGTACACGCTGAGCATCTGCGACCGCTACTCGATCTCGACCGTGCTCGAGCCGATCCGCAACGAGCTCCATCTCTCGGATGCCAACATCGCCTTCCTCACCGGCGTCTCGCTGGCGATCTTCTACGTCATCTTCGGCTTTCCGCTCTCCTGGCTGATCGACCGCAGGAGCCGGCGCACCATCATCGGCGTCTCTCTCATCGCGTGGTCCGTCTTCACGGTCGCGACGGGACTGGCGCGCAACTACTGGCAGCTCCTCTGCGCGCGCCTCGGCGTGGGAGTCGGCGAGGCAGGCGGCACGCCGGGCGCCAACTCCATCCTGTCGGACTACTTCCCCGCCGCGCGCCGTCCGATGGCACTGCAGGTCTTCTCGCTCGGCGCGCCGATCGGCGCCTGGCTGGGCTCGCAGGTGGCGGGCGCGATCGCCTATCGGCTCGGGTGGCGCGCCATGTTCCTCGCGCTCGGCATCCCGGGACTGCTGATCGGCGCCCTGGTGCTGCTTACGATCCGCGAGCCGGCCCGTGGCTGCCTCGACCGCGGCACCGAGCGCCCCGCCGCGCCGCCGTTCGGCGAGACCCTGCGTTTCATGCTGCGCCAGCCTTCGGCGCTGCACCTGATCATCGGCAGCTCCGTGGTCGCCTTGTGGGGCTGGGGCCTGATGTGGTGGACGCCCGCCTTCCTGATGCGCAGCTACGGGCTCAACGTCGATCAGGCCGGAGCCATGTTGGGCCCCATCCATCTGATCGGCGGCAGCCTCGCCATGATCGCGAGCACCTGGCTCCTGTCCAGGCGGTGGCTCTCGAGCCAGCGACGCGTCCTGCGCCTCATCGGCATCAACGTTGCGCTGGCGACGGTGGTGACCGCCGTGATCTATTCCACCCACTCCCTCGCCCTGACCCGCGCCCTCTTCTGGCTCTACATCCCATCCATCTACGTGTACATCGGCCCCGGGTTCGGCATCCTGAACAACCTGGCGCGGCCGGGCATGCGCGCGGTGTACTGCGCGACCGTGCTCTTCACCGCCAATCTCGGCAACCTCATCATCGCCCCGCAGATGGTGGGCTTCCTGAGCGATTGGCTTGCGCCGCACCACATCGCCGATGCGCAGTCGCTGCGGCTCGCCATGCTGTGCCTGGTGCCGACGGGATTCTGGGCGGCCTGGCACTACTTCCGCTCGGCCCGCCACATCGTCGACGACGAGCGCCGCGCCGCCGCGGCGCCCTGAGAGCCCACCAGGCACCAGGATGTGCCTCAACTGATAGGTGGCGCGCCGCCCTCGGCCGTGCGGCGGGCGATGAAATCATCGAGCGCCTCCGCGCATGCCGCCGCCGCCGGAGGGGCCGTGAATTCGCGCAGGACCTGCTTCCACTTGGCGCACGCCCGCTGGGTGGAGGTGAGCGCGCCGTGCTCCGTCCAGGTACCGAAGTTCGACCAGTCCGCGATCATCGGCTCATAGAATGCGGTGCGGTACCGCGCCATGGTGTGCGCCGCAGCGAAGAAGTGGCCGCCGGGCGCCACTTCGGCGATGGCCCCGTAGCCCAGGGCGTCCTCGTCCGCCTCCGGTGGCACGCAGAGCTCCGCGAGCATCTGCAGCATCTCCACGTCGGTCACGACTTTCTCGTAGGAGTTGGTCAATCCACCTTCCATCCAGCCGGCGGCGTGCAGACAGACCGTTGCGCCGGCGAGCACGCTCGCCCAGAGGGAGAACTGGGTCTCGAGGGCCGCCTGGGCATCCACCACGTTACCCGCGGTGCCGGCGCCCGCGCGCCACGGCAGCCCGATGAGCCGCGCGAGCTGACCGGCCCCCAGCGTCGCCTGCAAGTGCGTCGGGGTGCCAAAGGCGGGAGATCCCGATTTCATGTCGACATTGGACAGAAAGCTGCCGTAGAGCAGCGGCGCACCGCGGCATGCGAGCTGCGCCAGCGCGATGCCGGCCAACGCCTCCGCATGTTGGAGCGTCAGCGCGCCCGCGATCGTGATCGGCGCCATGGCCCCTGCCAGGCAGAAGGGCGTCATGATCACCGGCTGCCCGTGCCGCGCAAAATCGATGATGCCTTGCGCCATCGAGCGGTCGAGCGTGCGCGGGGAGTTGCTGTTGATCACCGTATAGGTGTAGGCGCCCTTGCGGAAGTCCTCCTCGGACAGGCCGCGCGCCAGCCGGATCATTGCGAAGCCGTCCTCGACCTGAGGCGTGCCGCGCGCCATCACGAACGGCATCTTGTCCGAGAGCGTCAGCTGCGCCCGCGTCATGGCGTAGTGGCGCAGATGCACCGGCACGTCCTGCGGCTCCGTGTGATTGCCCAGCACGTGCAGTACGTCGAAATGCTGGCTGAGCTCGATGAGCTCGATGAAGTCGGCGAGCGAGCCCGGACGGCGCCCGCGATCCAGGTCGCTCACGTTAGGACAGCTCGAGCCGCCGATGAAGACGAGCGAGCCCGCCGCGAGCTCGACGGTGCGCGCCGGATTGCCGCCGAATCCGTCAAACGCGCGCGGACAAGCCGCGAGGGCCGCCGCGACGATCTCGCGGCCGAGCCTCACGATCTCGGTATCCTCATCGACCAGGGCGCCCGCCCTGGCGTAGAGCGCACGCGCTTCCGGCAGCAGCACTTTGATGCCGAGTGTCTCGAGAACCTTCAGAGCGTTCTCGTGCATTGCCGCCACGGCGTCGTCCGAAAACACGCCTTGCGGAGTGAAAGGATTGCGCAATCGCCGGTACGCGGTCGCGCGAACGTGCCCGGAGGACCGCGTCCCCTGACCGGATTGGCGTCGGTTCTGCCGCATGGCTCCACTATAGCCAACTGCGCGACATGCGCCGATCGCAAAAACTCATATGCTGATCGCGCCGGCGCATTACAGGTAGAATATTCCAACAATGGGCGCAATCGCAGCCACCTGGCAACTGCTCCTCGGCATGGGCATTCTGATGCTCGGCGCGGGGTTGCAGGGCACGGAGATCAGCCTGCGCGCGACGCTCGAGGGATGGCCCGCGCCGCTCACTGGCGCAGTGATGTCGTGCTACTACGTCGGGTACATGTTCGGCACCGCGCTCGCCCCACGCCTGGTACGGCGGGTGGGCCACATCCGGGTCTTCGCCGCGATGGCGGCGATCGCTTCCGTGTCGATCCTGGCGCAGGGCCTGTTCATCGCCGCGCTGCCGTGGGCGCTGCTGCGCGGTCTCTCGGGGCTCGCCTTCGCCGGAATCTACGTGGTCGCCGAGAGCTGGCTCAACGACCGCTCGACCCGTGCCACCCGCGGCAGCCTCCTGGCCGTCTACATGGCGGTGCTCTACATCGGGCTCGGCAGCTCGCAGTTCCTGCTGATCCCGGCCGATCCGCGCACCACGGCGCCTTTCACGCTGGTGGCGATTCTCATCTCGCTCGCCATCGTGCCCATCGTGATCGCGGCGCAGCACGCGCCCGAGATCGCCTTGCCGCAGAAGGTCAGATATCGAGATCTCTACCGCGACTCCCCGCTCGGCGTGGTGGCGGTGACGGTCGCGGGTATGGTGACATCGAACGTCTACTCGATGGGACCGGTGTACGCCAGGCTGAGCGGCCTCGACACCTCGGGCGTAGCCACCTTCATGGGCGTCAGCGTCCTTGCAGCGGTGGTGTTGCAGTTGCCGGTCGGCCGCCTCTCCGACCGTATCGATCGTCGAACGGTGATCGCCGGGATTTGCCTCCTCGCGACGTTGAGCGCCGCGGTGCCCGCGGCCTTCCGTACCCTCCCGCACGCGCTCGTCCTGGCGCTCGCCGGGCTGTTCAGCGGCCTCGCATTCACGCTCTATTCGCTGAGTGTGTCCCATGTCAACGACCATCTCGAGCCCGCGCAGATGGTGGCCGCGAGCGGCGCGCTGCTCAGACTCAACGGCATCGGCGCCGCGTTGAGCCCGGTCCTGGTGGGCGGCCTGATCGCGCGCTTCGGCCCGCCGGCCTACTTCGGCAGCCTCGCCGGTCTCACCGGCCTCCTCAGCATCTACGACTTATGGCGTAAGATGCGCCGGCGGCCTCCGCCCCGGAAGCCGCCGTTCGGACACGGCAAGAGTGTTGCCTAGAATCGCCAGGCCGAGCTGCGATCCCCAATTTGCATAATGGCTCGCAAATCTGCATGGCCCGGCACAGGCACCTGTCGCCTGCGGACATGCGGAGGTCGCAAATTCACCCCAGGGGGCGCCACCCCTCGGCTACCATTTTTCTCGCGGGCGTACGCCCCGGATCCGAGGACCGAGCATGCCAGAGCAGTCCGAGTTCAACCTGCGCGACCTGAACGATCAGGAGCTCACCGAGCAGGTCCATGATGACCTCTACAACGGGTTGCGCGACGAGGTCATCGAGGCGACGCACATCTTCCTCGAGCGCGGCTGGGGCGCAGAGAAGGTGCTGAACGATGCGCTCGTCGAGGGCATGAGAATCGTCGGCATCGATTTCCGCGACGGCATCCTGTTCGTTCCCGAAGTGCTGCTCGCGGCCAACTCGATGAAGGGTGGAATGGAGATCCTGCGCCCGCTGCTCGCGGAGACCGGCGCCGAGCCGATCGGCAAGGTGGTCATCGGCACGGTCAAGGGCGACATCCACGACATCGGCAAGAACCTCGTGTCGATGATGCTCGAGGGTGCGGGCTTCGAGGTGATCGACCTCGGCATCAACAACTCGGTGGAGAAATACCTCGAGGCGCTCGAGAAGCACAAGCCGGACATTCTCGGCATGTCGGCGCTGCTCACGACCACCATGCCCTACATGAAGGTCGTGATCGACAAGCTGCGCGAGGAGAACCTCCGCGACAAGTACATCGTGCTGGTCGGCGGCGCGCCACTCAACGAGGAGTTCGGCAAGGCCGTGGGGGCCGACGCCTACTGTCGCGATGCGGCGATTGCGGTCGAGACGGCGAAGAGCCTCATCGCCACGCGCCGCTCCATGCGTGCCGCCTGAGGCCACCCGAGGGCAACGGAGCGGATGCTTGGATACGGCACGCGGCACGCTGATCATCGCCTGCGGGGCGCTCGCGCGCGAGATTGCCGCCCTGCGCCGGGCGAACGACTGGACGGCAGTCGATGTCTGCTGCCTGCCACCCGAGCTGCACAACCGTCCCGAGCGCATCCCCGCGGCGGTGCGGGACAAGATCCAGGCGCATCGCGCCGAGTACCGCAGCATCTTCGTCGCCTACGGTGATTGCGGCACCGGCGGACGGCTGGATGCGGTGCTCCGGGAAGAAGGCGTCGAGCGGCTGCCGGGCGCTCACTGTTATGAGTTTTTCGCCGGCGCGCGCTCCTTCGCCGAGCTGGCGGAGGCCGAGCCGGGGACCTTCTACCTGACGGACTTTCTCACGCGCCACTTCGAGCGGCTCGTGGTGCGCGGGCTCGGCATCGATCGCCACCCGGAGCTCGCGCAGGAATACTTCCGTAACTACCGCAAGGTGGTCTACCTCGCGCAGATTCGCTCCGCCGCCCTCCTCGAGCAGGCGCGGCGCATCGCAGCGGATCTGAGCCTCGCCTTCGAGCACCGGCACACCGGTTACGGGGAGCTGGGCGTCCACCTCGCGGCCCTCGTGGCCGCCGACCGCACACCGCCATGGCAACCCTGATCATCATCTCCTGGCGCGACATCCCGGCGCAGGTCGTCGGCCGCAAAGGACGCGAGACCGCCAAGGCGCCATTGACGGCGAGATTCCAGGAGGCGGTGGACCGCGCAGCGATGCGCGCCGGCCGCGGAACCTCGAACGCCTACCTCGCGGACTGGAAGCGTAGCCCTCCTCGGCCGTGCGGCGAGGACATCACGGCGGAGGTGGCCGCGGAAGCCGCGCGGATCGAAGCGCGATATACCGACGAGTACCTCGAGCAGCTGATCAAATCGAATGGCATCGATCCGGATGCCGCGGCCGACCGCGCGGCATCGCCGGTGCCAGCCGGTGATTGATGTACAGCGTACGCCTGTGGTCGGTACGTCATGCCCGCGGTCTCAACAGCTTCTACCGCGGCTTTGAGCGCGCTCTGACGGCGCTGCACCCGCTCTTCAAGAGCATCGGCTACCAGCGTCTCGAGCGTCCCGTGGCGGCGTTGGAGCGCTCAGTCAAGGGTGTGCTCTTCGACTGCCGCATGTGCGGGCAGTGCGTCCTGAGCTCCACGGGCATGTCCTGTCCCATGAATTGTCCGAAGAGCCTGCGTAACGGCCCCTGCGGCGGCGTGCGCGCCAACGGCAACTGCGAGGTGCGGCCCGACATGAAGTGCGTCTGGTATCTCGCCGTTGCGGGCAGCGCCCGCATTCCCGGCGGTGCCGAGGCCCTCAGCCACGTGCAACCGCCGGTCGACCGGCGCCTCACTGGAAAATCCTCCTGGCTGCGCGTCGCGCGGGAGCGCGCGGGAGAGAGCGCGTGATCTTCGAGGACGAGCCGGTACCGGGGTATCCGCTGCCCATTCTTCCCGGTCACACCTCCCCCGGCCGCCTCGAGCGGGTCCTGCGCGCCGGCAAGTTTGCCGTGACCACGGAGATGGCACCGCCCGACTCCGCCGACCCCGAGGAGGTCTACCGGCGCGCGCACATCTTCAACGGTCATGTCGATGCCATCAACGCCACTGACGGCAGCGGCGCCAACTGCCACATGTCGAGCGTTGCCGTCTGCGCTCTGCTCACGCGAGTCGGCTACGCCCCGGTCATGCAGATCTCCTGCCGTGACAAGAACCGCATCGCGATCCAGGGAGACATCCTGGGCGGCGCCGCGATGGGCGTGTGCAACATCCTGTGCCTGACGGGGGACGGCGTGCAGGCCGGCGATCATCCGCAGGCGCTGCCGGTGTTCGACCTCGACGCCCTGACACTGCTCGAGACCGCCCGCACCATGCGCGACGAGCACCGCTTCCTCAGCGGGCGCAAGCTGACGCATGCGCCGCGAGTGCTGCTCGGCGCCGGCGCGAATCCCTTCGCGCTGCCGCTCGAGTGGCGCGCACAGCGGCTCGCGAAGAAGATCGCCGCGGGCGCTCAATTCATTCAGACCCAATATTGCTACGACGTGCCGCTGCTCAAGGCCTTCATGCGCCGGATCGAGGATCTCGGCCTGCTCGCCAAGGTCTTCATCCTGGTCGGCGTGGGTCCGCTGCGCTCCGCCAAGGCGGCGGAATGGATGCGCACGCACGTCCCCGGCCTGCACATTCCCGATGCGGTCATCGCGCGCCTGGCAGGCGCCGCCGATGCCGCGCGCGAGGGACGCAACCTCTGCATCGAGCTCATCCAGGAGATCCGCACTGTGCCCGGCGTCAGCGGTGTCCACGTGATGGCCTATCGGCAGGAAGAGAGCGTACCTGAAATCATCGACCGTTCCGGAGTGCTCGGCGGGCGCATCCCGTGGTATCCCGGCCGCGACCCGCAACCCAACTCCAACAGGCTCGCCTCATGACCGACACCATCATCAGCTCCGCCACCCGCGAAGTCGTCATCGGCTTCGATCGGCCGTTCGTCATGATCGGCGAGCGCATCAATCCGACCGGACGCAAGATTCTCGCGGCGGAGATGGGCAGCGGCGACTTCACCCGGGTCGAGGCCGATGCGCGGGCGCAGGTCGCCGCCGGCGCCCACATGCTCGATGTCAACGCCGGCATCCCGCTCGCCGACGAGCCGGCGATCCTGGCGAAAGCCGTGCAGCTCGTGCAGTCGGTGACGGACGTGCCGCTCTCCATCGACTCCTCCATCGTCGCCGCTCTGGCGGCGGGCCTCGCCGTGTACAAGGGCAAGCCGCTCGTCAATTCGGTCACGGGTGAGGAAGAGCGTCTCGAGGCGGTCCTGCCGCTGGTGAAGAAGTACGGTGCGGCGGTGGTGGCCATCTCCAATGACGAGACCGGCATCTCCGAGGACCCGGACGTGCGCTTCGAGGTGGCGAAGAGGATCGTGCACCGCGCGGCCGATCACGGCATCCCGGTTGCCGACGTCGTGGTGGATCCGCTCGTGATGCCGATCGGCGCCATCAACAAGGCGTGTGTGCAGGTGATGCATCTGCTGCGACGCCTGCGCACGGAGCTCAAGGTAAACACGACCTGCGGCGCCTCCAACATCAGCTTCGGGCTGCCGGCGCGCGAGGGCATCACCTCCGCGTTCCTGATCTCGGCGATGGGTGCCGGCATGACCTCGGCGATCATGAACCCGCTGCACACCGAGATCGTACGGGCCATCATGGGGGCGGACGTCATGATGGGGCACGATCCGGACTGCATGCGCTGGATCCGCAGGTTCCGCGAGGCTCCCCCGGCATCGGGGGCCGCCGGCCCCCCCGGAGCCACGCCCGGCGAGGGCGCTGCGCGCGGCCGGCGCGAGGGAGGTCATCGTCGCCGTGTCAGCTGAGCCGGACGCGCTCGTCGTCTTCACGCCCTCGGGCAAGCGCGGACGCTTCCCGCTCGGCACACCGCTTTTGCAAGCCGCGCGCTCGTTGGGAGTGGACATCGACTCGGTATGCGGCGGCCGCGGCATCTGCGGACGCTGTGAAGTGCTGATCATGCAGGGCGAGTTCGCCAAGCACGGCGTCCTCTCCCGGCCGGAGAACCTCTCGGCGCCCACCGCGGCCGAGGAAAATCCCGCCGGCCGCCGGCCGCTGCCGGCCGGCCACCGCCTCTCCTGTCAGGCGCGCATCCAGGGCGACCTGGTCGTGGACGTGCCGCCGACCAGCCAGGTGCACCGGCA
>Ga0134126_10008688_pt1 | contig 12777 bp, 9 predicted proteins | sample KB31752_FD_96881 | JGI IMG/M metagenome (GOLD analysis project Ga0134126, IMG submission 96881) | Terrestrial soil microbial communities with excess Nitrogen fertilizer from Kellogg Biological Station, Michigan, USA - KB3-175-2 | ecosystem: Environmental > Terrestrial > Soil > Unclassified ...
CGCCGGCCTTGCCCACGGCCATCACCACGCGGCCCCAATTGGCGTCCTCGCCGGCGATGGCGGTCTTGACCAGCGGCGAGTCCGCGATCGATTTCGCGATGCGGAATGCGCTCTCGTCGGAGCTCGCCCCCTCGACGTTGACGGTGACGAGCTTGGTCGCGCCCTCGCCGTCACGCACCACCAGCATGGCCAGATCGTGGAGCACGTCGCCGAGCGCTTCGGCGAAGGCGTGTGCACGCGGATCGGCGGGCGAGTTGATGGCATCGATCGGCGCCCGCCCTGTGGCAAAGACGAGGCAGGTGTCGGAGGTCGAGGTGTCGCTGTCGACGGTCACCGCATTGAAGCTCTCGTCGATCAGCGGCTGCAGCAATCCTTGTAGAACGCCGCTCGAAATCGGTGCGTCGGTGAACACGAAGCTCAGCATCGTCGCCATCGCCGGGGCGATCATGCCCGAACCCTTGGCGATGCCGGCGATCGACACCGTGACGCCGTCGAACTCGACTGTGGCGGTCGCCAGCTTGGGGTAGGTGTCGGTGGTCATGATCGCCCGGGCGGCATCCATCCACGGCCCCGAGCCAAGCCGGCCGGCCATCTCGCGGGTGACCGCGTCGAACTTCTGCGGATCGAGCGGCTCCCCGATAACGCCGGTCGAGGCGAGAAACACTTCGCCGGCGTTCACGCCGAGCGCCCTGGCGGCGAGATCGGCCGAGACCTCGACCGTGTGCCTGCCCTTCATGCCCGTGAAGGCGTTGGCATTGCCGGAGTTGACCAGCAGGCCGCGCGCCACGCCGCCCTTGAGGCTCTGCCGGCACCAGTCGACCGGCGCGGACGGGCATTTGGACGAGGTGAAGACGCCGGCCACGGTCGTGCCCTCGTCAAACGCCGCGAGCAGGACGTCGGTGCGGCCCTTGTACTTGATCCCCGCCTCGGCGGTGGCGAAGCGCACGCCGGCGATCTGCGGCAGCTCGGGGTAGGTCTTGGGCGCGAGGGGAGAAACCGGATGGGCCATGTCGATGCCTCTGGAGTTTGGCCCGTGATGCCCGATGTTGATGACGGCTTCAAGAGAGCCCGAAAAGCAAAAGGCCGGGATCGCTCCCGGCCTTCCGCCAATGTCGGCCTGTCAGTCTTACTGCGCCGGCGCCGAGGACGGTGCCGCCTGATCGGGCTGCGCCGGCGGCTGCTGCGGCGCGAGCTGGGCATCGACCTGCGCCTTGAGCTGCGCGTCGGGGATGTCGATCGTCGCCTTCGAGCGCAGATCGTCGAACAGCGCGCGATACTTGGCCACGTAGAGGGCCTGGCCGATCTGCTGGGTCATGTCCTGCAGGGTCGGCTTGGCGGCCGGACGGCGGTCGAGCACCTGGATGATGTGCCAGCCGAACTGCGTCTGGATCGGATCGGAAATCTGCCCGACCTTGAGCGCGAAGGCCGCATCGGCAAACGGCTTCACCATCTTGTCCTGGGTGAAATAGCCGAGGTCGCCGCCGGAATCCTTGGCGCCCGGTTCGATCGACTTCTGCTTGGCGAGGGTGGCGAAGTCGGCACCGCCGTCGAGCTGCGCCTTGATCGCCTTGGCGTCGTCCTCGGTGCTCACCAGAATGTGACGCGCATGGACTTCGTCCACGCTCGGCATGGCCGCGATTTGCTTGTCGTACTCGGCCTTGATCGCGTCGCTGGTGATGGCATCGCTCACCGCCTGCTTGGTAAAGGCGCGGCGCAGCGCCCGGTCCTGCAGGTAGCTGAGACGCTCCTTGTAGAGGTCCGACTGCTCGAGATTGGCCGCATGGCCGGCCTCGGCCATGAGCTTGAGGTCGATCATCTGGGTGAGCAGCACGGCACGGATCTGGTCCTGCGGGATCTGCTGCAGGTCCTGGCCGAGGTCTTCGGCGGCGAAGGCGAGGTCAGCCTCGGTGATCTGCTGGCCGCCGACCGTGGCGACGACCGTGTTCGGCGAGGGCGCGGGTGGCACCGCCGGTTCGGCCGATGACGCGGCGGCCGGAGCGGACGACGAGGTGTCCTGCGCGTTCACGCTGAATGGCAGCGCAGCGAGCGTCAGCGCCACCAGGGCGAGCACGATGAATTTGAGGAAGCCGGGCAGTCGCGCCGGCGAGATGTGGGACGTCATGGGATGAGATTTGCTCCGTAAGGCGCCTCGCCCTCTCGGCGCGCGGCCGGTGGTTTGGCCCAGTTTCGTTCCGTTGACAATACTGGCCCCCGCTCTTACATACCCGCAACGCTTGTAAACGCCCGAAAACCGGCGGTTTTGAGCCCTCCGACAGGCCCAGCCGACACCGCCCGGCGCCCTCCAATTGCGGCGCCATCAAGACAAGGAACGCTTCATGGTTCTCGCCAGTATCGCCAAGGCGATTTTCGGCTCTGCCAATGACCGGCAGGTGAAACGCTACCAGCCGAAGGTCGACGCCATCAATGCGCTGGAACCGGCGATGGCGAAACTGAGCGATGCGGAGCTGCGCGCCAAGACCGAAGAGTTCAAGGCCGCGCTCAAGGCCGGCGAGTCCCTCGACGATCTCCTGGTGCCCGCTTTCGCCGTGGTGCGCGAGGCGTCCAAGCGTACGCTCGGCATGCGCCACTTCGACGTGCAGCTCGTCGGCGGCATGGTGCTCAACGACAAATCCATCGCCGAGATGCGGACCGGTGAAGGCAAGACCCTGGTCGCGACCCTGCCTGTCTATCTCAACGCCCTGACCGGCGAGGGCGTGCACGTGGTGACCGTCAACGATTACCTCGCCAAGCGCGACAGCGAGTGGATGGGGCAGATCTACAAATTCCTCGGGCTCACCGTCGGCATTATCGTCCACGGCCTCGACGACACCGAGCGCAAGGCCTCCTATGCCTGCGACGTGACCTACGGCACCAACAACGAATACGGCTTCGACTATCTGCGCGACAACATGAAGTATTCGCGCGAGCAGATGGTGCAGCGTGGTCATGCCTACGCCATCGTCGACGAGGTGGACTCGATCCTGATCGACGAAGCGCGCACGCCGCTGATCATTTCCGGCCCGACCGAGGACCGCTCCGACCAGTATGTCGCCGTCGACGAGATCATGAAGCAGATCGGCGAAGGCGACTTCGACCACGACGAGAAGCAGCGCTCGGTGACCTTCACCGAAAGCGGCACCGAAAAACTCGAAGGGCTGTTCCGCGACGCCGGCCTGCTCAAGGGCGAAAGCCTCTACGACCTCGAGAACGTCAACCTCGTGCACCACGCCAATTCGGCGCTGCGCGCGCACAAGATGTTCAACAAGGACAAGGACTACATCGTCCGCAACGACGAAGTGGTGATCATCGACGAGTTCACCGGCCGCATGATGCCGGGCCGCCGCTATTCGGAAGGCCTGCACCAGGCGCTCGAGGCCAAGGAACACGTCAAGATCCAGCCCGAAAACCAGACGCTCGCCTCCATCACCTTCCAGAACTATTTCCGTCTCTACAAGAAGCTCGCCGGCATGACCGGTACGGCGGCAACCGAGGCCGAAGAGTTCGCCAACATCTACAACCTCAACGTCATCACCGTCCCGACCAACGTGCCGATCCAGCGCATCGATGACGACGACGCGATCTTCCGGACCGCCGACGAAAAGTTCGAGGAAATCGCCACGCTGATCGCCGACTGCAAGTCGCGCGGCCAGCCGGTGCTCGTCGGCACCACCTCGATCGAAAAGTCCGAGATGCTGGCCGACCTGCTGCGCACCAAGAAGGGCATCAGCGACCTGCAGGTGCTGAACGCCCGCTATCACGAGCAGGAAGCCCACATCATCGCCGACGCCGGCGTTCCGGGCGCGGTGACCATCGCCACCAACATGGCCGGCAGCGGCACCGATATCCAGCTCGGCGGCAATCTCGAGATGCGTGTCGAGAAAGAGGCTGAGGGCCTCGAGGGCGAAGAACGCAAGTCCAAGATCGCCCGCATCAAGGAGCAGATCGCCCGCGACAAGCAGAAGGCACTCGATGCCGGCGGCCTGATGGTGATCGGCACCGAGCGACACGAGAGCCGCCGCATCGACAACCAGCTTCGCGGCCGTTCAGGCCGCCAGGGCGACCCGGGGCATTCCAAGTTCTACCTGTCGCTGCAGGACGATTTGATGCGCATCTTCCCGGTCGAGAGCATGGACTCCATGCTCGGCAAGCTCGGCCTCGAAGAAGGCGAGTCGATCACCCATCCGTGGGTGACCAAGGCCATCGAGCGCGCCCAGGGCCGCGTCGAAGCCCGCAACTTCGACATCCGCAAGAACATCCTCAAATACGACGACGTGATGAATGACCAGCGCAAGGTCATCTTCGAGCAGCGTCTCGAGTTGATGGACAAGGAAGACGTCAACGAGACGATCACCGACATGCGTCACGACGTCGTCGACGCCCTCGTGCATCGCGCCATCCCCGATCGCTCCTATCCCGAGCAGTGGCAGACCGACCTTCTCAACGAAGAGGCGCGCTCCTTCCTCGGGATCACCATCGACAGCAAGCACTGGGCCGAGGAAGAAGGGATCGACGCCGAGATCGTGCGCGAGCGCATCGCCAAGGCGGCGGACGAATATGCGCAGGCCAAGATCGACAAATACACGCCCGACATCATGCGGCAGGTCGAGAAGTCGATCCTCCTGCAGTCGATCGACCAGCTTTGGCGCGAACATCTCGTGACACTCGACCATCTGAGCAAGGTGGTGGGCTGGCGCGGCCTCGCGCAGCGCGACCCGCTCAACGAATACAAGCAGGAAGCCTACGAGCTGTTCCAGAAGCTCTTGACCGACATGCGCGAGCAGGTCGTGCGGCAGTTGAGCCACGTCGAGATCCAGATGCGCCCGCCCGAGCCGCCGCCGCCGAACCTCGCCAATCTGAGCGAAATCCACATCGATCCGGACCTCGGCGTCAACGACGCGGTCTCGCAGATGTCGGGCACCATCGGCGGCGCCTTCGCGGCTGCCGGTGCGCTGGCGGGCCTGGGTGGCGACGTCGCCGAAGCCGATCCGCGGCTCCGTCCCATCGACCCCAAGCTGTTGGTCGGCGTCTCGCGCAACGCTCCCTGCCCCTGCGGCTCGGGCAAGAAGTTCAAGCACTGCCACGGCAGCTTCTGAACGTCACTGGAACGACGATTTAAGGCCGCCTCCCGGCGGCCTTTTCGTTTTCGGGGTAACGTCTGGTGCCCGTTAGGCCGTGAGCTCGAGATGGACGCTGCGGGCGTCCTCGTCTCCGGCGAGGCCCTTGAACATCGGCCGCGTGATCATCCCATCGGAGAGAATCTCGAAAAATTCCACCTCGGCGAGCAGCCGCGGGCGAACCCAGTTCACCACAGGAAACCGGATCGGCGGCATCCCGTCGATGCGGGGCCGCCTGGCGGCCAACGGTGCCAGAAGCTCGGGCAGCTTGCGCCGGGCCGCGGGCGAAAATCCGGTCTCGACCATCCCGCGGTAGACGAGGCGGCCGCGTTCGTAGGTCGCGAGCAGCAGGCTGCGAACCTTCTCGCCGTCTTCGGACCCCTGCCAGCCGACGACGACGAACGCCTGCTGTCGCGCCGCCTTGATCTCGAGCCAGGCCGTCGAGCGGCCGCCACTGTAGTACCGGGCCGTGGGCCACTTGGCGATCACGCCGGGGTAGCCGCCGGCGCGCACGGCCTCGAACACCTTCCTGGCGTTGCCGACCACATGCGGAGAGTACAGGAGCGGCGAGTCGACGGGCTGCGCCGCGAGCAGCGCGGCGAGGCGGCGCTTGCGCTCGACCTGCGGCAACTGGCCGACGTCTTCGTCATCCTGCTCGAGCAGATCGAAGGCGAAGAACACCAGCGGGCCGCCCTCGGCGAGAGTACGCCTGAGGAGAGCGGGATCGGCCCGTCCATCGTCGTTGATGGCACAGATCTCCCCGTCGATCAGCAGCGTGCCCAGCGTCAGCTCGGAAAGCGCCGGGATCACGTGGCCGAATTGCTCCGACCAGTCCTCGCCCTGCTCGTTGTAGAGCCGCACATTGGTGCCGGCGATCGCCGCCTGGCACCGTTGGCCCTGGTAGCTGAGCTCGAACAGCCACTCGTCGGCGGTCGGCACGTCCTGCTGCAGCGTCGCGAGCTGCGGCGGCCGGAAGGCGGGCGGCGTGAACGACCGGCGAAGGCGGACCACTTTGTTCGGGGGCGTCCGTTTAAGCATCGGAAACTCAATTACAATTGAGCCTCCTTAGCGCGCTTCCCTTTAGCTTCGCAGCCGGTGACGGATATTGAGGTTAATCGGCAAAATGCCCGCCAGCCCGCGGCGTGCGCCCGCCGGCGCTCAATCCCGCCGCCATAGCTGCAGGGTGACGCCCGCCTCCAGCTCCTCCGTTTCCGCTACCCGCATTCCCGCCTGCGCCAGCATCTCGCGCGGCGGGCCGCCGCTGAAGCAGGGCACGCCGTCGGGAATCGTCGCATCGGCGACCGTCACCAGGTCGAACTGCGTGAAGCCGGGCAGGAACAGGTCGAAGACGCGCTGTCCGCCGGTCACCGCGATGGTGCCGTCGGCAATGCCGAGGCCGGCAAGCACCCGGCGGAAGCTGATGCCGTCGGGGTTCCATAGCATGATATTGTCATCGCCGGGGTCGCGTTCGAGCCAGGCGGCGCGGCTGGTCACCACGAGCCGCTTGCGCCCGGGATTGGGGTGCGCCTCGTGGCCGAGGCGGCCGAGGACCACCAGCGCGGCGCTGTCGAGCGCCGCCTGGAACCGCCGCCAGTCGGCCTCGCTCCGCAGAGCGGCCGGCATGCGGTGGTCCCGGTCGGCGATCATGCCGTCGGCCGAGACGATGGCATGACCCACGATATCGATGCTCACCGGCGGGGCTCCGTTCACATGCCGTTCAATGCTATGCTTGCACAGCACCGATCCGGCAAATTGCATTCAATTGTTCGGCGATTTGCCACAAAGACTTCGTTTGTCGCCGCCAGAACTGCTGCGCACAACCTGCCGCAGTGCTCATACACACGATCAAGGGGAATGCCATCGTGCAAATGCTTTCGAAAGCCGCCGTGCTCGCCGCCATGCTCGCTGCGAGCGCCGTGCCTGCCCTGGCGCAGGACACGTCGTCGTCGGTGGACCCGGCGCCTGCGGCCGCCAACGATGTCGGCGGCCCCGCATCGTCGGCCGCGCCAAATCCCGCCCCGGCCACACCGGCGCCGGCGCCGACCATCAGCATTCCGACCATCACCCTCGTCGGCTCGTCGATGAGCGAGGCCGATTTCCGCGACATCCTCAGCAACGGCAAGCTCAGCGACCACGCCAAGGACGTCGCCGCCCTCAACGCCACGAGCGTCACCATCCCCGAGATCAAGGTCAGCTTTACCACGACCGCGACCGCCGACACCCCCGCGCTGGAAACCGATTTCGAGCTCAAGGACGTCGTGCTGAGCGACGTCAAGGACGGCGTGGCCGGCACCGCCAGCATCGGCAATATGTCGAGCGGCAACTCGAAATTCACGTTCAGCGCCGGACCGCTCAGCGCCTCCAGCTTCTCGATGGCGGCGATGCTGCAATTTTACGGCCTGGTGCCGCCACCGGCCGACGCCACCACGATGCAGCCGCTCTACAGGGATCTGCAGTTCGGCGGCGGCTCGCTCAAGGGCGACAATTTCAGTTGCACCTTCGGCAAGGTGGCTGTCGCCGAGTTCGATGCGCGGCCGCTCAAGATCAGCTTCACGCAGATGATGGAGGCGGCGCAGCAGATGCAGGCGTCGCCGAACAATCCGCCGGCCGCGGCGCTGTCGACCTACGTGCAGTTCATCCTCGACACCTTCAGCTCGTACAAGTCGACGCCGATGACGCTCGACGGCCTGAGCTGCAACGGCACCGGCGACACGCCGGTGACGGTAAGCGTGGGCAGCGTCGGCATCGACGGCTACCAGCCGGGCATCTATCCGGCGGTCACCGCCAAGGCCGTCAAGGTCGATGCCGGCCCGCAGGGGCACCTCGACATCGACCAGATGGTGTTCAAGCAGATCGACCTCAGCGGCCCGATCGCCGCCGTGAACGCGGCCAGCGGCCAGCTCGACCAGGCCTGGTTCCAGAACAACTACCGCCACCTCATCCCGGCTTGGGCGGGCCTGTCGATGTCGGGCATCGACATCGCCGTCGTCGACCCCGGCGACGCCAGCCAGAACTATGCGGCTAAAATCGCGGATTTCGACCTGTCGCTGTCGGACTATCTCAACGGCATCCCGACCAAGGTGTCGAGCAAGGGCACCGGCATCGACGTGCCGATCCCGCCCAACACCGATAACGACGGACAAAAGATGCTGCTCGCGCTCGGGATCAGCCGCGTGAACCTCAACTTCGACATCGCCGCCAGCTGGGACAAGGCGAGCCAGACCATCAACGTCGACAAGGTCGCGTTCTCGGGCAACGACCTCGGCGGCTTCGCGCTTTCCACCGTGCTCGGCAACGCCACCGACAAGCTGTTCGACACCGACCCCGACACGGCGACCGCCGCCGGCATGGCCGTCACGCTCAAGAGCATGAAGCTCGATATCAGCGACTCCGGCCTCGCCGACAAGCTGTTCCCGCTGCTGGCGCAGCAGCAGGGCGCCTCCGACGCGGCCGCCTATCGCACCCAGATGGCCGGCATGGCCGAGGGCGCCGCGCTGCAGATGCTGGGCAGCACCGATGCCGCCCGCCAGCTCGGCCAGGCCATCGGCGACTTCATCGCCGGCAAGGCGAAGGCGGTGAGCATCAATGTCGTCGCCAAGGACCCGGCCGGCGTGCCCACGGCCCTGTTCGAGCAGGCCAGCAACGATCCGACGGTGCTCGCCAATGCGGTGGACATCACCGGAACCAACCCGGCGCAGTAGTCTAGAGCCGGTGCCGCAATGGTCCCACCCACGGCGGTGGGTGGGACCGGCCTCGCTTGACTCCGCCCACCCCGCTCGCCACTTTCCGGCCATGAAGGGCGGCCAGATCGCCCGCGGATAACAACACGGTCAGGCGGGCGGCATGCAGTCCTATCTCGATTTCGAAAAGCCGGTCGCCGATCTCGAAGGCAAGATCGCCGAGCTCAAATCGCTGAGCGGCGAGGACCGCGCGGTCTCGATCGACGACGAGGTCGCGGCGCTCACCTCGCGCGCCGACCAGGCGCTGGTCGACATCTACAAGAAACTCACGCCCTGGCAGAAGACGCAGGTGGCGCGACATCCGCAGCGCCCGCATTTTTCCGACTACATCGCCGGCCTCATCACCGAATGGACGCCGCTCGCCGGCGACCGCAAATATGCCGAAGACCCTGCGGTGCAGGCCGGCTTCGGGCGCTTCAACGGCGCCCCGGTCGCCGTCCTCGGCCAGGAGAAGGGCTCGACCACCGAAACCCGCCTCAAGCACAATTTCGGCATGGCGCGCCCCGAGGGCTACCGCAAGGCCGTGCGCATCATGGACATGGCCGACCGCTTCGGCATCCCGGTGCTCTGCTTCGTCGACACTGCCGGGGCGTATCCCGGCATCGGTGCCGAGGAGCGTGGGCAGGCCGAGGCGATCGCGCGCTGCACTGAAAAGTGCCTCGAGATCGGTGTGCCCAACCTCGCCGTGATCATCGGCGAAGGCGGGTCGGGCGGCGCCATTGCCATCGCCACGGCCAACCGCGTGCTGATGCTCGAAAACGCCATCTACGCCGTGGCCTCGCCGGAGGCCTCGGCCTCGATCCTGTGGAAGGATGCCGCCCGCGCCCAGGATGCGGCCAACAACATGAAGATCACGGCGCAGGACCTGCTCGGTTTCGGCGTCATCGACGGCATCATCAGCGAGCCGGCGGGCGGTGCACACCGCCATCCGGAGGCCGTCATGGCCTCGACCGGCGAAGCGATCGCCAAGTTCCTGCGCGATTTTCCCGGCACCCGCGGGCCGCTCGAGGTGCGCGAGCACCGCCGCGAGAAGTTCATGGCGATCGGCTCGGCGCTGAACTAGACCGCACCGGGCGCCGATCATCACGAAGCTGTGGTGTTGCACCGCGGATACGGTTGGGTAACCCTAGGCCGTATAGGACTTAGGGCGTAGTGTTCCTGACAGATTCGGGTCCGATGCGCGTGTCGCTGTCGAAGGTTCTTGGCATCCTGATGATCCTGCTCGGCACCCTGGCGCTCGCCGGGTGCAGCGATATTCTGCCGCGATCGAGCTCGCTCAAGTCCGTGCAGCCGCTCAAGCAGTCCGCGATCAACCGGCTCGCCGAGATCGGCTCGACGCCTGGCGCGGCGATGATGGTGCGCATCTTCAAACAGTCCAATGAGTTCGAGGTCTGGAAGCAGACCAAGGCCGGCCCGTTCGCGCTGTTCAAGACCTACAAGATCTGCGCCTGGTCCGGCACGCTCGGTCCCAAGGTCAGCGAGGGCGACCGGCAGGCGCCCGAGGGCTTCTACAATATCACCCCGGCGCTGATGAACCCGAACTCCAACTACTATTTGAGCTGGAACACGGGCTTTCCGAATAAGTTCGACCGCGCCTTGGGCCGCACTGGCGCCAACCTGATGGTGCATGGCGATTGCTCGTCGGCCGGCTGCTACTCGATGACCGACGAGTCCGTAGCCGAAATCTATGCACTGGCCCGCGAAAGCTTCAACGGCGGCAACGCCGTGGTGCAGATGGAAATCTTCCCGTTCCGCATGACGCCGCAGAACCTCGCCCTGGTCGCCGACAATCCGAACCTGCCCTTCTGGATGAACATCAAGGAAGGCTACGACCGCTTCGAGATCAGCAAGACGCCACCCAGTTGGGACGTGTGCGACAAGAAATACGTCTTCGATCTCAAGGGCCCCAACGGCGCGGCGCTCGATGCGCAGGCCGCGTGTCCGGCGCGCTCCGGCGATACCCTGCTGGCGTCGCTGACCGCCAGGGAAGCGGCCGACGACGCGCAGTTCAAGACGCTGGTGCAGCAGATGGCGGCGCAAAACGCCAAGACCGCCGCCGCGCAGCAGGCCGCCGAGGACGCCAAGGCTGCCGAAAAAGCCCGCGGCCAGGCGATCGGCGGCTTTTTCTCGGGCATTTTCGGCGGCGGCAACGCGCAGACGGCGCCCGCCACGACCACGACCACCACGGTCGTGGCGCCGACCCCCATGCCGGCTCCGACGTTCGGCTGATCCGGCGTCCGGACGCAACCCGCCGGGTCCGGGCTCGTTTGGTTCCGCGACAAGACAACGCCTCGGCAGCGTCGGCCCGCCGCGTTATTTCTGACAAGATCGCCGCACAGGCTGAGGACATGGATCGATTCACCGCCAATCGCCTCCTGTACGGATCCGTCCTCGCACTCTGCCTGATGGGCGGGGTGGCGCTCGCCGGCCTCGTCACCCCGATGATGCGGGGCTATCTTGATGGGCACCGGGTCGCGGGAGACAGCATCATCCACACCACCACGCCCATGGTCAGCATCGGCTTTACGCCAAAGCGCCAGCACATCTTCCTGCTCAACGGCGATAGCTGGGCCGAGGTGAAGCCAACGCCGGCGCCGGGCCGCATCGTCAGGTCCGGACGCGCCTGATGGATCGCGTCATTTCGCTTTTGGCCGCGCTTGTCGGTCTGATTGCGCTTGGCGGGGCGATCCTCGTCCACACCAATGCCGACACGCAGCGCCAGCAGATGGCGACCGAGATCGCGCAGCTCAAGGCGTCGGTCTCGCTGCTCGGCAACAACACAAATACATCGGCGGCACAGGCAACGGCGGCGTCCGTGCAGGCAACGGCGTCCCCGCAGCCATCGTCGGCACAGCCAACGGCCTCTTCCGCTCAGCCATCGGCCGTGCAAACCGCGATGGCAGCGTCCGTCGAGCCCTCGGCCGCCGCAGCCAGCAAGCCTTCGACCGAACCGGGGGTCGACGATGCGCTGCTGGCGCTGCAGAACCGCGTCACCTCGCTCGAGCAGTTGACGCACGACCAGAGCTCCGAGCTCGAGGCGGCGCGCGCGCAGGTCAGCTCGCTCGAAGCCGCCCCAGTTCAAGTGGCGGCCGCCAGCCCCGCCAGCCTTCCGACCGTCACCCCGCTGGCTCCCGCAGGCGGTGTGTCGGCGGCGTCCTCAGCTTCGGCGCCGGCCACGAGCAGCATGCCGCCGGGAACGCCCGCCGCGATCGTCGCCGATGGGCCGACCAAGGATTGCATCCCGCTCGGCACCCGCTTCATGGGCGCGGCAGGCGACAGCTTCCCGATCTGCAAGACCAAGCTGGTGGTGAAGGTCGCCGCGGTGAATGACGGCATTGCCACCATCAACGGCGCCGGCGACGTCGCCCAGGGCGGCATCGGCACGCTCGAAAAGGGCTGCAATGTCTCGGTGTTTTCGGCCGATATCACCAGCGGCTATGCCGAAATGCGTGTAACCTGCAACTAGGTCAAAGTTGCGCCAATCTGTCGATTCATGGTATTGCGTACTAAGAAATCGCAGTATGGCGCGACACCATGCCAAACATCATCGATATTTCAGAACAAGACGTCGCGCTGCCGACATGCCGGGACCGCACCTGGGCGCAACGCGCTATCGCGCTGCTGCGCGGTGACCGGCGGCGTTCCGCCGACACCCACCTGCTCAACCCGGTGTTCCCCGGCCTCAAGGGCATCACGATCTACCTCAAGGACGAGTCGACGCATCCGACCGGCAGCCTCAAGCACCGGCTGGCGCATTCGCTGTTCCTTTACGGCATCTGCAACGGCAACATCGCCGAAGGCACGACGCTGGTCGAAGCCTCGTCCGGCTCGACCGCGGTCAGCGAGGCCTATTTCGCGCATCTGCTCGACCTGCCGTTCATCGCGGTGATGCCGCGCACGGTGAGCCGCGCCAAGATCGAGGC
>Ga0134126_10008689_pt1 | contig 12776 bp, 12 predicted proteins | sample KB31752_FD_96881 | JGI IMG/M metagenome (GOLD analysis project Ga0134126, IMG submission 96881) | Terrestrial soil microbial communities with excess Nitrogen fertilizer from Kellogg Biological Station, Michigan, USA - KB3-175-2 | ecosystem: Environmental > Terrestrial > Soil > Unclassified ...
GGTAAGGTTGGTTTGAAGATGCTGATCGCCGTGCTCAGACTGCAGATTAACGGTAAATGTATCCAGGGTCACAAAAACCGGTGGCTTCTGCTTTACCTGGACTTCCGCGCTATCCTGCTTCCTATCCAGATACCAGGCCGCACCGCCGCCTCCCGCACCTAGCAGCAATACCGCCCCAACGATAATCAGAACCCGCTTTTTCCCTCCGGATTTCTTTTCCGTCTTGGCTCCCTTCTCTTCCCTGCCTGATACATGTGCCTTGCTTGACATGATGTACTCTCCGTAGCGATGTGATGCACGAATTATCAAGCCAATTGCACGCGTACCATGCCGTGAACAAAGGGGGAAAAAGGCGTTATCTTGAAATTTTGATAAGCGTCTTCTGCGAGGAAGCGCAAACGTTAATGAGATCCCGCGTAGGATGCAGGATTAATCGCGTGGAAACCTGCATATAGGTTGCGGGTGTTCACCCGTTTGTCCCTTCGCGCGGTACGTGCCGCAGGATTACTCCGGCAACCTATAATACGGATCCAGCGATAAATTTTCCAGCGGACTAGGCAAACGTATCCACCAGCCTGCTGCCACCACCCTGGATACGGTCCATGCCGATATCGGCGGCCTGGGCGTTCGAAGCCGTTAGTACTCCCCCGCCGCTCCCATGCCGGAAGGCGGGACGGCCTCGCTCGAATCCGTCCCGCTGTTGCGACGTATCCGCGCTGACAGCCGTATTGCCCAGGCTGAGTCCGCTATCCGCCATCATTTCCTTGAGGCGCGGCAGGGCAGCCTCAAGTGCCTGGCGCACATCGGCATTTTGTGAAATAAATGTGGCACTGGCCTGGTCGTTGTTGAGCGTCAGGACAACCTGCAAGGGACCGAGGTCGGGCGGATTGAGGGTCAGTTCAGCTACCTGTTGCTGTTGAGAAACCATCCACAGGACTCTCTGGCCCAAAGCGTTGTCCCACCCGGCAGCACCCAGACGGGGCTCCAGCCCGGGACCTGTATTTGCGTCGCCATACGGGGGCATGCCGGCCACGGTCGGCGCAATCCCATGATCAGCCGCACCCGCTGGCACTGCCGCCGTATTGAATAAACCTGAGGTAAAATCTTTAGACACGAACTCCGGTGACGGGCTTTCGGGCTTGACGGGTTGTGCTCCAGTGCTGATTCCAGGCAGGCTGAACTCCATTTGCGTGGCCGGGGCTTGTCTCGTATCCATGTCCAATTTGTTTGATGCCTGCTCGCGGGTATCGAATATACCGCTGGCATGCTTTTCCCTTGCCTGAGCTGCCACGGCAGTCCGATGGGCAGCGGTCGAAGACGTCGGATCACTTGCCGCCCTGCCTGCAGTTGCAGCAAGAGCATCGAAAGATTCGGCTCTGCCGGGGCGTGCACCGGCCACGCCGGGGAGTACGGACGTGAGCGCGGCCAGATCGGCGGGATTAGCCAGCTGCGCCCGCGCATCGGCCGAAGCATCCGCAGCGCGGAGCTCTGCCGTGGTTTCTATTTTCTTCCCTTTTTCCGGTTTTTCCGTTTTCCCCATTTTTTCTGCCGAAGGCAGGGCTGAGGTATCGGACCGGCTGTCGGGCGAATAAGCGGCGATCAGCCCGTGAAGAATTTCTGCAAGATCCGCCGGTTGAGATTGCGCCTCCACTGCGGCGGGATGCGTCTTCATTTCTTTCGGTTTGGAAACCTTCGTAGCGATGGCTGCGGAGTCTTCCATATCTTTTGAATTCTGCAATTCACCGGAATTCTCCGCACCCTTCGAAGCTTCCGGATGCTTCGCATCGCTAGCAATGTCCTTTGCATCCCCACTTGGGCTCTTTGAACCCTGCGCAGTTCTGGTTGCCGCGACCACTCCCGTTGCCGGTGTATAAGGCGCGGTACCGCCCTCCCCCTGCGTGGTTTCGGGTGCATCGCTTTGATTGCTCAATTCGTTCGCAAGTACCTTGCCAAAACTACCCGTACCGGGCGACTGGACGTCTCCACCGGGATTGGCGGCGCTATTCCGTTGGGGTGAAAGCAAATTCGCTGAGGAATCTGGAAGTGCAGGCGACATTAGCATCGGAAATCCATTAAATTTAATAGTTATGGTAAGTTCATCGCACTTGATCTGCTTTGGGTGCTTTCAAATGCTTTCAGGTACGTTTAGCCCAATCCACTCTGGCGGGCAGCTGCGTTGCTCGTGCACTCGTCGGTCTCCTTCTGCTCATGCCTTGCCATGCGCAGCAACTCGGCGCCTGCCTGGCGCTGAGCCAAAGTGTCATAGGACTTGAGTGTGCGCTTGGCGGATTGCCAGACAGCCTGGCCGGCCTGGACGCGCTCGCGCGCTGCGGCCAGAACCCCGCGCTGCTGCACAATGGCGGCATCGATCTTGTTGAGAAATTCCTGATAATTGCGCCAATCGGACGCGGTTATCCCTTGCTTCATCGCACTCTGAAAGCGGGCGGAATATTCATTCCAGTACTGCGTCAGCAACGCAAGCTTGGTTTCCATATCCATGCCTTGCGCAGTCAGCGCACCCAGCTGCCTTGCCGCATCATCCGTTCGCGTCTGCGCCAATTCAAGCAAGGTATCCAAAGCAGAGTGTTTTGCCATTTTCGTCAAGATCCAGGTTGAGGTTCGGTGGGGTTATCAGTGGTTGATCGTTGGTATTGGTATTCGTTTTCTTTCTCGCATTGCTATGGGGCCAGCAGCGCACTCAGCTTGGCCGAACTATCCGCGTGGCCTGCGCGCTCGAACATACTTTGTTGAAGGAATGCCTCAAGCTGCGGATGCAGCAGGATTGCGCGATCCAGCAGCGAATCGCTCCCCGGCGAATAGGCGCCGACGCTGATCAGATCGCGCGACCGCTGATAACGCGAATAGAGCTGTTTGAAGCCGCGTACCTGCTCAAAATATTCAGGCGAAATCAGGGCGGACATGGCACGGCTGATCGAGGCTTCGATATCGATGGCGGGGTAATGGCCGCTTTCCGCCAGTTGCCGCGAGAGCACCACGTGCCCGTCAAGAATGGCGCGCGCCGAGTCGGCGATCGGATCTTGCTGATCGTCTCCCTCGGTCAATACCGTATAGAACGCAGTGATCGAGCCGCCACCCTTGACGCCATTGCCGGCACGTTCCACCAGCTGCGGCAGTTTGGCGAATACTGAAGGCGGATATCCCTTGGTAGCGGGCGGCTCGCCAATGGCCAGGGCAATCTCCCGCTGCGCCATGGCGTAGCGCGTAAGCGAATCCATGATCAGCAGAACGTTCTTGCCCTGGTCGCGAAAGTACTCGGCGATTGAGGTCGCGTAGGACGCACCCTGCAATCGCATCAAGGGCCATGTATCGGCTGGCGCGGCGACCACTACCGAACGGGCCAGCCCTTCCGGTCCGAGACTTTGTTCGATGAATTCCTTGACCTCCCGGCCCCGCTCGCCGATCAGCCCGACCACGATCACATCGGCGCTGGTATAGCGTGCCATCATTCCGAGCAGGACGCTTTTTCCCACTCCGGAACCGGCAAACAGGCCCATGCGTTGACCGCGCCCGACGGTAAGCAGCGCATTGATGGCGCGAACACCGACATCGAGTATCTGGTTGATCGGTTCCCGGTCAAGCGGATTGAATGACTTATTTGCAAGCGGGGCGTCCTGCTCCGCCTTCAACGGCCCGAGCCCGTCCAACGGGCATCCCGCGCCATCCAGTACCCGCCCCAGCAAACCGTCACCCACCGGAAAACGCCTGACCCGATCGGATGCGCGGCGGCGTGGGGGCATGTTCCCACCCGCAGCAGGCGCTGTTGCAGCATGCTCCCAGGGGATAACCCTCGCGCCGGGGGTCAGGCCGGATACATCGGTGGTCGGCATCAGATAAAGCCGGTCTCCGTTAAAGCCCACCACCTCCGCCTCCACCCTGTCGCCGTTCGGCATAATCACGGTGCAGCCGCTGCCTACGGCAAGCTTGAGCCCCATGGCTTCCATGACCAGCCCTGTCACACGCGTGAGCGTTCCGGACCTCTGAAAAGGCTCGGCGGCGGAAGCTGCTTCCCCGCAGCGCTTGAGAAAACCGTGCCATTCGCCAGTGTGGGTGCCCGTAGGCGCGGGAGTGACGGCTTCCGCCCCGCTTGTCTTTTCCGCATTCGCAATCATTCCAGCCACGCTCCATTTTGTCCCAGTGCCTGTCCGATACGCTTCCAACGCGTCGCGAGTGTCGCATCGACCTGGCCGGTTGCGGTCTTGATACGGCAGTCGCCGCGCTCCAGCTGCGGATCGGCATAGACGGTGCAACCGTTGAGTTCGTGGCCCAGGTGTTCGCGCACCAGGGCGGCGTCCTCCGGGTGCAAGCATAGCTGCGGCGGCTGGCTGAATGCGGACTCGGCATGAATATTTTCCCGAACTACGGCGAATACGAGTTCCGGCTTTACCCGCAGGGCCTCGCGTATCATCTGCTTTGCCAAATCAAGCGCCAGCGAAAGCAGATCGTTACCGATCGTCTGATCGGCGCTGGCCAATGCCTGCTGGAAACTGCTGAGCAAGTCCTGCAATCGGGCAGCCTCGATTGCGGCCCGCTCGCGGCCGGCTTCATAGCCCGCCTGGTGGCCGGCGGCGTAACCAGCCTCGTATCCAGCGGCGTGACCTTCCTGATGTGCCTCCCTATGTATCCGCTCGATTTGTTCGACGGTAGGCAGGATAATTGACGGCCGCCGCTCCGGGACGTCGACCTCGGACTGGGGTGCCGGCGCTGTGGCGGCCTGCTCCAAGCCACTCATCTCCCAGCGCTGATAGGTGGAAAGACGTCCTTTTGGAATAATCTGGTTGGCCACGGTTATTATTTTCCTTTGTCGTTCCTTTTTCCGCTCCCCGGCGGGGAGCGGAAATCCGGCATCTATTCAAACGTAATTCAGATGTAGCTTTCCTCGCCTTTGCCACCGAACGCGATCTGCCCTTCGTCGGCCAGCCGCCGGACAGTCTGCAATATCTGTTTCTGATGAGCCTCGACCTCGCGAACTTTCACCGGACCCATGGCTTCCAGGTCTTCCCGCAGGATTTCCGACGCCCGGCTCGACATGTTCTTGAATATCTTTTCCCGTAATTCCACTGCCGCACCCTTCAGGGCAATAACAAGCGAGTCGGACTGAATTTCGCGCAATAGCAACTGAATACCCCGATCATCGATATCCAACAGGTTTTCGAACACGATCATCTGGTCCATTATTTTCTGTGCCAATTCCGGGTCGAATTCACGCAAGTTGTCGAGGACGGACGTTTCGGCCGCGCTTCCCATGAAGTTGATGATTTCCGCCGCCGTGCGTATGCCGCCGACCGGGCTTTTATTGATATTTTCGCTACCTGACAGCAGGTCGGTCAGCACATCGTTGAGTTCCCGCAAGGCCGATGGCTGGATGCCTTCGAGCGTGGCAATGCGTAGCAATACATCGTTGCGCAGTTGCTCGGAAAGTTGCCCCAGGATTTCACTCGCCTGGTCGCGGTCGAGATGCACCAGGATGGTGGCAATGATCTGGGGATGCTCGCCTCTGATCAATTCCGCCACCGATGGCGAATCTATCCATTTGAGCCCCTCGATGCCGCTGGTGTCGCTGCCTTCCAGAATACGGCTGATGATGTCCGTAGACTTGTCGTCCCCCAGTGCTTTATGAAGCACCGAACGGGTGTAGTTTTCCGGATCAAGGACCAGGGCGGGATTCTGCTCCGTAGCGTGCGCGCAGAAACTGTCGATCACGGCATCTACCTGTTCCCGGCTCAGATTCTTCAGTTTCGCCATCGCCGTGCCGACTTTTTGTACTTCGCGGGGCGTGAGATGCTTGAGTACCTGCACCGCTTCCTGCTCACCCAGCGACATGAGCAGGATCGCGCTTTTATTGATACCTTGTTCATTCATGGCCGGCCACCCAATGTCTGACCACACTCGCCACCATCTGCGGGTCGTCTCTCGCCAATTGCCGGGCCAGCGCCAGATTCTGGTCAGGCTGGGAAAGTTGCGGTACTTGTTTCATTACAGGCGTGGATGGCAAGGGTTGATCCTCCTTCTGTTCGGTTAGCATGGGGGAAGATGCAGGTGATGCGCCTGCTGGCTGATTCATGCGCTTCAACATGGGGCGCAGTACGCCCAGCACCAGGTATGCAATCAGCGCGCCGATCAGTGCAGTCTTTGCAACCTGCTTGGCAAGCTCGATCATCTCCGGCTGTTGCCACAGGGGCAGTTCCGGTATGGTTTCCTTCTCCATATCCGTGAAAGCGCTGTTGACCACATTCAACGAGTCGCCGCGCTCCCGGCTGAAACCCATGGCCTCTTTCACCAGATCCGTGATTTGCGTCTTTTCCGCTTCGCTCAGCGGTTGCGTGCTCACCACGCCCTTCTCGTCCGTTACCTTGCGATGGTTAACCACCACTGCAACCGACAACCGCTTGATGCCTCCCACGGGTTTGCGCACATGCTGGATGGTTTTATCCACTTCATAGTTAGTGGTGGCATCCTTGCGCATATTGGTGGGCGCCGGCTTGACGGCTTGCGTCGCGTCAGGCGTGCCAGGTGCAGCTCCAGGTGCACCTGGCTGGTTGGGCGGCGCAGCCTGTACTGTGGAGATCGGGGCGGTGGCAGGGGCCGGTGGCTGGTTGGAAAGTGCACCCGGCACCCCGCCTTCGCCTTGGCCGGAGGTGGTCGATTCCGAGGTTTGCTGGCTGCGCACGGTGGAATTGACGGGATCCTGGTTCGGCTTGTAGATCTCGTCCATCTGCTCGGAGTGAGCGAAGTCCACATCTGCCGCAACCTGCGCGCGAACGTTTTCGAGCCCGACGATAGGGGTCAGGATTGCCTCGATGCGTTTCACATAACTTTGTTCCAGCGCCTGCAGGTATTTCAGCTGGTTGGGATCCAGCCCGGTACCGGGGTTCGATTCATCGGTTTTGCTCAAAAGACTGCCGTGCTGGTCCACTATCGTTACATTTTTGAGAGGCAGATTGGGAACGCTGCCGGAAACCAGGTGAACGATCGCGTTCACCTGCTGCGGGTCAAGTGAACGGCCCGGATAAAGATTTACCATTACCGAAGCACTGGGTTTCTGTTGCTCGCGCATGAATACCGATTGCTTGGCCATGGCAAGGTGTACCCGGGCACTGCTGACCGCCGCCACAGCCTGGATCGAGCGAGCGAGTTCACCTTCCAGCGCACGCTGGAAATTGACTTGCTGCAGAAACTGGCTGGTGCCGAATTTCTGGTTTTCCATTAATTCGAAGCCTACCAGGCCACCCTTGGGCAAGCCCTCCGAAGCGAGCTTGAGCCGCGCATCGTGCACCGCGTTGGCAGGTACGAGGATTGCGCCGCCGCCATCCGCGAATTTGTAAGGTACATTCATTTTCTGAAGGGACGCGATGATCGCCCCCCCGTCACGGTCGGAAACGTTACTGAACAGCACCTTGTAGTCCGGTGCCTGATTCCACATCCATCCGCCGGCGACCAAGGCAATGATGGTGGAAAACGCCAGTATCAGCCCCATTTTTTGCTGGCTGGACATATTGCCCAAAAAATTCCGTGCGCTGCCCAGGCCCTGCAAACTATCCTGTGGGCCGTTTATCGCAACCGCGTCCGCACCTGCCGCCATCATGTTCTCCGTGATGATCAATATTATTGGAAACGACTCTGTTGTCCGGCTGCAATGCCTGCTTTAGCCGAATGACAGCATTATCCCCATATGGCCGAGATTCAAAGCGGCGAACAGAAGCGAATTTTCCGCGTATTTCAGGACACGGATTTGGGATGGGCAGTGCTATCGTGCACATGTTCCGAATGAAAATAGTGGGAGAGCCGGATGGATGTATCGAAAATAGATGGAATGCTCGCACAGCTGAGAGCCGGCGCTGCCTTGGCCGCCGGCAAGCCGTCTGCAGCCACGACAACCTCCAGCGTCAACGCAGGAGGAGGCATTGATTTCAGCAGCGTGTTCAAGAGCTCGCTGGATCAGGTCAACAATGCCCAGCAACATGCCGCCAAGCTTGCACGGGATTTCGAAATCGGTGCGCCCGGGGCGAACCTGACAGAAGCGATGATTTCGATGCAAAAGGCGACGATCTCTTTGCAATATACGGTGCAAGTACGCAACAAAATGGTGGCCGCGTACCAGGACATCATGAACATGCCGGTATAGAGGAACCGGCAGGTAAAGCGCACCTGCAGAAAAAGGCAAAGCAACCGGTCGGGATTATTCCTGCATTTTATGAGCGTGGTGGCTCAAGCTGCTTCGGACCAGGATGAGTGAGTCCTTCTTCCAGCTTGTACAGCCACGCGAGCAGTTCCGCCACCGCAAGATAGAGTTGCGGAGGGATATGCTGATCAAGATCTATCTGCACCAGGAGGGACACCAGCTCCGGCGACTCATGCACGTAGACGCCGTGAGTCCTTGCCTCTTTGATGATGGTCTCGGCCACCAGGCCGCGGCCCTTGGCAACAACTTGCGGGGCCGACTGCCCGGCACGATAAGCGAGTGCCACCGCAACCCCGCGCGCCTCAGGCTTCCCGGTCAATTTCCACCCCCATGTCCAGCAATGTTATTCCGGCGGATTGCAGACCGATCGTCAGCGGTGCAGCGCCGGCCCGCAAGACGGATGCCGCCAGCGGATCTTTCGCCGCAAGCCGCACGTCAACTCCACGCGTATCGAGCCGCAGATTAGCGGTGATCTGCCCCAGATTGGGCAGCGTCAGGCGCAGGCAGCTTTTCCAGACTGCAGAAGAAGTCAGATTTGCGCCTTCCCGCTCTTCCGGATTTTGTTTCCGTGGCGCTTCCTCGGCCACTTCCCAGGCAATGCTCTGACCGGGCCATGCCACACCCTGCCAGCCGAACTGGCGCGTCTCGAAGACTTCCAGTTGTTGCCGTACTAGAGCCAGGGCCGCGGGATGAACCGGGCCAGCCGTCCCGTCAACCGCCGCAGCGTCGCCGATATTGTCATGCACAATAATGGCCGGGATGATTTCCGGCTCGGCATCCGTTCCGGATAGACTTACCGGCTGGGACGACAGGGAAGCTTGCGGTTCCAGCAGCAACGCCGCCAACGACCTTGTGCCCATAACCCACTGAGCCTGATGAGATTCGTAGAACAGCCCGCTGCGGCCAAGAGCGCTTGCAAGACTCTGTGCCAGGACGGCTCCGTCGGCCGGCGGCGCGGAGAGCAGGGGAAAGTCGAAAGGTGCGCCGCCGGACAACATTACGGAGCTCCGAGGAAAACTTGAGCGCTGCAGCAAATTATCGATGAAACGGCCGGTCTGGCTTAATTGTGAAGAAACACCCGCTGGCGGCGCATCGGCATCGAGCGCGAACGTGAGACGGGGTTCGCGTGAAACAACAACCAGCTTGAGCAAGTCGCCCGAACGAATACCCGGCGGCAGTTTCATATGCAGTACCTGCCCGTCTGCAGCATCCAGCGACACCATGAACTCGCCATTGGCGAGATGAGCCTGCACCGTGGCTCGCAGGCGCTGTCCCGATTCCAGCTTCGCCAGAAACGGGGCATCGCCCGCCTGGCGTTGCGTCAACGCCAAGCCTGGGTAAATGCGGGCTAACGCATTCAGCGCATTCGATGCAAACATATCCGGTTTCCCCGATCGTCTGGTAGATACCCCGATAAGCGAACGAGCCCGTGCAAACCCGAGAATATCATGGATCCTCCTATTTTATCTGCGGTCTGTTATGCGCCACCGGTTCCCGAGCCATACGCCTGCCGTACGCGGCGCTCCATCCCGGCATTGCCAATCAGGTCCTGAATGCGTTTCATCCAGGGCTCCGTATAGTTGCGTATTTCAGCGTCATCGGCCAGGATTTTATGGATCAACGCAATTTTTTTCTGCAGCATATCATTCGTAAGGCGAGCAGGCTGCGCCACCCCAAGCTGTGCAACCAGGGCACCGTATTGCCGCTCAAGTGCCGTGAGATTGTCCCAATCGCCGGATCGGGCCGCCACGGCCATCTCTCCGGTAATATTGGCTATGGACTGATATGCTGCGAGGGTATCTGTAGGGTTCATGGTACTCGTACCTTTTATGTAGCCGGCGTTACAAACGGACCGGAGAAACCGGATCTGGCGAAGCGGGACGGCCGATCGATTCCCACGCTTCGCTTAATTCGCCCAGCAAACGGGCAACTTCTTCGATATATTCGGGTTTATTGTGCAGGTTGGCCAACAGCAGCCTGTGGCACATATACTCATAGAGCGCATCCAGCTGCTCCGCCAGTTTACCGCCTGCTTTGACGTCGAGGCTGGCCCGCAGACCGGAACTGATGATGGCAATAGCCTTCGAAATAGCTTCTCCCCTGGCATTGATCTCATCATTTCTCATGTGGGCAAGAGCGGACGACAGGGCGATGCTTGCCCCCTCGTAGAGCATCAGGATGAGCTTATGCGGGCTGGCCGCCACAACGCCGGTTTCGAGGCCAACGCGGGCGTAGGCATTTGCGCCGTAGCTGGATGCTGAATACATATCAAGTTTCCCCTTTTATGAATAGGTTGTCTTAAGGCTGGCCAGCTGTTGCGTAAGAAATGCGCTGCTCTGGTTCAGGTTGCTGAGCATCGTATCCAGTGCGGTGAACTGGGCCCGGTAGCGAGCCTCGACGTCGACCATGCGTTGATTGAAGTCGTCCTGGCGCTTGTCCATATCCTTTATGCTGGCATTCAGGCCATTGGTGCGGCTGGCAATGGCACCGTCGCTCGCCAGGAAGTTTGTGGCCAGGGTATTTAACTGATCGGCATAACCACGCGAGAAATTGATCGTGCCGCGGGCACCGAGGGAGCCGCCTATCACGTTGAGGCGCAAACCTTCCGAGGCATCCCCCGTGGCGGCCATGAGCGTCTGCCCCGTCCCGGTGGCAGCGACGCCGTTAATGGTGCCGGCCACATCCAGGCCCGCCTTCGCCACGGGAGCCGCACCCATCAGGGTGTCAGCGCCATTGCCGCCGGTGATAGTGACGCCGGAGGCGGATCCGTAGCGTGACGACGTAATATTGAGAACACCGCCGGACTGCGAGACCGCAACCGAATTGTCCGCTCCCATCAGGCTGCCGGCACCGTTCAGTCTGGTTTGCACCTCGGCTGCCAGTGCATCCGCTGACGCATAGGTTCCCGCACCCAGCGTGATGCTCGCCGCCACCCCGTCGACAAGCACATTCAGCTGATCGTTGACGCCGGCAGTAATGGTCAGTCCGGCCGCCTGGCTTCCTGTAAGGCTGCCTTGGGCGGCGAGCTGTGTGATTGCGACCGCGTAATTTCCGGACACGGTCTTGCTGGTGGCATCCACATAGGAAATCAGGCTGTCGGATGGTTTGGCGCCCACCGCGAATAGCCCGGCGATATCGTCGAAATTATTGTCCAGTGCCTTCTGCAACTTGGTGGAATCCAGTGCCAGACTGCCGTCCTTCTGGAAGGAAACGCCAATCTGCGATAACGAGCTGAGACCTGTGCCGGTGCCGCCCATGTTCCCCACCGCCGCTGACAATGTGGCGCGAATGCGCGTCTGGATCGACAAAGCGGCGGAATCGCCCTGCAATACCCCGCCTGTTTTAGCTGCCGCGTTATAGGAACTGAGATCCGACAGCGTCTGGTTGATGCTATTGTATGATGTGACAAACGTATTGATTGCAGCGGTGATGCCCGCGCTATCATGCGAAACACCCAGCGTGGTCGGGCTGCCGCTATTGGTCTTGAGGAGATTGAGTGTCACCCCCTCGATTGCATCCGTAACCGTGTTTGAACTCTTGCTGATGTCGATTCCATCGATCTTGAGTTTGGCATCCTGCGCGGCTTGCGCCTGGGTCAGGTTCTTGCCGGAACCGGCGCTGGCCGTGGGGTCGAAGGCAAGCTGGGATAAGCCGGCTGCATCCAGGTTGAGCCCAGCGTCATCGCTGGTGCTGATTTTGATGCTATTGGCGGCGCCCGTATCTTTGGAGGTCAATACCAGCCTGTTGCTCGTCCCGTCGTTGATGATCGTCGCGCTGACGCCGATATTGGCCGCATTGATCGCGTCGCGTACGCCGGAGAGGGTGTTGCTGGAGGGATTGATGGTAATCGTTTGCGCCGCTTTTGTTCCATTCAACGTAAAAGTATTCGCGGCGCTGTCATAGCTGCCGAATTCGATGGTCAGGGTACCGCTGCCCACCACGCTGGAAGTGCTGGCGAAGCCGTCGGAGCGGATTTTCTGCTGTTGCGCCAGTTGCCCCACTTCTACCGAGTAGCTTCCTGGAACCGCCTTCCCGTTGGTCCCATTGGCGGTGGCGGTTAAGACTGAAGTATCCGCCACGCTGACGGCGGCGGCCTGAAACTTCGTGCCATCGGCGAGGCCTTGCATCGCCGACTGCAAGGACGACAAGGCGCCCTTCAGCGTCCCGTAGGCGGACAGTTTTGCCTTGTAATCGCTTTCAGTATTCTGCATCAGGGTAAGCGGCTGCTTTTCGACCGCCATCAATTGGCTGACGATTCCATCCACGTCCAGATTTGAACCTACTCCAGCTGCCGATATAGCGGCCATATTTGCCTCCTGCTTTGATCCTGTGTCTGAAACGGTGTCCTGTCGCTTTGCGATCGGGCCTCATCCCGAAGCCCGACCACAAAGCGTTTGAGTCAATTCAAACCCGGAGCAACGCCCCGGGCTTGTTTCTTACGGATTATTGCTAATCCGGTTACCCTCTCAGCAGCGCCAGCACCGACTGCGGCATTGCATTGGCCTGCGCCAGCATCGCCGTACCGGCCTGTTGCAGCACTTGGTTCCTCGACAGGGTCGCCGTTTCCGCCGCAAAA
>Ga0134126_10008690_pt1 | contig 12776 bp, 9 predicted proteins | sample KB31752_FD_96881 | JGI IMG/M metagenome (GOLD analysis project Ga0134126, IMG submission 96881) | Terrestrial soil microbial communities with excess Nitrogen fertilizer from Kellogg Biological Station, Michigan, USA - KB3-175-2 | ecosystem: Environmental > Terrestrial > Soil > Unclassified ...
GGAGCGGCCTCATGTGGACATCTTCGAGTACTATTGGGCCTACCAAACCGAGGGCAAGGCATCCCTTGGCGACATTCAAAACTGGGTGGCGCAAGTGACCCGGGGCGCGGAAAAATTCTACCGCGAAAATGAGGGACTGGGTCAACGTTACGGCGGCGACAGCCTGTTCTTCAGGAAACACAGGCCCGGCGCCAATGCATCCCCGCGGGGCGGTTTTCGACCGCTTCGTTACTGGTTTTTTATTGCCACCGTCGCTCATGTCATTCCGGCCGCGCTGGGCGCTGTGACCGGCACGCTGGGGTTTCTGTCAAAAGTCCCGATCGTCGGCTGGTCGTTCGATTGGTTGCTTCGATGGGTGGAACGCCGCGAGGTGAACGCGCTCGCGAATGTCGTTGGCGACATCGCCATCTACAACACGACGGACGCCAAATCCAGATTTTACGCGGTGCACAAGGCGATCCTCGACGGCGCTGTCAACGCGTTGCGATACCTGCTGCAGCCGGCCTCCGCGAACGGCCCTTACCGGCCCGAAGACTGGCGTTACGATCGGGTGATCCTGGCCGGCCATTCTCTGGGCAGCCAGATTTCATTCGATGCCATCAACCGTCTCAATCACCTCATTCATCAGGGAGAGCTTCGTGGTTGCGATAGATCAGGTTATTTTACCGATGGAACCGCCCCCTTGAGGACGCAGAGCGGCGGGCACATTTCAGAAATGCTCTGCGGCCTGGTCACGTTTGGCAGTCCTCTGGACAAGATGGCGTTTTTCTTCCGTGAACAGACGGAGAAGGAACAGTACCTGCGGAGCCAGATCATCGAGCATTTCCACGGCTTCAAACAGCGGCCCTGGAGCCTGCAGCAAACGGACGGGGCGAAACGACTCCTGGCGACGCCTCAATTGTTCTCGCGGCTGTTCGACGACATCCGCTGGCGAAACTATCATGACCGCGGTGACCTCGTCAGCGGCTCGCTCGACTACTACGAGAAGGTGGCAAATGTCGATTGCCGGTTCCAGCCTTCCCTGTCTCTGGGTGAGTTTTGGACTGTTCTGTCGCTGTGCGTGGTGATCGCCGCGCTCGTGCTCGGGTGGATGGCGCGGATCTGGAATCCGGGACAATGGGTTGCGCTCTTTTTATACGGCACCGGAGCGGAACTGACGGAGAAGTTGCGCCAGCTGTCCGCCGCGGACGTGTGGTTGCTGGTTTTTTGCCTGCTTCTGCTGGCAGGCGCTGCGGCGGTTCCATTGATGGCGTTCGCGGCCCGGTTCACCCACAGCAATTACTGGAACTGCCGGCGGATGTTCGCGGACATCGTCGATAGGTTCATCCTTCCTGTGGAGCCAACGCGTCACGACCCGCAATCAAACGGTGACGATGGAAATGGCGCGGCCGGCGCGGTGCCCAAACTGGGCTGCCCTCACGCGCACCGGCAACTGTCCGGCGATTCCAAGGGGATTGACAGCCCCGCCGACTGATGGGTCTCGGAACACACTCCGCTCCCGTGGCGCGACGAGCGCGTCGCGATGCGATTTGTTAAATCACACCGGATAAACCTCTGGCCAGAACACGGTCTGCGGTAAAGAACGGCGAAATGCTTCACTTCGGTTGGCGCGGTGGAACGGTGGTTTGAGGCGTCTCCTGTTCGCTGTCTTTCTTCGGATCGCCTTTTTTCCCCGAGGCCGGCGCACCCCGTCCCTTGACGGGTGGCTTTCCTGATGGTTTCGGTTTGATCGCGGGTCGATTGGCCGCGGGCTGGCCGGGCTTGGCGACCTTGGCGGGATTCTGCGCTTCGGTTTTTGCGTTCCCACGCTGTAACGTACGTTGGCGTTCGTGCCCCAGCTGCTGGTCGGTCACTGGTCGCGTGGATCTTTCGGGCGGGTTCGCCGTCACCGGGGGTTGCGGCCGATTCATCGGTCCCGGAGGTCGCACGGACGGAACTGTTCCACGCGCCGGGACTTGTCGTTCGTTTCGATCCGACTTATCCGAGGAAACCGGCGCGCCTGTACCCCGTGTCTCGTTTTGTCCCGGCCCTGGTTGCACCCGGGAAGGTACGGCCGCAGGCTGCTCGTTGCGGTTCGCCTCGCGGCCGGGAATAGTGCGCGCCGGAGCGGATTCGGCGACCGCCGGGCGCTGATCCGTTTTCCCTGCACGCGTGGGAATGTTCCGCTGTCTGGCCGCCACTTCCGTTTCTTCACGACGGCGCAATTCACGGACCGGCACCGCTTCGACCTTTCTTCCGCTTTTCCGTTCGATGACCTCGGGTCGCGGCCCTTCATTGATCACGGTCTTGTTGACCACCTGTACTTTCGTGATGTTGACCGTCTGGTTGATGATCGTGGTATTGTTGACGATTACGGTTGTCGGGCGAACCGGCTCCAGAAGCCGCTGCTCGCTGACAAAAATGAACCCGCGCGCGGGCGCCACCGTCTCGCGAACTTCGAGGACGCCACGCGTGCCAATCAACGCGGAAGGCGGTAACGGAGCCCATCCGACGTATCCAGCACCTTGTCGCCAGGAAACCCAGGCCGGCGCCCACTGCACGTGCGGCACCCAGAACCACCCGAATTCCGCGCTCCAATCCCAGCGGCCGTAGTGATACGTGGCCCAACCCCAGGGTTCCTCACTTGCCCAATACCAGCCCGCATCGGTCCGCTGCCAATGACCAACACAGTACGGCCGCCAGGCGGCGTCCACTCGCGCCGGCCGCCAGCACCGACCGTAGGATCCGACGACGACCCATGTTCCGTAGGGAGTAAGCGGATCGTAGAAATCGCTTTCGGCCTGAATCATCACGACCGGCGCTTCCGCAGCAGCGACCACGACCGGCGGCGGAGCGGGCGTCACCTCCACCGGCGGTGGCGGTACGTACGCCGCGCGAGGAGGTCGCTCTTCAACGTAGGTCGTGCAACTCGTGAGCCCTGCCGCGATCACGGCGCATAAAGCCGGTCCCAAGCGGTCAGGTATGTGATTTGAATGATTCATACAGGGCTTCCGTTCTGTTAGCTGGACTTAATATCGCGCTATAAGACGCTGCTTCGATGATTTCATTCAGGCGTGTTGTCTGGTGGTTGATGATCAACGCACTGCCCATTCGTGGCAAGCTGCGATTTGAAGCCGGGAGCCGGTTCCGTGGCCGCGGCATGCGATGCCGATATCAACCGGGTAAACCGTACATGAAATGGAAAAAGAAGGGAAGCTTGATTACCGGCGACCGCGCAATGGAGACCGGGCTGTAAACGTGATTCAATCGAGCTCTGGCAAGCCGGCGGCGATGTTTGGAGATGTGAAGCCGGTGCATCGCCAAGTCCGCCGCGCAGCATTGGAGGCGGCATCGCCCGGTTCGCGACCGTCCGGCGCGGAGACGATTCGTAAAGTCGATGCACCCGGCCGGGTACGGCGTGTCGGCTCAGTACACGCCGCGGAGGGATTCCGTGCGAAGCGCCAGGACTGCGCCGCTCCGAAAAAGTCATTGCGTGGTGGTCGTGTGGCCACGACTCTAATCATACCGATGGCAATGGACTTCTTTGAACGACAGGAGCAGGCGCGGTCCAACAGCCGGAGGATGGTTTTGTTGTTTTTCGCGGCCGTGTCGTGCGTCATTGCGTCCGTTTACATCGTCAGCATCGGTGTTTGGGAGGTTGGCTGGACCTTCTTTGCCTTCTGGCGCAGCGTCTTCGCCGAGATACATTCATCGTCGTCAGGCACTGTTTACCTTCTGCCTCTCTGGCAGCCCCGATTATTTTTTTGGGTTGCGATCATCACCGTGGGTGTCGTGGCCGGCGGCGGCATTTACAAGTTGCAACAGCTTGCCGCGGGAGGCCGCGTGGTTGCCCTGCTGCTCGGCGGAGAACGACTTGACGCCAAAACCAGGAAACTCGACGAACTGCGGTTATTGCATGTTGTCGAGGAAATGGCCGTCGCCTCCGGCACGCCGATGCCGGACATTTACGTTTTGCGGCGCGAACCGGGGCTGAATGCGTTCGTCGCCGGACATAGCGTCGGCGACATGGTGATCTGCGTGACGCAGGGGTGTGTCGGGGAACTGACTCGCGACGAATTACAGGGTGTCATTGCACACGAATACAGCCACGTTTTCAGGGGCGACATGCGATTGAACCTGCGGCTGATGGGACTTGTGCACGGGCTGTTTTGCATCACGCTGTTGAGCTATTGGGTGATGAGCCGGACCTATCGCGAGGGCGACCGGGACATCGGCGGCGCACCCGAAGTCCGGACCGGCATCGGTCTTTTTGGCGACATGATCGTTCTTGTGATCGGCTTTCTCATTGCGTTCATCGGCTGGAACGGAGCTTTTTTCGGCCGCATGATCAAAGCGGCCGTCTCGCGTCAGCGCGAGTTTCTTGCCGACGCCGCCGCGGTACAATTCACCCGGTATCCGGAAGGGCTGGCCGGGGCCCTCCAGCGGGTGAAAGCGTCGCCCGAAGGTTCGATCATTCATGTGCCGAATGTTGAAGAGGCCAGTCACATTTTTTTCTGCAACGGAATCGAAGACGACCGCATCCGACTTACTTCGACTCATCCGCCAGTGGGCGAACGCATCGAAAGGATTCGGAACATGATGGGGAGAAGTCTCGCACCTGAATCGGGACCCCCGGCCTTGTCCGAGGAAGCCCGGGCGTCCGATGGGACTGGCGAGGAGGCGCCCGTTGAGCGCCTGTTATCTCCCGCGGCCGGCCTGGCGCGTCCGGGGGTCGAGTCGAAGGACGCGCTGACCGACGTTGGCGTGCCCGCGGCGCGGCATCTTGCTTACGCCGCGAAACTGATGGAGGAGCTGCCGGAACCGGTCCGGCGCGCGGTCCGAGAAGCACACGACGCCACAGCTCTTATCTACGCCCTGTTGCTAAGCCCTGACGAGACCGTTCGTGAAGCGCAACTGCGCTCGCTGAAATCGCGACTGAGCACCGAGATGTGCCTGAAGGTCAACATCGTCCTGTCCGCCGTCCGCAGCCTGAACGAACTGGTCAAAATCCCGCTCGTCGAACTGGCGTTCCCGGCGTTGCGCCGGATGTCACTCGCCGATTATGTCTTGTTCATGGAAAACACGGCCTCGCTCATCGCCGGGGATCAGCAGGTGGATCTGTTCGAGTTTGCCCTTCAGAAAATGGTGCGCCGGCATCTGGAACCGCGGTTCAAGCCGGTTCCGCAACCGGACGTCCGCGGCGCGGCGGCCCCCGGACTCGGCGCAGCTTGTTCGGCTCTGCTCTCTGCGCTGGCGCATGCCGGGCAGGACACGACCAATGAGGCGCAGTCGGTGTTTGCGCGAGGCGCCGAACATCTACAGCAGGAGATTGCCGCGTTGAAGTTTCTGACTTTGTCCGATTGCACGCTGAACGCGCTTGAGTCGGCCCTGGACAATCTTGCCACCGCCGCGCCAGCGGCAAAAAAGCGTTTTCTCGCCGCGTGTGCCCAAACTGTCGCTGCTGACGGCCGCATCCGCGCGCGCGAAGCGGAACTGCTGCGGGCCATCGCCGACTCGCTCGACTGTCCCATGCCGCCGTTCGTTCCTTAAAAATGAGGCGCCGCCGCGCAGGCGATACAAGCGCTCCAGACATTTGTAATTTCCACTTGCGGCGGGTTGTGCGACAAGCAGGCAGTTATGCCGATGGATTTCATACAGCAGCAGGAACATGCCCGGCGCAGGACCAGCCGGCTGATCTTTTCCTTCGTTGCAGCGATCACGAGCATGATTATCGTGGTCTATGTCCTGTTGGCCGCGGTTTTCCTCGGCTCGCGACACGGACACATCATCGGTGCGCAAGGGCTGTGGAGCCCTTGGCTCTTTGTTGTGGTGAGCGGCGGAACCCTGGCTGTTGTTTCGTGCGGTTGTCTGTTCAAGATGAACGAGCTTTCCTGCGGCGGCGGGTCGCTGGCGATGCGCATGGGCGGCCATCAACTGAATCCAAACTCGAACGATGCCGACGAGCGGAGGTTGCTGAATGTCGTGGAGGAAATGGCCATCGCGAGCGGCATCCCGGTTCCTCCGGTTTATGTGCTGGATGATGAGCAGGCGATCAACGCGTTTGCCGCCGGTTATTCGCCGAACGCCGCGGTCATCGGCATCACGCGCGGGTGCATGAAATTGCTGACACGTGATGAGTTGCAGGGAGTCATCGCGCACGAGTTCAGCCACATCTTGAATGGCGACATGCGGCTGAACATGCGCCTCATCGGCTGGGTGTTTGGAATCCTTTGCCTGACCATCGTCGGAAGAATTCTGCTGCGCTCGCGCGGACAAAAGAATCCGCTCCCCTTCATCGGCCTTGTGTTGATCGTTGTCGGGGCGATCGGCTCGTTCTTCGGTCGGTTGATCCAAAGCGCAATTTCACGTCAGCGCGAATTTCTGGCCGACGCGTCCGCAGTCCAGTTCACCCGCAATCCCGGGGGCCTGGGGGGAGCGCTCAAGAAAATCGGCGGCCTGTCTTGCGGTTCACGACTGGCCACGGAGTACGCGGAGGAAGCGGGTCATCTGTTTTTTGGAAATGCGCTGGGCGGAGGGTGGCTCGGACTTCTGGCGACTCATCCTCCGTTGGAAGAACGCATCCGCCGAATCGAGCCGGGCTTCGACGGCAAATTCCCTCATATTATGGCCGCTCTGGCAACGACGCCCGGACCGGCGCGTGAAGGCGGCCAAGCCGGCCTACCGTTTGGCATTTTGGGCACCCTCGGCGGCGCTGCGGCGACGACGCAGCCGATCCTCGCCGGAGGTATTTTGTCGCATGTGAACACGCCACTGCCGGATCATCTGGCCCGGGCCGGAGGGATTCTCGCCGCGCTGCCCGTGGACCTGACTCGCGCTGCGCGCGAACCGTATGACGCAAACGCCCTGGTTTACGCGATGCTTTTGAGTTCCGACGACGCGGTCCGCGCCACTCAAATGAAGAGCCTCGAAGAACAGGGCGGCGACGCGTTCGCGCGCATGACAGCCAAACTCTACCCGGCGGTCGCGGATCTCGAACGCGACGCGCGGCTGGCGCTGGCGGAAATCGCGATGCCTGCATTGCGGCGTCTGACCGCGGAGCAATACGAGAGTTTTTCCTGCGGCGTCCAGTGCCTCATCGAAGCGGATCAGCAGATTGACCTGTTCGAGTATGCGCTCCAGAAAATGGCGCGGCGCCACCTCGAATCTCATTTTCGCCCGGCGCGCAAGCCGGTCATTCAGTTCTATGTGTTGAAGCCATTGGTTCCGGACTGCGCGGTTTTGCTCTCCGCGCTGGCTCACGTCGGCGGCGAAGATGAAGCCGGTGCGCGGACAGCATTCGCGGCGGGCGTGGAACGGCTCGGACTCGACCCGCACAGCGTCGCCGCGCTGGCGGGCGACGAATGCAATCTGTCCCAGATTGACAGTTCGCTCGATCATCTCGGACAGGCGGCATTGCCGCTCAAGATGCTCGTGCTCGACGCGTGCGCCCACACGGTCGCCAGCGACGGCGTGTTGCAACCGAGAGAGGCGGAACTGCTGCGGGCCATAGCCGACACCTTGGATTGTCCGATTCCGCCGTTCATTCCCGCGACGGTGCCGGCGGCCTGAGCGCCGGACCGGCCCGCGACACAGTTTGCTTTTCGCCTCCGGGTGGCCTACAGCTATGCCCGCCTATGTCTCCGGAAAACATCGTCAGCATCCGCGACCTGTCGAAAGTTTATCAACAGGGCGAGATCAACGTGACGGCGTTGAGCAACATCTCGCTCGATATTCGCTCGGGTGAATTCCTGGCGCTGATGGGACCGTCCGGCTCGGGAAAATCAACGCTCCTGCACATCATCGCAGGAATCGACCGGCCGACGAGCGGCCAATGCATGGTGCAGGGCATTGACGTGACGCAGCTCGGCGAATCGGAACTGGCGGACTGGCGCAATCAAAACGTCGGTTTTGTGTTCCAAACCTTCAACCTGATCCCGGTGCTCACCGCTTATGAAAACGTCGAATTGCCGCTCCTGCTGACGAGCCTCAAGGGACGCCAGCGGCGTGAGCTGGTCATGACCGCGCTGGAGCTCGTCGGACTCGGGGACCGCGCGAGGCATCTGCCCAAACAACTTTCCGGCGGCCAGGAACAGCGCGTCGCCATCGCCCGGGCGCTCGTCACGGACCCGGGTCTCGTCGTCGCGGACGAACCGACCGGCAATCTGGACTCTCAGTCGGCGCAGGAGGTCATGGCCATATTGCAGTCGCTCAGCCGCAGCGGGAGCAAGACGGTCATCATGGTGACTCACGATCCCAAGGCGGCCGCGTTCGGGTCTCGCTCCATTCATCTGGAAAAGGGCGAACTGGTGGATGGCGGGAGCGGGGTGGGGGCGCAGCCCCTCGAACACACGCTCCGGCAATGAACACCGCCACGTTCATCGCAAAGAACGCCCTGCGCAACAAGCGCCGCGCCAGCCTGACGGTCCTCAGTGTGGCGGTCAGTTGCGCGCTGCTGGTGACGCTCCTGACCTTGCAACGCGAATTGACGATCCCGCCCGAGTCCGAGGCCGCGTCGTTGCGCGTGATCGTGCGCAACAAGGTCTCCCTGGCCCAGCCGCTGCCGGCCAAACAGCTCGCAACACTCGACAAAATCCCCGGCATCGTGGCCGTGTCGCCTTTCACTTTTTTCGGCGGCAACTTCCGCGACGAAACGGTGACCAGTTTCGCCCAGTTCGCAGTGGATCCGGCGAGGTTTGCGGGACTCATTGTCGAGGGAAAGATCGCGGGGGGTTCCTACGAGGATTTCGTCAAGGACCGCAATTCGTGTCTGGTTGGCGCCGATACGATGAAACGTTACGGTTTGAAGATCGGCGACAAAATGCGCTTCACCGGGACGTTTTATCCGGTGGATCTCGACCTGCGAATTGCGGCAGTGTTCCAGGGAACGGTGGATGATCGCGGTGTGTTCTTTCATCACAAGCTGCTGGACGAGTTGCTGGGGGATATCGGAACGGTCGGCACCTGGTATATCCGGGTTGCGTCCGCGAGCGTGGCCAACGACGTGATCGCGCGCGTGAACAAGGCCTTCGAGAACACGGCGGCGGAGGTGCGCGCCGAGACCGAGCGCGCTTTCCAGATGAGTTTCATCAGCATGTTGGGCAATGTGAAACTGCTGATCGGCTCGATCAGTTCGGTGGTGGTCTTCACGCTGATGCTGGTGACGGTGAGCACCATGAGCATGGCCATTCGCGAGCGCTTCCGCGAACTCGCCATCCTCAAGGCGCTGGGTTACCGGCGGCGGGAACTGTTCAGTTTTATTCTGGCGGAGAGCTTCGGCCTCGCGGCCCTCGGTGCGACCATCGGCATCGGTGGCGCCTGGGCCTTCTGGACGTTCACCGACCTCCAGAAACTCACGAAAGGGTTTCTGATTTATTTTGAGGTCACCCAGCGCATCATCGCTACCGGCGCCGTGGTGGCGGTCCTGCTGGCGATCATTGCCGCCATCGCGCCCTCGATCGCAGTTGCCCGGATGAGCGTGGTGGAGGGATTGAAAACATTGGATTAGCGATGGCCCTGCCACTCAAATACAACTTCCGTAACGTCGTGGTTCGCTGGCGGGCGACGCTGGCCACCGTGCTTGGCATCGCGCTGGTCGTGGCGGTCGTCGTGTTGTTGCGCGCTCTGGCCCGCGGCATCGAGGCCACAAATGCCAACACCGGCGATCCCCGCAACATTCTCGTGGTGCGCAAAGGTTCGCAGGCGGAATCGGGCAGTCTGGTCAACCGGGAACAATTCCGGACTCTGCGCTATTTCGAGGAGATCGCGCGCAACGAGCGTGGCGAGCCTTTGATCTCCGCGGAGCTCGTGCTCATCGTCAGCGCGCAACGCCGCAATGGATCCGGTGACGCGAACACATTGATTCGCGGCATCACCCCGCGCGGAATGGAACTGCGGCCGCAGGCGAAGCTGACCGACGGACGGTGGTTCACACCGGGCAGGCGCGAAGTGGTCGTGTCGCAGCGCATGGCCGCGCGGTTCGCCGGCTTCGAGACCGGCGGAACGATCAAGACGGGCGCGGACCGGCTGACGGTGGTCGGGCATTTCGACGCCGGAGGCAGCGCCTTCGACAACGAAGCCTGGATGGACGCCGATGAAGCCCGTTCAATCTTTGACCGCGAACAGTACTCCAGCGTCCTGCTGCGTCCGCGCGATGCAGTCGCCGCCGCCGCGCTCGTGAAACGCATCGAAGCGGACAAACGGCTCGCTCTGCGCGCCGAACCGGAGATGGACTATTACTCCAAACAGAGATGACCGCCCTGCCGTTCAAATTCCTGGCGTACGTCCTCGGCATCGCCATGTCCATCGGCGCAGTGTTCGCCGCCATGAACACGATGTACGCCAGTGTCGCGGCGCGCACACGCGAGGTGGGCACGCTGCGGGTGCTCGGTTATTCGCGCAGTTCGATTGTGTTGTCCTTCATGATCGAGGGCGCGTTCCTCGCCGCGATGGGCGGTGTCCTCGGCGCGCTGCTCTCGCTGGGCGTCTATACCTATGTGGTGGTGGGCAAAATCCAGTTTGGCACCATGGATTTTCAATCGTTCGCCGAAACGGTTTTCCAGTTTCGTGTGACTCCCGATCTCATGCTGATCGGGTTCGCCTTTTCCGTGGTCATCGGTCTGGCGGGGAGCTTCCTGCCGTCCCTGCGCGCCGCGCGTCTGCCGGTGATTGCCGCGCTCAAATCAATATGAACGAAGAAAAGCTGAAACAGCTTCGCATCGCCGCGGGACAAAAGCGCCGGTCGTCCCGTCCGATGTGGGCGATCATCCTCGGCGTTGCCATCGTGACCGCCGTCGTGATCTTTTTCGCCGTGCCCCGGGCGTCGGACTCGGATCGCAGCGGTCTCAAATCGAATCGAAACCTCGGGTCGCAACCGGCCGGCGGGGACAATTCGCCGGGATTGGGCGGCGGCTTTGCCGGCACAAATACCGCTGCCGCTTCGTCGTCCACGGCGGGCAGGGTGGAAGGCTCGGTGTTGACCGTCAGCGGCTACATCGTGAACCGCGAGCGGATCGAACTCAGCCCGCGCTTTCTGGGTGTCGTAAAGTGGATCGGCGTGAAGAAGGGCGATGCGGTTACGAACGGCCAGGTGGTCGTGCTGCTCGACGATGCCGAGTACAAGGCGCGTCTCCACGAGACCGAGGGCCGGCTGGCCAACGCAAAGGTCGCCGTGGAAAAGGCGGAACTGGATTTCAAGCGGGCGCACGAGCTCGTCCGGCAGAACGTGGAGATGCAGAAGTCGGAGGACGACGCGCGTCTGCAACTGGACGCAATGCGCGCCACGGTGAAGGAGGTCGAAGGCCAGGTCGAACTCATCCGGACGTATCTCGACTGGACGGTCATCAAGTCACCCATCAACGGCGTGGTGCTGGAGAAACTGGTGAATCCCGACGAACTTGTTGTGCCGCAAAGTTTCGGCGGCACGCGTGGACCGAGCACGGCGCTGATTTCAGTCGCCGACCCGAAGGATTTGCAGGTGGAGATTGAATTGAACGAAGCCGATGTGGCGAAAGCGTTCCTCGGACAGAAATGCCGGGTCAGTCCCGAAGCCTATCCGGACAAGGCTTACGACGGCGTGGTGGTGGAAATGGCGCCGGAAGCCAACCGGCAAAAAGGTACGCTGCAACTGAAGGTGCAGATCAAGAACCCGGACCGTTACCTGACGCCCGAGTTGAGCGCCAAAGTGGATTTTCTCGCGAAGGACAAGGGGTCCGCCCAGTTGTCCGAGAAATGAGCGGACATTGCCCCACATTTGTGTAAATGCGAAACCGCCACTCGCAACGGTGCTAGATAGTCCTGTTTTCCTCCGCCAGCATGGAAACGGCCATCACTTTCTTTTCGGTTTCAAGGTTGTTCGCCATAAAATTTAATCTTGAGAAGTTCAGTTTAAGTATTTTTTTCGGAAATGTGTGCTGCCAATCTCTGCATGAAATCCCGCACCCGAATATAAACGTCGTGCGCTTCCGCTTCGTTGTAGCTGGAAATGCTGTGCATGGTGTTGTTCCTCCAAAATTCTTTGAACTTGTAGAGTTCGTCGGCCATCATTCGGCAAAATTTGATGAACTCCAATTCCTTTTTATTCCTTCTCCTACCCTTATCGTACCGATCCCGCCTTAGCCTAATCTTCTTTTCGATTTGTTCAATCAGTTCGTTCCAGCCACCGTGTTCAATCGGTCTGCCTTTTAACTTCACTTTAAGATGCGTGGCCAATGTGCGCATCCCAAATTCTGCCGCTCGCATGAGGTGAAATACAGCGGCAGTATTCAAATCCATGGCTAAACAATTACCAGCCAATCGAATTTCGTCTCTGGCTGATGGAAAAGCTTTCCTTGCCTGTTTTCCAAAAAGGTTTTTTTGTTCGAGAAATTCACTTTTTTTGTTTTCAATTATCACAAACTTCCAAACAGTAAGCTCGTTTAACACGGCCATTTTAAGCTCGAATAGTGCTTGGTGAATACTTTCCGCTGTAGCGAGTTTCTTTGCGTAATGTTTTGGATCAAGCAATAAATCTACGTTCATTACTCTCGATGTAACTTCCTCCCATCCCATTTTTTCACTCTCGCAATCGGCTCCAAAGAAATTGTTAAAATGCAGCCTGATTGATTTTGCTTCCTTTTTGGAAATCAATCTCCCCGCTGGATTCTTCTCGGTTTGAGAAAGCAATTCATCAATAGTGCCTAGAAGCGGTTTCACAAGCTGACAAATTGTAAGTACTTTTCCCTTGTACCTTTACGACGGATCTGTGAAAAACTGGGGATGGCAAAACCCATGTTATCCGACTCCCAGTGGGCCCGGCTGGA
>Ga0134126_10008691_pt1 | contig 12773 bp, 13 predicted proteins | sample KB31752_FD_96881 | JGI IMG/M metagenome (GOLD analysis project Ga0134126, IMG submission 96881) | Terrestrial soil microbial communities with excess Nitrogen fertilizer from Kellogg Biological Station, Michigan, USA - KB3-175-2 | ecosystem: Environmental > Terrestrial > Soil > Unclassified ...
CAGGACCTTGCCCTGCACGAACGGCTCGCTATCGGGTTCGGCGTGCTCACGGTCGAGAACGAAAGCCAGGCGCTGGCGCGCGCGCGGATCGACAAGAAGAACAAGGGCGCTGAGGCGGTTCGCGCCTGCCTCGCGATGGTCGAACTCAAACGCCGTTACGCCCTCGGCACGCCATGACCGATGAGCCGCGTCAGGCGGCCGGCACGATCGGGCGCAGCCGCGCGCGTCTCGCGGCGGTGCAGGCGCTGTACCAGATCGATATCAACGAAATGCCGGTCGAGGACGTCATCGAGCAGCTGCGCGCGCGCGGCGACGACGAGGAAGGTTTCGGCGACGCCGACGATTGGCTGCTGGCCGACATCGTGCGGGGCACGGTCGCGAACCGGGACGATCTCGACAGTCTGCTCGATGAAATGCTGGCGCCGGGCTGGACGCTGGCGCGGCTCGAAACCGTGCTGCGGGCGGTGCTGCGCGCCGGCGCGTACGAGCTTCTCGCCCGTCTCGAGGTTCCGGCGCGTGTCGTGATCAACGAATATGTGGATATTGCGCACGCCTTCTTCGCCGGCAAGGAGCCGGGACTGGTGAACGGCGTGCTCGATCGCGTCGGACGCCGGCTGCGTCCCGGCGAGCTTCATGGCGAAGCCGCCGCGCCTCGATGAGTTTCAGCGCATTGCGCGCTTTTTTTCGCCGCTCGCGGGCAAGGGCGCGCTCGGCCTCAAGGACGATGTCGCGCTGATCGACGGTCCGCCGGGGACCCAATACGTTCTGAAAACCGACGCCATCGTCGAAAAGGTGCACTTCTTTTCGGACGATCCGCCGGACCAGGTCGCGCGGAAACTGTTACGCGTAAATCTGTCCGATCTCGCGGCCAAGGGCGCGACGCCGGTCGGGTATCTCCTCACGACCGCGCTGACCGCGCGGCAGGACGAGACATGGCTCGCGAAATTCTCGGCTGGCCTCGCCTCGGATCAGAAAAAATTCGGCATCGCGCTGCTCGGCGGCGACAGCACGCGAACCCACGGCGCGGCGACGCTGTCGGTCACGGCGATCGGCCGTGTTGCGGCGGGCGAGGCGCCGACACGAGGCGGCGCGCGGCCCGGTGACGCGGTCTGGATGACCGGCACGCTCGGCGACGCGGCACTGGGTTTGCTTCTTCTGAAGCAACGCAAATCGGCTCTCCGCTTGCGCGGGAACGACGAGAAATTCCTGATCCGCCGCTATCGCCTCCCCGAGCCGCGCATGGCGCTCGGCAAAAAGATCGCGCCGCTCGCGTCGGCGTCGATGGACATCTCGGACGGGCTGGTGGCTGATCTCGGCCATATCGCCTCGGCCTCGAAAGTGGGGGCCGTCATCGAGACTGCGCGGCTGCCTCTCTCCCGGGCCGCGCGCGCCGCGCTCGCGGCCGATCGACACCTTCTCCGCGCCATCCTGACCGGTGGCGACGACTACGAGATTCTGTTCACCGCCCGTACCGTACCGGCGGGCCTGCCCGTCACCCGGATCGGCCGGATCGTGCGCGGCAAAGGGGTGACAGTGCTCGATCCGACCGGCGCAACGCTGCGCCTCGGGCCGGGCGGCTACACCCATTTCTAGTGTTCCCAAAGGCCGAATCGGCCCATTCCGGCCGGGTTGCCTGACCGTTCTTCTTCTGGCATGGTCCGCCGACTTTCCGGCGGGGGATCGCCGAGTCTCTGTCCAATAACCGGGGTTCCAGAAAATGCAGATTGCCTATTGGGTTGTCATCGCCGGCGGCGTGCTGGCGCTGCTATACGGCATCGTGACCATTCGCACCGTGCTCGCGGCCAATGCCGGCAACGAGCGCATGCAGCAGATTGCGGCGGCGGTGCAGGAAGGCGCGCGCGCTTATCTCAATCGGCAATATACGACCGTCGCGATCGTCGGCGTCGTCATTTTCCTGATCCTCTTGTTCGCCTTGAGTTGGCGCTCTGGCGTCGGTTTCGCCATCGGCGCCATTCTTTCGGCGGCCGCCGGGTATATCGGCATGAATGTGTCGGTGCGCGCCAATGTCCGCACCGCCCAGGCGGCGCGCGGCGGCCTCGCCCCCGGTCTCGATATTTCGTTCAAGGCCGGCGCGATCACCGGCATGCTGGTGGTCGGACTCGGCCTGCTCGGCGTGTCGCTCTATTACTATTTCCTGCGCTCGACCCTGCCGACCGATAATCCGCGTCCCATCCTCGAGGCGCTGGTCGCACTGTCTTTCGGCGCGTCGCTGATTTCGATCTTCGCACGTCTCGGTGGCGGCATCTTCACCAAGGGCGCCGATGTCGGCGCTGACCTCGTCGGCAAGGTCGAGGCTGGAATTCCCGAGGACGATCCTCGCAACCCGGCCGTGATTGCCGACAACGTGGGCGACAATGTCGGTGACTGCGCCGGCATGGCGGCCGATCTGTTCGAGACCTATGCCGTCACCATCGTCGCGACGATGCTGCTGTCCGCGATCTTCTTCGAAGGCGCGATGCGCGACGTCATGATGCTGATCCCGCTGGTGATCGGCGCGGTCTGTATCCTCGCCTCGGTGGTCGGCACGTTCTTCGTCCGGCTCGGCTCCAGCGAGAACATCATGGGCGCGCTCTACAAGGGCCTGATCGCCGCCGGTATCCTGTCGGCGATCCTGATCGCGATCGTGGTGCAGTGGCTGATTGGCTTCTCGACGCCGCTTGCGATGGTCGGCGGCACCGTCACCTCGGGCGGCGGGCTGTTCGGTTGCGCGGTGGTGGGCCTCGTCGTCACCGGCCTGCTCGTGGTGATCACCGAGTACTACACTTCGACCGAGTACCGTCCGGTGCGCAGCATCGCGAAATCCTCGACCACCGGGCACGGCACCAACGTGATCCAGGGTCTCGCCGTCTCGATGGAGGCGACCGCGCTGCCGGTGATCGTGATCGCGGCGGGCATCATCGTCGCGTTCCTGATCGCGGGCCTGTTCGGCATCGCGATTGCCGCGACCACGATGCTGGCGCTCGCCGGCATGATCGTCGCACTCGATGCCTACGGCCCCGTCACCGACAATGCCGGCGGCATCGCCGAAATGGCGGAACTGCCGAAGGAAGTCCGCAAGTTCACGGATGCGCTCGACGCGGTCGGCAACACCACCAAGGCGGTGACCAAGGGCTATGCCATCGGCTCGGCGGGCCTCGCCTCCCTGGTGCTGTTCGCAGCCTATACCCAGGACCTCGCGCACTATTTTCCGAAGCTCCAGGTCAATTTCGCACTGCAGAACCCGTATGTCGTGATCGGGCTCTTCATCGGTGGCTTATTGCCGTACCTGTTCGGCGCCCTCGGCATGACCGCGGTTGGCCGTGCGGCCGGCGCGGTGGTTGTCGAGGTCCGGCGTCAGTTCAAGGAAATCCCCGGCATCATGGAGGGCACCGCCAAGCCCGATTACGGCAAGGCCGTGGACATGCTGACCAAGTCCGCAATCAAGGAAATGATCGCGCCGTCGCTCTTGCCGGTGCTGGCGCCGATCGTGCTGTTCCTCATCATCTGGTCGTTCGCGGGGCAGGCCAATGCCTTCGCATCGCTCGGCGCGATGCTGCTTGGCACCATCGTCACCGGCCTGTTCGTCGCCATCTCGATGACCTCGGGCGGCGGTGCGTGGGACAACGCGAAGAAATACATCGAGGAAGGCCATTACGGCGGCAAGGGCTCGGACGCCCACAAGGCGGCCGTGACCGGTGACACGGTCGGCGATCCCTACAAGGACACGGCCGGCCCGGCGGTCAATCCGATGATCAAGATCACCAACATCGTGGCGCTGCTGCTGCTGGCGATCCTCGCCGGCGCCTAGTTCCGCGACACGTAATAAAGGGCGCTCCCCGGTGGGGGCGCCCTTTTTTCATTTGACAAAATACGTATTTTGCGTTATACTAACTAAGCCTAATTGAGGGTTGGTTTATAAATAAATTTGGACCATGTCAGATATTAATTTTGCAGAACGAACCCAATTTACGTGCATGGGATTCCCAAGAAACTGCGCGCTGTCTTGACCGGCTTGCCTCTGCGGCGCGACGCCGAAATTAGCGAGGCCGACCGGCTTTTCGGCAACGCCGTGCCCGGGTCGTCAGCCTTGCGCGCGATTGCTGCGTTCCCAATCGATCATGTAGTCACGGGTGATCGGCAGGGCGTCGACGCGTTTCGTCAATTGCATCTGGAACACCATGTTGGTGCGCCGGCGGAAGCCGATCTCGCACAGGACCAGATAGAACTCCCACATCCGGCAGAAGCGCTCGTCGTAAAGTCGCACCACCTCGTCGCGGCGTGCCATGAAGCGTTCGCGCCAGTGACGCAGCGTCTCGGCATAGTGCAGGCGGAGAATCTCCACATCGGTGACCCAGAGGCCGCTTCGCTCGATCACCGGGAATACTTCCGAGAGCGATGGCAGGTCGGCTCCGGGGAATATGTATTTGCGGATGAAAGGATTGATCGGCGCTGGCGTGTCGGAATAGCCGATCGCATGGACCAGCGCGACGCCGTCGTCGGTCAGAAGATCGCGCAGCTTGGCGAAGAACTCGGCATAATTCCGTTTGCCGACATGCTCGAACATGCCGACCGAAACGATGCGGTCGTAACGTCCCGGCTCCTCGCGGTAATCGCGCAGATGAAAGCGCACGCGATCGTCGAGCCCCGCCGCGACGGCGCGCGATGAACTCATTTTGTGCTGCTCGGTGCTCAGCGTCACGCCGGTCACGTCCGCTTCCGAGTGCCCGGCAATATGGAGGGCGAGGCCACCCCACCCGGAGCCGATATCGAGCACCTTCAATCCCGCCCGGTCGAGCCGGAGCTTGCTGGCGATATGGCGCTTCTTGTTTTCCTGAGCGGTCTCCAGACTATCGTCGGGTGTCAGGAAATAGGCACAGGAATATTGCCGGTCGCGGTCGAGGAAAATGTCGTAGAGCTGTGCCGACAGATCGTAGTGATGCGCAACATTGTGCTGCGCCTTGCCGATCGGATTGTATTGTTTCAGCCCGCGTCCGATGCGCTCGATAAAGGCAAGCCAGGGCAGACGGCCGACATTGTCGAAATTGCGCGCCACCACATCGAGGAAATCATAGAGCGTGCCGTCCTCGACCCGCAGCGAGCCCTCCATAAAGGCCTCGCCGACCGACAGGCTCGGATTGAGGATCAGCGTATATTCGAGACGCTTCGAGGTCAGGCGGATGGTTGTGCGAGGCTGCGTGCCGTCACCGACCACGTGGCTCCGCCCAGCGGCGTCGATGACGCGCAGACTGCCTTCGCGGACGAAGCGCTTGAGGATGGCGATAAACACTGTGTTAGCGCGAAGCCCCTTTTCTTATCGCAAAATTGTCCGATGCGACGCCGTTTGTCACTTGGAAATGTCGGGGGTTCCGCAGTCGCGGCACGGCCGGCATCGCTGTCGGCCGTCGCTTGATTGTGGTGCCTAATAGATGGTTATGCCGATGCCGGGTACCGCGATACCGATGCCGGGCCCGTAGATCACGGGCGGCGCATAGTACGGATTGCTGTATCCGTAATACGAGTCGCCGTAGGGCGAGCCGTACACGATCGGCGGCGGCGCATAATAATAACCGCCCCCACCGCCATAGCTGCCGCCATATCCGCCACGTCCGCCGTCGCCCCTTCCGGGATGATGATCAGCGGCGCGGCCTCCGCCATCCCCACGGTGGTGCTCTTCGGCGCTAGCCGAAGCGACAAACGTCCCGAGCACGAGAAAAGAAGATATCGCAAGCCCGGCCGCAAGGGTCGCGGGCAGGTGGCGTTTCGATTTCGTATCGATGCAGGTCATATCGACCTCCTTTGATAAGAGTATTGTCCGGTCGCAGCCGGCTACTTGCGGTGTGCCATGCCCTTCGGACCGGAGGTGCGGAACACATTGTCGGCGACCTTCTTTTGTGTGTCCGGCATCGTGGCGTAGAGCGCGTCGAATGACGCGATCAGATTCTTCAGGCCGTCGACATGCGCCTGGGCGATTTGCTGATAGACCTTCAAATCTTCGACCGCGGTTTGCGGCGGCGTTGCCTGCGTATCGGCGAAGAGCTTGTCCATGGCGGTGGCGTTTTCGCGCATCGCCTGAGCAACGCCGTTCCAAAGCGTTTCCTCGTCGGCCGTGATCTTCAGCGCCTTGTGAAGACTCGTGATCCGCTGCTCGACCGTCTCGCCCTTGGTTTTCGTGGCTGCCACCAGCTGAATCGGCGCGCGCACTGAGGAATGCTGGGACATGTCGGCGCGAGCCGACGTCAGCGGGCTGGCGAGGATCGTCGTACCCATCAAAGCCGCAATCGCGACCGAGCGCGTAAGCGATGCGGAGATAACAATCGGATGATTGAATAGTGACATGGCAGGCAACCTTTCTTGAGAGTTCGGAAGGGAGGCCGGTTCGTGCGAACGCACGGCCCTCACTGAAATTGACAATATGCCCGATTGAGGGAATGAAAATTGACTTGGATCAATCTTTCGAACCGAGCTCGATCGCAAATGTCCGATAGCGAGCATTGCCCTTCACGTGACGCGGTCGCCCAAACCCCGACAAGCGGTCAAGCGAGCGGCGAGTATCGAAAACCCCATGTTCTTGGGCTTGAGGATCGTAACGGGATTTGCCTTGGCGTCGTCCGTGGCGCTTCCCGCTAACGCCGGCGATTTGAAATTGACGATCAATCGCGTCCGGTCGACAGCCGGTCAACTGATCATCGGGTGTACGGACGTGGGAATGAACACGCTCGCATCGGGCGTCGGTTTTTCGCTCGGTTCGGACGTCGTGACAGTCACGAGGACGGTTCCTAGAAACCGGTTATTGGCCCTTTCGCGGTCCTTTTGGCGCGGTTTCGACGGGATAGCCGGCGCGTGAGGTTCTGCTCTTCGAGTTCTTGCCGTCTTCGTGGATGGGCTTATTTCCTTTGCCACGCGATGCCTGCTCTTGATGCGCGGCGTGAGCGTGATCTTCGGGCTGGAAATGCTTGGCTTGGTGTTGGGGACCTTTGCGGGTTCTGGCCATATTGCTCCTTATCGATTGCGATGGATGTGGCGACTTCCCGACATCATCACGAAATTGCTTTCAGTCGGTCAATTCGATCAGGAGTTCCAGGGCGCGCTTGGTCGCGGCCGCGCGCACCGCATCGCGGTCGCCGCTGAACACCTGGCGTTCTGTTTTGATGGGCTTGCCTTTGCGGGCTGCGCCGAAATGCACAAGGCCGACCGGCTTTTCGGCCGAGCCGCCGCCCGGCCCGGCGACGCCGGTAACGGAGACAGCGAGGTCGACCGGGGCGCGAGCCAAGGCGCCCGCCGCCATCGCGCGAGCGACCGGCTCGCTGACCGCGCCATGCTGCGCGATCAGCGGGCCCGGCACGCCGAGCAGGTCGGTCTTGGCCTCGTTGGAATAGGTGACGAAGCCGCGCTCCACCACTTCTGACGAGCCGGCGATGTCGGTCAGCGACGCGGCGATCATTCCGCCGGTGCAGGATTCCGCGGTCGCGACTTTCCAGCGGCGGCGACGGCACAGGTCGAGCAGGGTTTCGGCCAAGGTGCGGGTGTCGGTCATAGCGGCAGCCTCACGGTTGCCACCGCCTGTGCCGCGAGCCCTTCGCCGCGTCCGGTGAAGCCGAGCTTCTCGGTGGTTGTCGCCTTGACGCTGACCCGACCGGGATCGAGGCCGAGGATTTCCGCGATGCGCGCCACCATCGCCGCGCGGTGCGGTCCGATCTTCGGTCGCTCGCACACGATGGTGACATCGACGTGGCTGATCGCGCCGCCTCTTGCGCGAACCAAGTCGGCGGCGTGGCGAAGAAAGCGATGCGACGGCGCGCCCAGCCATTGTGGGTCGCTCGGCGGGAAATGCATGCCGATATCACCGGCGCCGATGCAACCGAGGATCGCGTCGGTCAGGGCATGAAGCCCGGCATCGGCGTCGGAATGGCCGATCAGGCCGCGGTCGTGGAGAATTTTGACGCCGCAGAGGAACAGATGATCGCCCGGACCGAATACGTGCACGTCGAAACCCTGTCCGGTGCGGACATCACCGAGTCCCGCGGCGAGGCGGCGCTCGGCCTCGCGCAAATCGTCTTCGGAGGTCACTTTGAAATTCGCCTCGCTACCGTCGACCAGACTGACCGCAAGGCCGGCGCGTTCCGCCACCGCCGCGTCGTCGGTCAGGTCGAGACCCCCGGCGGCGCGGTGTGCCGCGAGAATGTCGCCATAACGGAAACCTTGGGGCGTCTGCACCCGCCACAGATTGGCACGATCGAGCGTCTCGGCGACGACGCGGCCGGCGCCGCGCTTCACCGTGTCGCGCAAGGGCAGGGCGGGGATCGCGCCGGGCGTCTCGTCGAGCGCGCCGATCACCTTGTCGATCGTCGCGATGTCGAGGAACGGCCGGGCCGCGTCGTGGATCAGCACCATTGCCGGCTTAAGTTCCGCGATGCTTTCGAGGCCGAGCCTCACCGAATCCTGACGCGCCACGCCGCCCGCGACCGGCGGCAGGAGATCGAGGCCGGCGGTAGCGCCGTCATAGAGCGCCGCGTCGTCGGGATTGAACACCACGCCGACCCGGTCGATGCCGGGATGGTGCGCCAGCGTTTCGAGCGAATGGCGCAGCACCGGCCTGCCGGCGAGCGGCAGGTATTGCTTCGGCACCGCGCCGCCGAACCGCGTGCCGCGTCCCGCCGCGACCACCAGAGCGATGCAGTTCATGCTCATGGCAGGAGCTTATCGGTATTGGCGGGGTCGCGGAAGTGATACGCTGAGCGGCGATGACGGCGACGGATTTTTCGACGCGCGATGCGCGCATCGCCTATCTGCGCGACCATGCCGGTGGGGTCTACGACGCCGTCACGGAGGGGCGGACCAAATTCGTCCGCGTCGCGGAATTGGTCTATCGCGCCGCCGAACTGTTTCCTGGCCTCGTGCCGTCGCGCGCCGAAATCGCGGCCGAGGCCGGGCTTCTTCAGCGCGACAAGAAAGGTCTCGAGATCGATCAGGGGATTCTGCTGTCACATATCCTGGCCGATGAGCGCGCCGGCGCGCATCTGTGTCACGCCATGCTGTTGCCGCATCCCGAAAGCAACGAGGCGGCTGCGCGGTTCGCGCGGGATGGCGTGCTCGATCTTGGCGCGGCGACCGTGACGCGGCGCGGCCGCGCGGTCCATGTCGAGATGCGCAATCCGCGCTATCTCAATGCCGAGGATCAGGGCACCATTGATGCAATGGAGATCGCGATCGACGTCGCGACGCTCGACTCCCGAACCGACATCGCCGTGTTACGCGGCGGCCCTCTCGATCATCCGAAATATCGCGGCCGGCGCAGTTTCGGGGCCGGGATCAACCTCACGCATCTCTATCGCGGACAGATTCCGTTCGTGTGGTTCATCGAGCGCGAGCTGGGATGGGTACACAAGCTGCTGCGCGGCGTGGCGACGCCCGATCTCCTCCCCGACGACGTACATGGTTACGGTATCGAGAAACCGTGGATCGCGGCCGTGGAGAGTTTCGCCATCGGTGGCCATTGCCAGGCGCTGCTGACCATCGATTACGTGCTGGCGGCGTCCGACGCCTACATGACGTTGCCCGCGCGCAAGGAAGGCATCATCCCGGGCCTGTCCAATTTGCGGCTCATCCGCTTCGTCGGCGACCGTATCGCGCGGCAACTGATTCAGTACGAACGCCGCCTCGAATGCGACAGCGCGGAAGGCCGCATGATCTGCGACGAGATCGTACCACCTGGCGGGATGGACGCGGCGATCGACCGGGTCGTCGCCGGCCTCACCAACTCGGGCGCGGTCGGCGCCATCGGCAATCGCCGCGCGTTTCGCGTCGCCGAGGAGCCGCTCGATCTGTTCCGCCGCTACTGCGCCGTCTATGCGCGCGAGCAGGCGCAATGCCATTTCAGCCCCGCGCTGATTGCGAATCTCGAACGGTACTGGGACGCCCAGAACCGGAAGGGCTAACGGTTCCAGCCGTAGAGATCGAGCGTCGTGGCGCCCCCGCGCAACTGCTCCATCGTCTTGGCTTCCTTGGCCTCACGGTCGAGCGACTTCTGAATCACGTCAGCGACCCGCGCGCGCGGCACCACGCAAACCCCGTCCGTGTCGCCGACCACGAGGTCGCCGGCATTGACGGTGATATCGCCGATTAGCACCGGATGACCGAGGAATGCGCGCGCCTCGAAATCCTTGCCCGTGCCCTTGATGCATAGGCCGCGAGCGAACACCGGGAAGCCGACGCCTTCAAGCAGTGCACCGTCGCGGACGCAGCCGTCGATGACGAGGCCGCCGAGCTTCGCGGCTTTGCCCGCGGTCGACATGATCTCGCCCCAATAGCCGTGTTCGTAGACGCCCCCGACCGACGCGACCAGCACGTCGCCCGGCTTTGCCGCGGCGAGGGCGCGGTGAAGCCGCAGATTGTCGCCGGGCGGGCCTTGCACCGTGAAAGCCGGGCCGCAGATTTTGAACGACGGGGCCATCGGCTTGATCTGCGGCGGCAGCGCGCCGATCTTGCCGCCCGCTTCGTGCAGCGTCGCCGTGCCGATCGGCCGCGCCGCTTCGACCAGCTTCGGGTCGACGCGCTCGAAATCGAGCTTTTCGGTCGGCGAAACAGTCTTTAGTCCGCTCATCATTTCACCCGTGTCTGCAGCGTGTGGTATTTAAATTGCTTGCGTGCCTCGTCGAGCCGCATGCCGCCGCGCACCGCCTTGCGGATCGCGTTCTCGGCTTCCTGGATCTGCTCGCCGGCTTCGAGCACCTTGTCTTCGTGTTCCTTGGGAATCACGACAACGCCGTCGGCGTCGCCGCGCAATATGTCGCCGGGCTGCACACGCGCCTCGCCGATCGTGACGGGCACATTGGTGGCTTCGACCTGGACGCGGTCCTTGCCGGTGCGCATCCAATGATCGCGCGTGAATACCGGATAGTTCAGCTCCATGCACAGCGCGGTGTCGCGGCACAGTCCGTCGATCACCGTGCCGGCGACTTTTTTGGCCGACGCGGTTTCGGTCAGGATGTCGCCCCAGATCGTCGCATTGAGTCGTCCGCCATTGTCGATCACAACGACCTCGCCGGGCTTCACGTCGTCGATATAGTCGCCGACCGTACCGGGCGGCACCGATGCGGGGCCGCACAGCAGGGTGAAGGCGCGGCCGGTCATGCGGAATTTCGGATCGCGCGGCTTGATCTCATAGCACTGGCCGACGATGCCGAACCGGTCCAGCGCGTCGCTTATGGTCGCGGTATCGAGTTTCGACGCGCGCTCGACGTTCTTATCCATCTATTTTCTCTCCAACATCTTTTCGTAATTGGCACCCATCACGTCGGTGATGCGCTTGCCGGTAAGCAGGGCCTTGCCCATCGCTGCTTCGCGCATCGCGATGTCCTCGGCGGCCGCGACAATGCGTTCCGCGTCGGCGGCGGGGAGGAAACACACGCCCGTCGAATCCGCGATGGCGTAGTCGCCGGGGTTCACGGTGATATCGCCGATCCGTACCGGCACGTCGGTGCCGATCTCGGCGACGCGGTTGCGCGCGGTGCGCGCCGTGACCGCGCGGCTATAGACCGGGAAGTCGAATTCGCGCGCCTCGTCGACGTCGCGCAGCGGCCCGTCGGCGATCACGCCGGCGACGCCCTTGACCTTGGCGCCGAGCGACAAGATGCCGCCCCACGAGCCGGCATCGATACCGGTGCGCTGCTCGACGACGATGATCTCGCCCGGCGCGCAGGCCTCGATCGCAGTGGTGCCGAGATGGCGCGGCGCGCCGATCACGGGCGGCGCATCGTCCTTGGTGACGAGCTTCACGGTGTGGACCTTGCCGGCGATCTTGCGGATCGCGCTGCGCGGCGGAAGGCCGGTGACGGCTGGCGGCAGGCCGAGCTTGTCGAGGGCGTCGGACACGGCACAGGAATCGAGCCGCGCCAAGCGGATAGCGATAGGATCGGTCATCGGCGCGGGACTTTAGCGATCCGCCCGAAAAACTCAAACGCACGATCCTTGACCCTGCCGTGCGGCAGGCGTAGCCAAGCCCCATGAGCAACAGGCGTGTCCTGGCCGGGATCGCGGTGGCCATCGTCGTGGCGGTGGTGGCCGCGGCCGCCATTTGGGACGGGCCGACCGCCGGAATCGACCGCTATGCGGTGCGTGACGGGGATACGCTCGAACTGACGCCGAGCGACTGTCTTCTGGCGAGGGTCGGACGGTCGTGCCTGGCGCAGCGGCTGCGGCTGTTCGGGGTCGATGCCTTCGAAAGCGGCCAGATGTGCAAGGATAACGCCGGCAAGCCCTGGCCCTGCGGCCTCGTCGCGACGCGGCGGCTGGCGGCGCTGGCGGCGCGGCCAGGCTTTGCCTGCAACGTCGATAGTGAATTCATCGACCGCCACGCCCGCGAGTTCGCGGTCTGCACGGTCGACGGCAAGGATGTCGGTGGCACGTTGGTAAGCGAGGGCCTCGCCTTCTATTACGGCCGCGGCCTCCAATACCTCCCGCTCGAAGCGGAGGCGCGGAAGGAAAAGCGGGGCGCGTGGGCGGGCGGCTTCGTCCGCCCGCAATTCTGGCGCCAGGGCGCGCGGAGCTAGTTCAGACGTTCCAGTTCCGCCCGCACGCGCTGGCGCAGCAGGTCGATCGGGATTTTTTGGCCGCCGTCGCGGTAGTACCAGAACTGCCATCCGTTGCAGGCTGGGGCATTTTGGACGGCGGCGCCGACCTGGTGGATCGAGCCACGCGCCTCGGCTGAGATCAGCGTGCCGTCGGCCCGTACCTTCGCGGTCCATCGCCCGGTCGCGTCGGACAGGATGGTGCCC
>Ga0134126_10008692_pt1 | contig 12773 bp, 13 predicted proteins | sample KB31752_FD_96881 | JGI IMG/M metagenome (GOLD analysis project Ga0134126, IMG submission 96881) | Terrestrial soil microbial communities with excess Nitrogen fertilizer from Kellogg Biological Station, Michigan, USA - KB3-175-2 | ecosystem: Environmental > Terrestrial > Soil > Unclassified ...
GATGGTGTACGGGGGCCCCGTGAATCGGTGCTCCACCCGCGCATCGTATCCTCCCCTGCACACGACTTAGGAGGCGGAAGAAGACCCCATGAGCCTTGGCTACGACGGCAAGCTCTTCATCCTGGCTTTCGATCATCGCGGCTCCTTCCAGAAGAAGTGGTTCGGCCTGGAGGGCGATCCGAGTCCCGAGGACACGCAGCGCATCTCGGACGGCAAGCACCTCGTATTCGAGGGCCTGGTGCACGCACTCGAGCAGGGCGCCCAGGCCGACATCACCGGCGCGCTCGTCGACGAGCAGTTCGGCACGCCCACCAGCATCCCGGCCCAGGCCAAGGAGCGGGGCCTCAAGCTTGCGATGCCGGTCGAGAAGAGCGGCCAGAACGAGTTCGATTTCGAATATGGCGACAAGTTCGGCGAGCACATCGAGCAGCAGGACCCGGACTTCTCCAAGGTGCTCGTCCGCTACAACCCGGACGACCCGGACGCCGAGATGAACGAGCGCCAGCTCGGCCGCCTGAAGACGCTTGCCGACTGGCTCCACGAGCACGACCGCAAGTTCCTGTTCGAGCTGCTCGTGCCGGCCACCGACGAGCAGCTCTCCTCGGTCGGCGGCGACGAGGACCGCTACGACGCGGAGCTGCGTCCCGAGCTGATGCGCCGGGCGATCGAGGACATCCAGAACTTCGGCATCGAGGTGGACATCTGGAAGATCGAGGGCGTGGACGAGCGCGCGGACGCCGAGATGCTCGCCCAGCAGACCCGCGTGGGCGGCCGCGACGGCGTGGTGTGCGTGCTGCTCGGCCGTGGCGCCAGCGACGACAAGGTCGACCACTGGCTGCGCCAGGCGGCGCCCGTCGAGGGCTTCGTGGGCTTCGCGATCGGCCGCAGCATCTGGGGCGACCCGCTGAAGGGCTTCCTCGACGGCTCGATCGAGCGGGAGGACGCGGCCCGGCAGATCGGCCAGAACTACCTGCGTTTCGTGGACGTCTACCAGCAGGCGGAATCCACAGCCCTCGCATAGGGCACATGGTGATGTAGCCTTCGCCGTCGTGGCGATGAGGATGCGTCAGTCCCTCGCGCAGTTCGAGGCTGCTTTCCGCGAGGAAACGGTCGACGAGCGGGAGCGGCGTGAGCGGCTGCGCCGCGAGGCCGCTCAGCGCGCGCGCGTGCGCCGGGCGCAGAACATCAAGAAGCGCGGGAACCACAACTTCCTGCTGCTGGTCGTCGTGATCCTGATGACCACCGTGGTGGTCACGATCGCGATGTTCCAGACGCTGTCGCTGATTATCGGCGGCTAGCCGGGCCCGGCTGCTGGTCGCCGGGCCGGCCCTCCCCGGCTGCTACTTGTTGCTCTTCAGCTTGTGTAGCGCCTCGTCTACCGTCTCCCGCTCGGACTGGCGCTCATTGTCGCCCGACCGTTCCTGCTGGATCTCTAGATAGACCTCTTTCCGGAACACGGGCACCTTTCGCGGAGCCTCGATTCCGATCCTTACCTTCTCCCCCATGATCGCAAGTACGGAGATCTCGATCTCATCCCCGATCATGATGCTCTGGTTGGACTTGCGGGTCAAAACGAGCATCTGCGCCTCCCTGCCTGTCGAATTCGCGGACCGCCCGTTGGAGAGGTCTCAACCAGCATGAGCGCCTCCGTGGCTCAGTTTATAGATCGAGCCCCCCATCTCAAAGTGGGTACCGCCCCTGTTGGACAACGCAGAGGTTCAGGCGGGGGACATGGCCAGTCTAGGCGAGATTGGATTGCTAGTCTTGCCGCCTCTTTGGCACGCAGATCACTGAAAGCACAGCTCAATCAGATCCGCAGCTGGGTCCGGCAGGGCCGGACCGACGCGTGGATCGCCCACCAATTGGACGTGTCCGTGAAGGACATCGAGGCGTTCAAGAAGGAGCATTCGCTGGCCGCCGACGGTGGCACCAGCGACGACTGGGCTCCCGGCCTCGACGACGAGCTGGATCTGCGCGCCGAGGACGACGCCCTCGTCGCCGCCGAGCTGGAGGCGGAGCCCGACGAGGACGACGAGGACGAGGACGAGGACGGCGACGACGAGGAGCGCGAGGGCCGGAAGCGCCGTCGGCGGGGTCGCCGCGGGGGCCGTGGCCGCCGCGGAGGGCGCGACCGCAAGCGCGACCTCGAGGGCACCTTCGACCACGGCGAAGAGGGCTACGGCCTGTGGCTCGACCCGGCCATCCAGGACAACCCCGTCTACGCGGAGCACTGGGCCGGCCACCGCACCGTGGTGATCGCCGTGGAGCCGGACCGGATCGTCATCAGGCGCGCGGGCGAGGACGCCGGCGACGAGGACGACGACAACGGCGATTCCGAGTCCGAGGACTGATTCGCGCTAGTCGGGCGGCGGCGGGATGTCCCGCGGCCTGCCGCCCGCATAGTCAGTGGCCGAGCGCGCGTAGCGGCTGAAGGCCGCATCCACGACCCAGCTCGAGTCCGTGCCCGCTGCCTGGCGCTGTGCGACCTCCGACGCCCAGTCGATGTCGGTCGCGTAGAAGTTCGCCAGCTCGTTCACGGTGAACTTTCCGCCGAGGCGCTTACGGAGCTCGTCGAGCACGGCGAACACCGCTCGGTCGAGGTCGCCCCGGGCCGGCTCCTCGGTCTCTTTGATGCGGCGCTCGCCCTCCTCCCACTGGAAGAGCGCGTTCTCGACGGCGTAGTTCGGCATGCCGAACGAGGCTAGCTCGTTCAGTTCTTGGGGGGGTTCTCCACCACGTAGGCCCGCTCGCCGCGCTTGATCATCCCGAGCCTGCGGGCCTCGATCTCGATCGCGGACGGCGTGTGGAGGGTCCTGATGTCCGAGTGGAGCTGCTTGTTCTGCGCTTCCAGGTTCTTCAGGTCGGTCTGCTGCTGTGCGGCCACGTGCCGCTGCGTGATCCAGCGGTTCACCGGCGAGATGTAGAGCAGCAGGACGACCGCGAAGGTGACCAGCAGCGCGGTGCGAGCGACGCGATCCCAGCGGATCCCGCCGGCCCCCGCGCGCGGCCGCTCCTTCGTGGCCTGGCGCCGGCGCTGCCGGCGACGGGCGGCGGCGCGCTGGGCGCTCGGTGAAACGGCTTGGGCCACTGATGGCCCCTTCTGCGCTTGGTGCGGTGTTCCTTCCCGCTTACCGCGGCTGTGTGACCTCTAGGACCGAAACACCGAGCGGCCCGGGTACGTCGCGTCCGGGCCCAGCGCCTCTTCGATCCGCAGAAGCTGGTTGTACTTCGCCACGCGGTCGGTCCTCGAGGGGGCGCCCGTCTTGATCTGGCCGCACCCGGTTGCCACCGCCAGGTCCGCGATCGTCACGTCCTCCGTCTCGCCCGACCGGTGGGACATCACCGCCGTGTAGCCGGCCTCGCGGGCCGTGTTCACCGCGTCCAGGGTCTCGGTCAGCGTGCCGATCTGGTTGACCTTCACCAGGATCGAGTTGGCCACGCCCAGGTCGATGCCGCGGCGCAGGCGCTCGGTGTTCGTGACGAACAGGTCGTCGCCGACGAGCTGCCGGTGCTCGCCGATCCGGTCGGTGAGCAGCTTCCAGCCGTCCCAGTCCTCCTCGTCCATGCCGTCCTCGAGCGAGAGGATCGGGTAGCGCGACACGAGGTCGGCCCAGTAGTCGGTGAGCTCCTCGGAGGACAGCGTGCGGCCCTCGTGCTCGAGCACATAGGAGCCGTCCTTGAAGATCTCGCTCACCGCGGGGTCGAGTGCGATCGCCACGTCCTCGCCGGGCCGGTAGCCGGCCGCCTCGATGCCGGCCACCAGCATCTGGAGCGCCTGCTCGTTGGACTCGAGGTCGGGCGCGAAGCCGCCCTCGTCGCCAACCGTCGTGCCGAGGCCGCGGTCGTGGAGGGTCTTCTTCAGGGAGTGGAAGACCTCGCAGCCCGCCTGCAACGCGCGCGAGAACGAGTCGAAGCCGACCGGCACGACCATGAACTCCTGGAAATCGACGGCATTGTCCGCATGCGCCCCGCCGTTCACCACGTTCATCATCGGCACCGGCAGGACGCCCGCATCGGGGCCGCCGAGGTATGCCCACAGCGGCTGCGAGCTCTCCATCGCCATGGCCTTGGCCGCCGCAAGCGACACACCCAGGATCGCGTTCGCGCCGAGGCGCGCCTTGTTGGGCGTCCCGTCGAGGTCGATCATCGTGCGGTCCAGGGCGGCCTGGTCGGCGGCGTCGTGACCGGCGATCGCCGACGCGATCTCGCCGTTCACGTTGTCCACCGCCTGCGTCACGCCCTTGCCGCCGAACGCCTCGCCGCCGTCGCGCAGCTCCACGGCCTCGAACTCGCCGGTGGAGGCGCCGGAGGGAACTGCCGCGCGGCCGGCAGCGCCGGACGCCAGGCCCACCTCGACCTCCACGGTCGGGTTTCCGCGGCTGTCGATCACCAGACGTGCGTGTACCTGCTGGATCTCACTCACTCGATTCGATTCCCTTTCTGAACCTGTCGGCGGCGGCACGCAATGCGAGCTCCGGATCCACGCGCAGCGCCGCTGCCAGCGCGACGCAGTCGAACAGGAGATCGCCGATGCCCTCGAAACTCTCGTCGTCGAGCTGCGAGCGGATCCGCTCGCGGAGCTCCTCCGCCCTGGGGCGCTCGTAGCCGGAACCCGAGGCGGCGCGGCGCATGAGCTTACGCGCGTAGAGCGGCGAGGGCAGGTTCTCCGGCACGTCGTGGAACACCTCGTCCCCGCCGCGGCCCGGCTCGGCGCGCTTGATCTGGTCCCAGTTGCGCAGGACGGTGGCGGCGTCCTCGGCCTCGGTGTCGCCGAACACGTGCGGGTGCCGGCGGATCAGCTTCTGCCGGCAGTGCTCCGCGACGGCGGCCAGGTCGCCCTGGCCGCGCTCCTCGAGCAGCAGTGACAGGAAATAGACCTGGAACAGGACGTCGCCGAGCTCGTCGAGCATCTTGGCGTCGTCGCCCGAGTTGGCGGCGTCCGCCAGCTCGTAGGCCTCCTCGACCGTGTGCGGCACGATCGAGCGCTCGTCCTGCTCGCGGTCCCAGGGGTAGTCGCGCCGCAGGCGGCGCGTGATCTCGTCTAGCGCAAGAAGTGAGCCGGCCGGCTCGTCAGCCAGTGGCACCAGTTTGACCGGTGGCGCCCGTCGCGCCCTTCTTCGGCTTAGGCGCGTTCTTGCAGCTCGAGATGACGAAGTCCTTCGCGCAGTTCGTCTTCTTCGTGTAGCGCTTCTGGTAGTCCGCCACGAACTTGTTCAGCGCATCCTGCTCCTGCTGCGAGCGGATGATGTTGAGGATCGTGTCGTGGGCTTGCTGCTCGGTCTGCTGCGAAGCCTTCGAGATCGAGTCGACCTTGAACACGTAGTAGCCGAACTGCGTCTTGACCGGGCCGATGACCTTGCCCTTGTCGGCGCTGAAGATCGCGCTGTCGAACGCCTTCTCCTGCTGACCCTTGGCCACGCCCGGAAGCTTGCCGCCCTGCGCCTTCGACGCCTGGTCGATCGAGTACTTCTTCGCGACCTTGCTCCACGCGGTGCCGCTGTCGATCTCGGCCTTGGCCTGTTCCGCCTTGTCCTTGGTCTTGGTCAGCACGACCTCGAGGTCACGCCGCTCAGGCTGAGCGAAGCGCGACTGGTTCTTCGAGTAGTAGGAGGCGATCTGGGCGTCCGAGACCTTGTCCCTGCCCGCCACGATCTTCTGGCGCACCTGCTGGGTGAGCACGTCGATCTTCACGCGGAAGAGCAGGTCGTTCATGGTCATGCCCGACTGCTTCAGGAACGTGTCGAAGTCCGCGCGCTTCGGGAACGACTGCTTGATCTGGTCGTCGAGCTGCTTCTGGACCGTGGCCGGCTTGGCGGTGAGCTTGCGCGAGTCGGCCTCCTTGAGCAGCCACTCCGACTGCACCAGGAACTGCATGACCTGCTGCTTGAGCCCCTCGTACTGCTGCTCGCACTGCGACTTCAGCGCCGCCGCGGTGGGCTTGGCCTGACCCTTGGCGAGCGGCACCTTCTGGAGCGCCGCGACGCACTTCGTGTAGTTCGGCGGATCCGGCACGACGGCCGTCTGGCCCGAGACCGCCTGCTGCTTCGAGGCGACGCTGAGCCAATGCTCGAATTCGGACTTCTTTATGGAGGTGCCGTCGACGGTCGCGACGGAGTCGGCGGGCACGCCGCTGCCGCAGCCGGTGACTACGAGCGCGGTCAGCGCGAGCGCGACAAGAAGGGCGGGAACGAACAGCTTCTTTCTCATGAACACCGTGTGAGTTGGAATCAGGCTTGGACGGCGCGCATCGGCCGGGTGTGCGACGGGGCGAGTCCGCGAATGAGCGAACGCCTCCCCGGCGCGGCGCGCGAAAGCTGATGGTAGCGGCTAATCCTCCGAAACTGGGTCACTTGCGACCTTAAGAATTTCCTCAGCGGCCGCCACCACCGCAGGGAATCTTGCAGCCGGATCGTCGGGCACGCGCACCCGCACGGTGCTCCGTCCCGATTCGTAGATGGCGCCGGGAAGTCCCTCGCGAAGCGCCTTTGACCCCTTGAGATCGAGCTCGATCGGCGACACCGTGAGCTGGCCGCCCCGGAAGCCCACGTCCTTCGCCCCCGCCCGGCCAAGCTTGATCCTGGCGTCCTGGAGACGGATCAGGTTCTCGAGCGGCGGCGGGATCGGCCCGAAGCGGTCCTCCAGCTCCTCCCGCAGCACGATGAGGTTCGCGATCTCGCGGGCGCCCGCCACGCGCCGGTGGATCTCGATCTTGGCCGCCTCGTACGGCACGTAGTCGCCGGGCACGTAGGCGTCCACGGGAATGTCGAGCCTGACGGGCTCGGGCGCCTCGTCGGCGCTCGTGCCGGCCAGCGCGGCCACCGCCTCGTCGAGCATCGCCACGTACAGCTCGAAGCCGACCGCCGCCACGTGACCCGACTGTTCCTCGCCGAGCAGGTTGCCGGCGCCGCGGATCTCCAGGTCGCGCATGGCGATCTTGAAGCCGGAGCCGAGCTCGGTGTAGTCGGACAGCGTGGACAGGCGCTTCTGCGCGTCCTCGCTGAGCGCCGCGTGCGAGGGGTAGAAGAGGTAGGCGTAGGCGCGCTCGCGGGAGCGGCCCACGCGGCCGCGGATCTGGTAGAGCTGGGCCAGGCCGAGCGCGTCCGAGCGCTCCACGATCAGCGTGTTGGCGGTGGGGATGTCGAGCCCCGCTTCCACGATCGTGGTGCAGACGAGCACGTCCGCCTCGCCGCGCAGGAACTCCAGCATCACCTTCTCGAGCTGCTTCTCGTCCATCTGGCCGTGTGCGACGCTCACGCGCGCCTTCGGCACGATCGCGCGGACCCGCTCCGCCGTCTCGTCGATCGTCTCCACGCGGTTGTGCAGGAAGAACGCCTGCCCCTTGCGCTCGACCTCGCGCTCGATCGCCTGCTTGACCAGCTCCTCGTCGTACTCGCCCACGTAGGTGCGCACCGGGCGGCGACCCTCGGGCGGGGTCTCGATCACGGAGATGTCGCGCAAACCGGCGAGCGACATCTGGAGCGTGCGCGGGATCGGCGTGGCCGACAGCGACATCACGTCCACGCGCAGCTTGAGCTGGCGCAGCAGCTCCTTCTGCTTGACGCCGAAGCGCTGCTCCTCGTCCACGATCAGAAGGCCGAGCTCCTTGGGCCGCACGTCGCGCGAGAGCACGCGGTGGGTGCCGATCAGGATGTCGACCTTGCCCTCGCGGAACCTGTCGAGCGCCTCCTTCACCTGGCTGGCCGAGCGGAAGCGCGATGCCATCTCGATCTGGAACGGGAAGTCGCGCAGGCGCTCGGTGAAGGTGCCGAAGTGCTGCTGGGCGAGCACGGTGGTGGGCACGAGGAAGAGCACCTGCTTGCCGTCGGCCGCCGCCTTGAACGCGGCCCGCAGCGCCACCTCGGTCTTGCCGTAGCCCACGTCGCCGCAGATCAGGCGGTCCATCGGACGCGCCTCCTCCATGTCCGCCTTCACGGCCTCGATCGCGTCGAGCTGGTCGGGCGTCTCCGTGTAGGGGAACGCCTGCTCGAAGTCGATCTGCCACTCGCCGTCCTGCGGGAAGGCGTGGCCCGCGCGGCGGCGACGCTCTGCGTAGAGGTTGATCAGCTCGCCCGCCAGCGCCTGCGCGGCACGGCGGGCGCGCAGCTTCATCTGCTCCCAGGCCTTGCCGCCGAGCTTGGACAGCGGCGGGTCGGTCGCGTCCGCGCCCACGTAGCGGCTGATCTTGTGGAGCTGGTCGCTCGGCACGAAGACGCGGTCGCCGTCCCTGTACTCGAGCTCCAGGTAGTCGCGGGTCACGCCGCCCACGGTCTTCGTCTCGAAGCCGGTGAAGCGCGCGATGCCGTGGTCCTCGTGCACGACCGCGTCGCCGCTGCGCAGGTCGGTGAAGGAGGCGATGGCGCCGGCGCCCGTGCGGGGGCCGTCGGCCGGCGTCGCGCGGCGGCGGCGCAGCAGCCGGTGCTCGGGCAGCACGGCCAGCTTGAGCTGCGGCGCGAGGAAGCCCTCGCGCAGGCTGGCGTCGGCGAAGCGCACGCCCGGCTCGGCCGGCGCCGGGCCGCCGTCGAGGAACTCGGCGCGAAGGCGCGCGAGGTTGTAACGGGCTCGCTCGGCCTCGCCGTGGCGCGCCCATGCAACCACCGTCCGGTAGCCGGAGTTCACGAGCTTCTCGAGCTCCGGCTCGGCCTCCTTCAGGTTGCGCGCGGCGGTGTCGGCCCCCTGCGCGCGGAACACGTGCGGCTGGTCGCCCGAGATGCTCGACAGGCTCAGCTCGGTGCGGCTCTGAAGAATCTGCTCCAGCTCCTCGGGCGCCACGTAGAGGTGGTGGGCATCGGAGTCGTGGAAGCTCGTGGTCACGTCCTGCCACAGGTCGGACAGCGCCGGCCGCAGCTCCTCCTCGGCGGCGACCGCCACGAGAGCGTTCTCAGGCACCAGCGAGAGCAGGTCGCAGAAGTGGTCCACCGGCAGGATCTCCGCGATGTCCGGGCGCTGCTCCTCCTCGGTCTCGATCGCGGCGATCTCGGCCAGCTCGCGGTGCTCGGGCGCGAGCTCCGCGGCGGGCGCGATCTCGATCCTCTCCGCCTCCTCCAGCGAGCGCTGCGTGAAGGTGGAGAAGAAGGTGAGCCGCTCGACCTCGACGTCGAACAGCTCGCAGCGCACGGCGCGCTCCTCGGTGGCCGGGTAGACGTCGAGGATGTCGCCGCGGATCGCGAACTGGCCGCGGTCCTCCACCTGGTCCACCCGCTCGTAGCCGCAGGCCACGAGCTGGTCGGCCGCCTCGTCGAGGTCGAGCAGGCCGCCCTTCTCGATCGTGAAGCCGTGCGGGCGCAGCTCGGGGTCGGGAACCTTCTCGGCCAGCGCCGCGGCGCTTGTGACCACCACCGCGCCGGTGTCGTCGATCAGGGCGTCGAGCGCGGCCACGCGCAGGCCCACGAGGTGCGGCGGTGGCGCGAGGTGCGACTCGTAGCGCACGCCGCGGGCCGGGTAGAAGCGCACGAGGCGGGGGCTGAGGAATGCCTTGAGGTCGGCGGCCAGGTCGCGCGCCGAGCGGTCGTCGCCCGCCACGATCAGCGCGGGCCGCTCCGGGTCCTCATCCGCCAGCGCCGCGATCAGGTACGGGCGCATGCTCGCCGACACGAACGCCCGCTGGGGCTCGCGCCTCGCGGCGCTAGCGAGGGCGCTTACCGAAGGGTCTTCGTGTGCGTATGTGAGGAGTTGCCGGAGCGACATGGGGCAGCGCAAAGGGCCGCCCGGCGTGCCGCGCGGCTCTACGAACGGATTCTAGAAAGGGTCTCCATCTCGTCCCCGCTGAGCTCGATGCCGGCCGCCCCCACGTTCTCCTCGAGGTGCTCCACCGAGGAGGTGCCGGGAATCGGCAGCATCACCGGGGAGCGCTGGAGCAGCCAGGCGAGCGCCACCTGGGACGGCGTGGCGTCGTGAGCCTGCGCGATCTCGTCGAGCGGGCCGCCGGACTCCGCCAGCTTGCCCACCGCCAGCGGGAACCAGGGGATGAAGCCGATGCCGTCCTGCTCGCACCGGTCGAGCTCGTCCTCGGTGGCGCGGTCGGTGAGGTTGAAGCGGTTCTGCACCGAGACGACGTCGACGATCCCGCGCGCGGTGGCGAGCTGGTCGGTGCTCACGTTCGAGACGCCGATCAGGCGGATCTTGCCCTCGTCCTGGAGCTGCTTGAGGGCGCCGACCGACTCCTCGTACGGCACCTTCGGGTCGGGACGATGGAGCTGGTAGAGGTCGAGGCGGTCGACCCTCAACCGCTTGAGGCTGCCCTCGCATGCCTCGCGCAGGTGCTCCGGCCGCCCGTCCGGGTCCCACCTGCCGGGGCCCGGCCGGAGAAGGCCGCCCTTGGTCGCGATCACGAGTCCGTCCGGGTAGGGATGCAGCGCCTCGGCGATGATCTCCTCGCTGACCTCTGGGCCGTACGAGTCGGCGGTGTCGATGAAGTTCACGCCGAGGGCGACCGCGCGGTGCAGCACCTCGCCGGCCTCCTTGCGGTCGCGAGGCTCGCCCCAGATGCCGTCGCCGGTCAGGCGCATGGCGCCGAAGCCGAGGCGGTTCACTGTCAGCTCGCCGCCGAGGGTGAAGGTTCCTGATTCGGTTGCTGTGGAGGTAGTCATTGGGCGAGCACTACCCGTTCCGCCTCGTCCGCACCCCTCTGGATCAGATCCCTTACCTCGGCAGGCGATTCGCGGAATTTCCCCAGCACGTGCGCGGAGACGATCTCCGGATCGGTCGAGTCCGGCCGCCCCACCCCCGCCCGTATGCGGCGGAAATCCGGGCTGCCCAGGCCCGCCTTCACGGCCTTCAGCCCGTTGTGCCCCGCCAGTCCGCCGCCGATGCGGCTCTCGATCTTGCCGAACGGCAGATCGATCTCGTCGTGCAGCACGAGCACGTGGTCCAGCGGAACGCCGAGAGCGCCGCGTGCGGGTCCCACCGCCTTGCCGGCGTCGTTCATGTAGGTCTGCGGGAGGAGCAGCGCCACGCGGGGGCCGCCTGCGCCTGCGCGGCCCTCGGCGTAGAGGCCCGCGTACTTCTTCTTCAGCTTGCCAAGGTCCCAGCGGGACGCGAGCTCGTTCGCGATCTCGAAGCCGAGGTTGTGCCGCGTGCCCTTGTAGCTGTCGCCCGGATTTCCCAGCCCCACGACGAGCCAGTCGGCCTTGCCGCCGCGCCGGAAGAGGCTCAGGACTCTTCGCCGCCGCCCTCGGCGGCCTGCTCGGCTTCCTCGCCGGTGGCGCCCTCGGCGCCGGCCTCGGCCTCGGCGGCCTCCTCGCCCTCTTCGCCCACGAGCTCGGTCTCTTCCTCGATCTCGGGCTCGGCCACCGCGGTGGGCACGGTGATCGTGGCGATGATGGTCTCCTCCGGATCGTCGAGGAACTCGACGCCCGCGGGAGCATTGATCTCGGAGAGATGCATCACCGCGTTCACCTCCATCCCGGACACGTCCACGAGGATGCGCTCGGGGATGTCGGTGGGCAGAGCCTCGATGTTCAGCTCGCGGTTGGCCTGCTCGAGCACGCCGCCCTCCTTCACGCCGGGCGCGTCCTCGACGCCCTCGAGCTCGACGGAGACGGTCGAGTGGATCTTCTCGTCGAGCCGGACCTCGAGCAGGTCGATGTGCACGATCTGGCCGCGCACCGGGTGGCGCTGCTGGTCCTTGACGATCACGGGCTTGGCCGCGCCGCTGCCGATTTGCAGGTCGATCAGCGCCGAGCCGTCGTGCAGGGCCGCGCGCAGCGTGCGCGCGTTGACCTTGAACGAGAGGCAGTCGCCGCCGCCGTACACCACGCCGGGCACGTAGCCCTCCCTGCGCAGCCTGCGGGTGGCGCGAGTGCCGCGCTCGGGGCGTTCCTCGACTACGAGCGATGGACGTTTTCCGTCAGCCATGCAGCGGGCCAGTCTAGCGAGCGGGCAGTGGTTACTCTGGGTCGGATGGCGAAGGACGACAACAACTCGATTCCCACCGGGCGGATTCGCCGCACCGCCAAGGTGGCGCAGGTGATCGGCACGAGCGGCGCCGGCTACGCGGGCGCGCGCGTCCGCAGCGTGGGGCGCGACAAGGATCACCGCGAGGAGCAGCTCGAGCGTGCTCACATGGAGACCGCCGAGCGGATGGTCGACGCGCTCGGATCGATGAAGGGCGCCGCGATGAAGATCGGGCAGTTCGCCTCGTTCATCGACACTGACTTCCTGCCGCCCGAGTACCGCGAGCTGTACCAGGAGAAGCTGAGCAAGCTGCGCGACTCGGCCCCGGCGATGCCGTGGAAGCAGGTGCGCTCGGTGCTCGAGGACGAGTGGGATGACCCGCCCGAGGAGCTGTTCGAGGACTTCGACGAGGAGGCGACTGCGGCAGCCTCCATCGGCCAGGTGCACCGCGCCACGCTCTGCGACGGCCGCAGGGTGGCGGTGAAGATCCAGTACCCGAAGATCGCCCGCGCGCTCGAGGCCGACATGCAGAACGCCGGCATGATCTTCCGCCTCGCGAAAGCGATCGCCCCCGGGCTCGACGCCGCCGCCGCCGCCAAGGAGCTGCGCGAGCGCGTGATGGAGGAGCTCGACTACGAGTACGAGGCGCAGAACCAGCGCACGTTCGCGCGCGCCTACCGCGACCACCCGTTCATCTACGTGCCCGACGTGGTCACGCGCCTGTCGCGGCGGCGGGTGCTCGTCACAGAGTGGGTGGACGGCATCGACTTCGAGCGCGTCCGGGAGCTGCCGCAGGAGGAGAAGGACCGCGTGGGCGAGATCATCTTCCGCTTCTTCTACGGGTCGATCTACCACCTCCAGCACTTCAACGCCGACCCGCA
>Ga0134126_10008695_pt1 | contig 12772 bp, 14 predicted proteins | sample KB31752_FD_96881 | JGI IMG/M metagenome (GOLD analysis project Ga0134126, IMG submission 96881) | Terrestrial soil microbial communities with excess Nitrogen fertilizer from Kellogg Biological Station, Michigan, USA - KB3-175-2 | ecosystem: Environmental > Terrestrial > Soil > Unclassified ...
CAACGAAAGAGGCAGCATACTTTGAGACCTTTGGTCTGTCACCTTGGAAAGCTTCTTCACTTTTGCCCGGTCGCATTGATGCGCACCGGCGCCTTGCGTCTCCTGCCCTGAACGGTTCCCTCCACCTTGCCTCTTGAAACAAGCCCTCGTTTGAGGGCTTTTTTCTTGGACGGCTGTCGGCTTTCGGCCAAAACCAAAGTCAAAACCTGACGCGGATTGCGCGGATGCTTCGCCCGCGGATCACCAGGAAAATGTCCAGCGACAGGAAGTCTGAATCAGACGCGCTCCTTGAATACGCATTGCGGGTAGCCGCTGTTGTTAATTCGTTTGGTTTTTTTCGTCGCCTTTCCGCGCGTGATTCGCCGGAGCGAAGCATCCGCGCAATCCGCGTCAGGGTTCTTGCGGTTGCTTTTGATTTTGTTTTTAGCCGACTGCGGATTGCCGAGTGCCGATTAACGAGAGCCGGTGTTATGATTTCTGTTTCCCCACATCACCAGGACGGCATCTATATATGTTTCGTCTTATACGTGGGGGGATAGCTGAGAATGCAGGTAACTATGGAAAAGAAGCGGCTGGAACAGTTCAAAAAGCAGCTCGAACAACGGCAACAGGAGCTGCGCCGCGTGGTGTCGCGCACGCAGGAAGACGGACGGATCGCCGATGCCGAAGCCGCGCAGGACATCGCCGACCGCGCTGCCAACTCCTATACCAAAGAATTTCTGTTCGCCCAGAGCAACAACGATCGCCAGCTCCTGAGCATGGTTGAGAAAGCATTAGGTCGCATTCGCGAAGGCAGCTTCGGCGAATGCATCAACTGCGGAAACGAGATCAATCCCAAGCGGCTTGAAGCCGTTCCCTGGACTCGCTACTGCATCGCTTGTCAGGAAAAGATGGAAAAGGGCATGCTCGAGGAGTCGAAAACGTAGCCTCGATTTCCTCTTGTATTGAGCAAAGCGGCCGTCATTGGCCGCTTTGCTTTTTGGCGCTTTCAAAGAGCCTTGCCTAAGCGCCAGAGTGTGGTATGTTCAACCACACCCCCGCCACACGTCTGCTCCCATGCGATTTTTTGAGCGCGAAGTTCCCAAATCGAACCTGCGCCTGCCGCGTCCTGCTGTGCTGCCGGATCGGGATGATCTGAGCGTGTCGGCTCTCTATCGCGGATCCCGATTAGGTGGGGATTACTTCGACTTTGTCCCGATCAACGGCACTCGCATGCTGTTTCTGCTCTCCGATGTTGCCGGGCAGCGCGATGAGGCCATGCATGTGGCCGCAGCGTTACAGGACGTCCTCGCGGAACGCGCTGGCGCTTTGCTTGAAGATGAGGACGCAAACGTTTCCGACGCAATTACCGCGCTCGCGCTGGAATTGAATCGCACGGTGATTCAGGCAGCCGGAGGCGTGCGCCCGGCGCCCACCTTTCTCGGATGTCTGGATGAGCAGTTTGGACTTTTGCACTACATCAATGCAGGGCACACTCCGGCGCTGGTCCGCAGCAGCAGTGAGACTATCCAGCTTGATTCAACGGGCCTCCCCTTTGGCTTGTTTTCCCACGCCACGCATGACGCGGCGGTGTCGGTCGTTGCACCGGGATCTTCGATCGTGCTGGTCTCGAAGGGTGTGATGGAAGACACATCAGGCAAGCAGGAGTTCGGGGCGCAGCGAGTGCGAGAAGTTATCGAGAGCCGGCAATTCTTCTCGGCGCAGCAACTATGTCATGACCTGCTGGAGAGCGCGGTCAGGTTCTCCGATCAGCCTTCCCGATTTGGTCCACAGTTTTCCATCGCCGGCTTCCGCGGCAACCATGAGCCGAACGATATGACGATCGTCTGCTTGATGCGGGTCATCCCGCACGCGGCTGCAGCATCCGCTTAGCCGTTCACCTTAGCCGGCTGACAGCGTTAGAAGTATGATGTTGTGCTTGCGGTTCTACTCCGATCATGGAGGTGACAATGAAGCGCACGTTCGCAATCGTGCTTTGTGCTGTTCTTGCGGGCATTGCATGTAAGGTAAGCCATCCCGGATCAGTTGAAAACAAAGTCATGACCGAGGTGAAGCAGAAGGTCACCATCGGCGGCAAAGACGACCAGAATCCGGTTCCTGACACTCAAGCCAACGTCAACGAAGGCAAAGAACACTTCGGCCACCACTGCCAAATCTGCCACGGACTTGATGGACAGAACACGGGCGTTCCCTTCGCGCAGCAGATGTCACCGCCGGTGGCGGATTTGAAATCGAAGGACGTCCAGGACTACACCGATGGACAGCTGCATTGGATCATCGTGAATGGCATTAACCCCTCCGGCATGCCTGCCTGGAAAGGCATTCTCGAGGACGATGAAATGTGGAAGGTCGTCCGCTACATCCGCCATCTTCCCGAAAAGGGAAGCTTGGGAATTCCTGAAGTGTTCAAAGAAGAGCAGGAAGAGCATCAGGAGATGAAGTCGGGCGGTCATCAGCACTCGCACGGAGCAGGACATCACTGAAAAAAGAGGCTGTCGGCTGTGGGCACTCGGCTTTTCGGCCAAGAGCCATTGTTGCAGGCACAGGAACCCTCATTTGTTCCATTGTGCAGTGAAATTATGCAGATTTGCTTGTCCTAGTTTTCCGTCAAGAATGCCCGGTGGCCGAACGCCGACAGCCGATAGCCTGCCTTCCCAACTGCGATATATTGAAAAAGTCGCATGAGGGTCCCGTTCGCATGAAAATTGCTGTCGTAGGTTCGGGTTATGTCGGTCTGGTTGCTGCCGCATGCTTTGCAGAGATTGGACATGACGTAGTCTGCGTCGATAATGACGAGGAGAAAATCGCCGCTCTTAAGCGAGGCGAAACCCTCATCCATGAGCAGTACCTTCCTGAACTGCTGGCGCGGCATCGTGGGCAACGGCTAACGTTCTCCTCCGATTTGGAGGAGGCAGTGCGCTCCAGCTCTGCCATTTTTATCGCAGTCGGAACGCCTCCACTGGACAGCGGGGATGCCGATCTTTCTTACGTCGAGGCAGTCGCGCGTGAGATCGCCCGATCACTGAACGGCTACAAAGTCGTGGTGGAAAAGAGCACCGTGCCCGTTTACACAAATCAGTGGGTGCGCCGAGTCATGCAACTAGCGGGCGCTCACGCGGGGGATTTCGACGTTGTCTCGAATCCCGAGTTCCTGCGCGAGGGCACGGCAGTTTCCGATTTTCTATATCCGGATCGCATCGTAATTGGAGCCGATTCCGAGCGGGCTGTCGAAGTGGTAGGCAAAATCTATGCACCTCTCGCCGACGGTAGCTACTATCGAGGAGACTTAGTTGTGCCGGCGCCTGCCGGTGCGCCAACTCGAGCGCGGGTGCTCGTAACCAGCGCAAAGAGCGCCGAACTCATCAAACACGCGTCCAACGCGTTTCTGGCCCTGAAGATCTCATTCATCAATGCTGTCGCCAACGTCTGCGAGGCTGTGGATGCCGACATCGAGGAGGTCGCTCGCGGTATCGGAGCAGATTCCCGCATTGGGAACCGGTTCCTCCGTGCGGGAATCGGATATGGTGGGTCGTGCTTTCCCAAGGACGTCGCGGCATTTCGATCAGTCGCTCGGGAGTGCGGCTATGAATTTCCCATGCTGGACGAAATTGTGCGCGTGAATGAGGATCAGCGAAAGCGCTTCCTGAAGAAAGTTCGTACGGCACTCTGGACGTTGCGGGGAAAGCGTCTCGCCGTTCTCGGTCTCGCATACAAAGGCGGGACTGATGACATTCGGGAATCTCCCGCGATTGAGATTGTCCTTTCGCTCCTGCGCGAGCAGTGCGCAGTCGTGGCTTACGACCCGGCGGCGATGGAACGTGCACGTGCGGTACTGACGGGTGACATAAGTTACGCAGACAGTCCGTACCAGGCAGCCACTGGCGCCGACGCTCTCATCATCTTGACCGACTGGGAAGAGTTCGGAGCGCTCGATCTGGATCGCATTAAAGAATTGTTGAGATACCCTATCGTTGTGGACGGACGCAACCTTTACAAGCGGGAGAGCATGCAGAAGAGTGGATTTCTGTATGTCAGCATGGGCCGGCCCGCGGCCGAACTGGAAAAACACTCCAGTTCCGGTTTGAAACTAAACGCTCGCTCGGAATCCTGAATGTCAGACTCGCAAACGCGTCATCCTCTTCGCATCATGGTCACGGGCGCCGCAGGCTTCCTCGGCTCGCACCTTTGCGACGCCTTGCTGGCGGAAGGCCATACCGTTCTCGGCGTTGACAACCTGCTCACGGGAAATCTTCGCAATCTCGAACATCTGAAAAAAGAACCGAAGTTCAATTTTCTGCAGCAGGATATCTGCGAGCCGTTCGATTCGGGAGCTCTTGATTACATCTTCGACTTCGCATCGCCGGCGAGCCCGGTGGACTACATGGAGCACGGCATCGAAACCTTGCAGGTCGGATCGCTGGGCGTTTTCAACCTGCTGGAGCTGGCGCGAAAGCACCGCGCTACGTTCTTTCTGGCGTCCACCTCGGAATGCTATGGCGATCCTCTCGAACACCCACAGAAAGAGACATACTGGGGACACGTGAATCCAGTCGGTCCGCGCTCGGTTTACGACGAAGCCAAACGCTTTGCCGAGGCGACGACGACGGCCTACCGTCGCTATCACAAAGTGAACGTGCGCATCGTGCGCATCTTTAATACGTATGGCCCGCGCTTGCAGATAAACGATGGCCGCGTGATCTCGAACTTCATGAAGCAGGCCTTGCGAGGCGAGGATCTCACCGTCTACGGCGATGGTAGCCAGACACGCAGCTTCTGCTATGTGAGCGATGAAATCGACGGCATTTTGAAGCTCGCATGGTCGACCGAACAGGAGCCTACGAACGTCGGCAATCCGGGGGAATTCACAATTCTCGAATGTGCGCGCGAGGTGTTGCGTGTCACGAATTCCAAAAGTGGAATCAAGCACCTGCCGTTGCCCCAGGATGATCCCAAGCAGCGGCGCCCGGATATAACGAAAGCTCGCAAGCTGCTCGGATGGGAGCCTAAGATCGATTTGCCGACCGGCTTGCGGTTGTCGCTCGATTACTTCCGCGCCGAAGTAGAAGCCGAGCGCACGGCGACTAGCCAGAGCGCACGATAATCATGCAGTCTGCGCGAAATGATTTAAACTCTCTCGCTGCACGCGTGCTGAAGGACGCACCTGCAGAAGACGCGGTTGTGCTCGCTTGGCCGCTTGCATGTGGATCGGCCGTAGCAGAACGAACGCAGGCCTTGTCGTACCAAAATGGAATTTTGCAGGTTCGCGTTTCAGACCGGAGCTGGCAAACGCAGCTCGAAGACTTCTCTCCTCATTACAAGGCGAAAATTCTGCAGTTGACGGGCGTAAACGTTGAACGCATTCGATACGACTCAGCACGATGAAGATCACCCAAAAAGACGTTGAATACGTGGCTGCCTTGGCGAATCTGCAACTCTCACCCGCCGAGCGCGAGCGCATGGAAAAAGATCTGAACTCTATCCTCGACTACATCGACATGCTGTCCGAGGTCGATACCAGCAACGTGGAGCCCATGGCTCAGGTGCAGAGTGTTTCCGGAAATGGGAGTTTTTCCGATCCTCTGCGCGCGGACGAGTTGCGGCCAAGCCTGCCGCGCGAACTCGCCCTGAAGGATGCTCCGCAAAGCGATGGATCGTTCTTCCGCGTGCCGAAAGTGATCGAGCGATAGCATAATGGCTGAAGACCTCGATCTCAGTCTCCTCACCGTCAGTTCTGCGCGCATCGCAGTGCAGGAGCGTCAGACCACTGCGGTCGCCCTGGTCGAGAAGTTCTACAAGAAAATCGAGAGCGAAGATCGCAAACCGGGTCAGACCAATGCGTATCTGGCACTCACTCGGGACCGTGCTCTGGCGCAGGCGCAGAAGCTCGACAAGATCGCCGATGCGGGCGAGCCGCTGCCGCCGCTCGGAGGGGTTCCCATTGCGGTAAAAGACGTGATTGTCACTTCGGGAGTGCGGACGACCGCGGGCTCGAAGATTCTCGGCGACTACGTTCCGCCATACGATGCGACTGCTGTTTCTCGTCTTGAGCAGGCGGGCGCGATTATTTTGGGAAAGCTCAATTGTGACGAGTTCGCCATGGGCTCGTCGAACGAGAACTCGGCGTGGGGCCCCGTCCGCAATCCACGCGATCCAAGCCGCGTCCCTGGAGGTTCGAGCGGAGGCTCAGCGGCTTCAGTGGCCGCAGGGACGGCAGTTGCGAGCCTTGGATCCGATACCGGTGGATCAATCCGTCAGCCGGCCGCATTCTGCGGAGTCGTTGGACTGATGCCGACGTATGGACGGATTTCCCGATATGGGCTGATCGCCTTCGGCTCCTCACTGGACCATATCGGGCCGCTGACGAAGTCGGTGAAGGACTCGGCGATCCTGCTGCGCCACATGGCAGGACATGATTCCATGGACACCACTTCCTCTGCCGCGCAAGTTCCCGATTACGAACAGGAGATCGGTAAGCTGGTTCGCGGCCTGAGAATTGGCGTCCCGAAAGAGTACTTTCCTGCGGAGATGGATTCGGCGGTTGGCGCTGGCGTGCATGGCGGAATCGATCTGCTCGCCAAAGCCGGATGCGAGGTGAAGTCGATTTCGCTTCCGCATACGAAGTACGCCATTCCTGCGTATTACATCATCGCGACGGCGGAGGCTTCCTCGAACCTCGCCCGCTATGACGGCGTGCGCTACGGCTATCGATCCCGAAATGGGAAGACCCTCTCGGAGATGTACAGGTTCAGCCGCGATGAAGCCTTCGGTACAGAGGTCAAGAGACGCATTATGCTCGGCACTTACGCGCTCAGCGCCGGCTATTACGACGCCTATTATTTGAAAGCGCAAAAGGTGCGCGCTCTCATCGCGCGAGATTTTCTTGAGGCATTCAAGGGAGTCGATGCGATCATCACACCAACGACTCCGACTCCGGCATTCAAGATCGGAGAGAAATCTGACGATCCGCTGGCCATGTATCTGGCCGATATTTTCACTGTGACGGCTTCGCTTGCGGGAATTCCAGGGATTTCAGTGCCGTGCGGCGAGTCTGCTGATGGTCTGCCTATCGCAATGCAGATTCTTGGCCGTCATTTCGAAGAGGGTACGGTTCTGCGCCTCGGCCATGCCTTCGAGCGCGCCCGCGCTACTCCGCAAGCCTGAAATGAATCGAAGTCTGGGTTCGCGCATCTTATCTGGTTGGGATTTCTATGTCTGAAAAGATCCGCAAGCGCGACGCCGAGTGGCAGTCGCAGTTGACCGACGATCAATTCCGCGTAGCGCGGCAGCGCGGAACCGAACTGCCATTTACGGGAAAGTACAACGCGGAGAAGCGGCCTGGAACTTACACCTGCGTCTGCTGCGGCCAGGAGCTGTTCAGCTCCGACGCGAAGTATGAATCCGGCAGCGGCTGGCCCAGTTTCTACCAGCCGATTCGCGAAGAAAGCGTCGCGACCAAGGAAGACAACGAATACGGCATGCGCCGCGTTGAAGTGCTTTGCAGCCGCTGCGACGCTCATCTCGGGCACGTCTTTCCTGATGGCCCGCGTCCGACAGGACTGCGCTATTGCATGAACTCCGCATCGCTGGACCTGAAGCCGAAGAGCTAACAAACGTGGAGCCGGGCGCCCCCGCCCGGGTGTTCGCTTCAAACTGCGAATTACTTAGAATCAGTCCTTTGATCGTCCGTGCATTTGGCGTAACGACGGACTTCTTTTGCTTCACCGAACACCCGGCCGAGGGCGGCCGGCTCCACGCTTTTAATGGCGCGCGACGACACTCCCACCCTCGGTTCTATTCGCGTCCATTCACACGGTCAGCGCATCTCATAGCTTTCGTCGAAAATGGCGACTGCAACTCAAACTTTTGGTCGCAGCTCGGCCGGCGCATGGAACGAAGTAAATCCGTGGCTGGTCGCGATTGCAGTGATGACCAGCACCTTCATGGAGGTGCTGGACACTACCGTCGTCAACGTCTCGCTGCCACACATCGCCGGAAGCCTCTCGGCGACGCCAGACGAGGCCACCTGGGCGCTGACTTCCTACCTCGTAGCCAACGCGATCATTCTTCCCATGACAGGATGGCTGGCGAACTTTTTCGGGCGCAAGCGTCTGCTGCTGTTTTCCGTTGTGGGATTCACCGCGTCGTCTTTCCTGTGCGGACTTGCGCCCACACTGCCTCTGCTTATCATTTTTCGGTGCATCCAAGGCGCATGCGGTGGGGGATTGCAGCCACTCTCGCAGGCGATATTGATGGAAGTCTTCCCTCCGCAGGACCGCGGCAAAGCGATGGGCTTCTGGGGACTCGGCATCGTCGTCGCGCCGATGCTCGGTCCGGTGCTCGGGGGATGGCTGACCGACAGCTATAGCTGGCGTTGGGTCTTTTACATCAACGTCCCGATCGGCATCATCGCAGTCTTTCTCACCACCATCTTTGTTTTCGATCCTCCATACATCAAGCGGACTACGAGCAAGATAGATTTCTGGGGCATGGGATACCTCGCGCTTGGGATCGCATGTCTGCAGATCGTGCTCGACAAAGGCCAGGAGGAAGACTGGTTCGGCTCGAACTTCATTCTTACTCTGTGCGTGCTGGCCATCATCGGGCTGGTGGCATTCATCATCCGCGAACTTACGACCGAACACCCGATCGTGGACCTGTCGGTGTTCAAGATTCGCACTTACGCAACCGGCGTATTTCTGATGACCGTTTTGGGATTCGTTCTCTACGGCAGCACCGTACTGATTCCCCTTCTGCTGCAGACGGTGCTGGGATATCCCGCGCTGCAGGCGGGAATTGCGATGCTGCCGCGCGGTCTCGGATCATTCATCGCCATGCCTGTGATCGGTGCATTGATGGCGAAGGTGAAGCCGCGTTATCTTCTCGTGTGCGGAATTTTGCTGGGAAGCTTCGCCATGTTCCGGCTGTCACACTTGAATATGAATGTGGGCTACTGGAATTTCTTCTGGGCGCTCATCTGGCAGGGTATCGGAATGGGATGCATTTTCATTCCGCTCACGACTATTACCAACGATCCAATCCCGGTCGAGCGCATGGGTAATGCGACGAGCTTGTTCAATCTCATGCGCAACATCGGCGCCAGCATTGGAATTTCGATGGTCACAACAATTCAGACTCGCCATTCGCAGATACACGTGAACAATCTCACTTCCCACGTGACGCCCAGCAATCTTCAGGCGCAAGGACTGGTAAATGGGATGACGGGTGCGTTCACATCTCAGGCGGGAGTCGATCCGGCGACGGCGCATCGGATGGCGAGCGGAATGCTTGAAAACATCATTCGTCAACAAGCCGCCATCATGAGTTTCAACGATGTCTTCTGGCTGCTCGGACTTATCTTTCTGCTGATGCTACCGCTGATACTTCTGCTCCGTCCGCCGAAGAAGAAGGGCGGCGGCGTGATGATGCACTAGCGGTACACTTGTCATTCCGAACGCTTGGTCTGGGCGTGAGGAATCCCTACGGACTTCTAGAACGCTCTCTTCTTGTATGAAAGTTAGTAGGGATTCCTCACTCCGGCTCACGCGAACGACACGCGTGAGGCCTGCGTTCGGAATGACAGAAAGAAGGCCTACCAGCGCGGCCCGCGTCCGCCGCGGTCACGATCGCGGTCGCCGCCGCCTCCGCGATTGCCTCCGCGCCCGCCGCCACCGCCAGGACGTCCACCGCCAAACGAGCGACCACCGCCACCGCGCGAATCTCCACGCTCGGTGCGCGGACGCGCTTCGTTCACTGTGAGGGAGCGGCCGCCCAGATCGGTTCCGTTGAGCGCGGTGATCGCTGCATTAGCCTGCGTGCCATCGGCCATTTCGACAAAGCCAAATCCGCGCAAACGTCCGCTGAATTGATCGCGGATTAAATTTACTTCGCCTACGGTTCCATATTTTCCAAACGCCTGTCTTAAGTCGTCTTCGGTAGCGCTGAAGGGCAGATTGCCAACGTAGATGTTCAAGGCTTAGAGGTCCTTTCGAAGATCTCGGCTTACAAATTCATCAGGAGCCGGTACAACACCAAACCCAGGCGGGAGCGCTCGCGAAGCAGGTTTTCTGTCGGCAGGCAACGGCATAGAGCTTGGACGCTCTAACTCTACTCCTATGTCAGTTTTCGTGCTACTCGGAAGCAGCTACGGAGGCCCAGCGCGGAAGCCAGTCGGCTGGGAGATGGCCAGACCAGCCTGTATGAGGCTGGGGCGCACGGTTTGTAGAGCCGCAGCCGCAAAGAACGCGGCTGCCCACACGGCATCGACGGTGGTTCCGTCTGTCCCTTCCATCGGTAATCTTGCCCAATCCACGGTCCCGGGCTACGCTGCGCCGAGTGAGCGATCCGACTCTAACTCGCGAGACCATCTACGACGGTCCTGAAATCACGCGCCCAGTGAGCGTGGTGATTGACCCTGCTTCCGATGATCTCGTGCAGGTCGAACGCGACATCGACGGTTTCGTCGTTCATGTCTTCGCGAGAATTGCAGCGGCATTTCTGATTTCCGCATTCTTCGCCAGCTATTCGGATCGGCTCACGGACAATGTCGCACTGTCCGTCAGCGGTCAGGCGTTGGTTCTCCTGATCGGAGGCATGCTGGCGCTTGCTGTAGTGGTCTCGCGTAAAGTTGCGGATTTGCCAATCAGCGTGGCGACTGCGACGCTCATCGGATACGCCGCCCTGCAAGGCATCCTGTTTGGACTGACATTTCGAACTGCCTACGGATGCTCGTTTGCACCCGGATATCTCAGCATCGCTGCCATTTTTGGGTTGCTGTGCCTTTTTGGAACCTGGTCCAATCGAGACCTGACCGGGTTCGCGCCATTGTTCGCCGGATCACTCGCGGCGTTTGCGATCGCGCTCTGCTCGATTTACATGTGGGACCAGAAGCCCGTCGCAGCATTGGCTACCTGCGTACAGTGCTGGCTGACGCTCGCCCTCGTTGGATATCACCGCGATTTTCTCCGCGATCTGCCTTCGAGTTTCGAGAATGATCCGAAGTGGCAGAAGGCCGCCGTCATCGGTGCCCTGCAGATCTACCTCGACGTCGTGATCATTCTCATCATCATCATGCAGGCGCGCTGGCTGTCGGAGCTCGCCGAAGACCAGAAGCGCGAGCGCAGACGCTCCTTGCTGTAGGCCTAAAGTCTCAGGAACTTTTCTTCCCGATTCAATCCCGAACTGCGGTATAACTGTCCCGCTACAGCCGAACAATTTGGCTTTTCGCCTTTGGCGTTCGTTGCCAGAGCTGTCCAAGGAGGACCATGAGTTCCGCTTCTCTTTCCCCTGTCGCCACGGTGCCGGCCCAGGAGCCCGCCCTCTCCGAACCACAGCGGTTGATGAACGTGTTTGTTGCGCCGCAAAGCACATTTGCAGATCTTCGCCGCAAAGCGAGCTGGTGGGTGCCGTTTGTTCTGAGCTGCATCTTCGCCTACGGCTTGATCTTCACCGTTGACAAACAAGTTGGCTTTGAGCGGGTCACAGAAAACCAGATCAAGCTCAATCCGAAAGCTTCGGAGCGTCTGGATCAGCTTTCACCTGACCAGCGCGCGCGCCAGATGGACATTTCGGTGAAGGTCACCAAAGCGATCTCGTATGCCTTTCCGGTACTCGTGCTGATTGTGAACATCATCATTGCCGCGGTGCTGATGGCGACCTTCAATTTCGGCCTCGGCACCGAGATCAAGTTCGGTCAGTCGCTGGCGATCGTGATGTATGCGGGATTGATAGGCATCGTCAAATCGGTGCTTGCGATGATCACGTTGTTTGCGGGTAGTAATCTCGACAGCTTCAATTTCAGCAACCCGGTCGGCACCAATGCGGCGTACTACATGTCAGTCACGGACACGCCCGCGTGGCTCTATCGCGCAGCCAGCTGGTTCGACGTGATTACGATCTGGCTGTTTGTGCTGATCGGCATCGGCTTCGCGGTTGTAGGACGGAAGAAGATCTCGTCCGGTATCGGCGTCATGGCAGGATGGTTTGTCGTCATGGTGCTGCTGAGTGCCGGATGGGCCGCTTTGTTCGCATAGCCGGCGCTGTGATTTCATTGAGAGGCACGACTCCGAGTCGTGCCTTTTCCAATAGGTTCATGCGCCTCATTGCAGCAGTATCCGTTTCCTCCTCAAGTTCGAATCTCGCGCCTTCGTTCCGACCATGAGGGCACACCACTAGTACATGCCCACTTGCAAGTGCGGTTATACTGATTTTGTACTCAGCCGATCATCTCTGATGGGCTGTATTCGCGAGGCCGGTAGCATCCGCCTCTGACGGATGTCCGGAGACCTGGAGGGTCGTCTTCAGCAGTACGGGTGACCTGGTGCGGACCGCAACTGAGGTCCGACTCGACAATCCGCGACTTCCACTTTTAATGAGAGCGACACGCCCCTTGCTGTGCGCAATGCGTGCCGCCCTCGATAGCCTCGCTGTCGTCCTGCTTCCTTCGAATTGCCGCGTATGCGACCAGCCTCTCATTCGACTTGCGCGAATTCCGGTTTGCGATTCCTGTATCGGCTCGGTTGAGCGCGCTCACGTAAGGGCCTGTTCCATTTGCGGAGAGGCTCTCGATTTGGGTTCTCCCGAGGCGCAGCCGATTTGTCCGCTGTGCCGGCGTGCGCATCCTGAGTTTGATTTCGCCGTTTCGTTCGGCGCGTACGACGGTGCGTTGCGCAAGCTCATTCATCTGCTCAAGTACGAGCAACTCCGGCCGGCAGCAAACATCCTCGGCGCGAAACTGGCGCAGGCAATCGCAGAACCGTCATTTGCAGGCGCCGAC
>Ga0134126_10008696_pt1 | contig 12772 bp, 9 predicted proteins | sample KB31752_FD_96881 | JGI IMG/M metagenome (GOLD analysis project Ga0134126, IMG submission 96881) | Terrestrial soil microbial communities with excess Nitrogen fertilizer from Kellogg Biological Station, Michigan, USA - KB3-175-2 | ecosystem: Environmental > Terrestrial > Soil > Unclassified ...
AAAAACGGCGATTTGCTACACTAAATTCGGAGTTTTCGCGCCCGGTGGCGGACAGTTCCTCCGCCGGCGCGGCGAACTATCCTGCCAATATAGTCTTGGCAACTCATCGGTGCAGCGCGGGCCGCCGCATGACCTCTATTATCGGAATGACTGGGCGTACCGGTAATTCCTCCCTTGCCGCCCCTACATCTTGCGTCGATCTCCGCCAAAACCCGGTCGCCGCCTTCGGAACGGCCGCCAAAGATCGATCGCGCCGCGGCCCCGCGGCGATATAAAAGAAATGCGTCCTCCGTCCGCATTGTTACGACAAAAACCTCTCGATTCGGCGGCCGCCCCATAACCTAGGGCCTTTGTCGGCATGGCCGCCGAGCATTAAAATGAAATTACGCGTTGGCGGTGTGCAACAATCGAGCCAGCGAGAACGTGGCGCGCTCGAACGTGCAAATCGCAATCTCTTGGGAACCAGCGGTTTTTGACTGAAAACGCAGATACATCTCGACTTTTGCCCGCCGCCTGGCGCGACACGGTTCGCAGCCAGCTTGAACCCGGCGAGACCGTATTGGCGTGGTTCGAGCCAGACTTGGACAGTCGGCTTCGCTTTACCCGAGAGCTGGTGGTGGTGACCGACCGCCGGGTTTTGACCGGCACGAACCACGCCACGGCCCATGAGCCCCCCCCTCCAGGGAGCAAACTCTCGTGGCGAAGCTGGCCCTTGGATGCCGTGGTTCGCATCGATTGCGCCCAGAAGGCCGGCGTGGGCACGTTGGAATTGCTGTCCAATTTGGAGCGATTGGCCCATTGGCGTTACACTTTGGGCCGCTCGGCGAACGCCAGCCGCTTGGTACAGCAGTTCGAGACGCTGCGCCGCGAAGGCCCCGGCACTCGGTTCGATGCGGAAACGCAGCCCAACCGGGCGGCCGTCGTTTGCCCGGCATGTGGAACGGAGATTCCGCCGGATGCTCCCGGGTGCCCGAGTTGCAACAGCGGAAAAGGGCCGCGGCAGACGGCTTCCCTGCTGCGCCTGCTGCGCTTCGCAAAATCTCGCAAGTCGGCGGTGGCCCTGGGGTTCGGTCTGACGCTGGCCAGCACGGCGGCCAGCCTCGTGCCGCCGGGTCTGACCATGCCATTAACCGACCGGGTGCTGATTCCCCACCAGAACGGCCAGCCGGTCGAATTCCAGCTCGTCACCTGGTATCTCTCCTGGTTCGCGGTGGCCGCCGTCGCGGCCTGGTTGCTAAGTTGGGCTAGAACTTACGTGCTGGCCTGGGTTTTCGAGCGAATCAGCGCCGATCTGCGAAACCATACCTATGCCCACATGCAGCGCCTGTCGCTGGAATTCTTCGGCGGCAAGCGGACCGGCGACCTAATGGCCCGCGTGAGCACCGATACCGAGCGGATCTGCAACTTCTTGTCGCTCAATCTGCTCGATTTCATCACCGATCTGTTGATGATGCTGATGACGGCGGGCGTGTTGTTTTGGATCAACCCCTGGCTGGCTTTGGCGACGCTGCTGCCGTTTCCGTTCATCGGCTGGATGGTCAGCCGCATACGAGAGCGGCTGCGGCTCGGTTTTTTGGAGGCGGGCCGCGTGTGGGGCGAAATGACCAGCGTGTTGGCCGATACGATCCCCGGCATTCGCGTGGTGAAGGCGTTCGCCCAGGAGCAGCGCGAAATCGACCGCTTCCGGCAAAGCAACGAGCACGTGCTCGAAGCCAACGACCGGGTGAACCGCGTGTGGTCGATCTTCGGCCCCGTCGTGACGCTGCTCACCGAGATGGGGCTGCTGGTCGTGTGGGCGTTCGGCGCCTGGCTGGTGTTTCAAGGACAAATCAAGGTCGGCGTGTTGATCGCGTTTTTGGCCTACATCAGCCGCTTTTACAACCGGCTCGATTCGATGAGCCGGATGCTGGCCGCCGTGCAACGCGCCGCGGCGAGCACGCAGCGGATTTTCGAAATCTTGGACCGCGTGCCGAGCGTGGCCGAACCCGTCGATCCGGTGCGCCCGCGGAGACTGCGCGGCGAACTCGAATTTCGCGGCGTGGGCTTTCATTATGGAAATCGGCCGGTGCTGGAAGGCGTGAATCTCAATATTCAGCCGGGCGAAATGATCGGCTTGGTCGGTCCCAGCGGTTCGGGCAAGAGCACGCTGGTGAATCTCGTCTGCCGCTTCTACGACGTGAACGCCGGCGCGATCCTGGTCGACGGCATGGACATTCGCTCGCTGGCGTTGGAAGATTATCGGCGGCACATCGGCATCGTGTTGCAGGAGCCTTTTTTGTTCTACGGCACGATCGCCGAGAACATCGCCTACGGCCGGCCCGACGCGACTCGCGAAGAAATCATCGCGGCGGCCCGCGCCGCCCGGGCCCACGAATTCATTCTGCGATTGAGCGAAGGCTACGATTCGATCGTCGGGGAGCGAGGCCAAAAGCTGTCGGGCGGCGAGCGGCAGCGAATTTCGATCGCCCGAGCGCTGTTGATCGATCCGCGAATTTTGATTCTCGACGAAGCCACCTCGGCAGTCGACACCGAGACCGAGCGCGAAATCCAATTGGCGCTCGATAATTTGATTCAAGGCCGCACGACGATCGCCATCGCCCACCGCCTGAGCACGCTGCGCCGCGCCGACCGGATCGTGGTTCTCGAACGGGGCCGGATCGCCGAAATCGGGCCGCACGACGAACTGCTCAGCCAAGCCGGGGCCTACGCCCGGCTGCACCGCGCCCAGTTGGAGTTGGCGGAGTTGGAGTGAGGTTTCAGGTTTCAAGTTTCAGGTTCAGTCGCGGCAATCACCTCCAACCCCTTAATCACCAACCCCCAACCCCATCTTTCCCATGTCCCTTCCAGCCCCATCCCAACCCCCGCTCGCCGCGGGCGAATTCGACTTGGCCAACGATGCTTGGGGCCGGCTGGTGCTGATCGATTCGCACGGCGCCCGGCACGAAGGCGTCGAACCGGTGCGGGCGTTTCCGCTTTCAGACCCGCAACGCTGGGTGGCGATTTGCGACGCCGCGGGGGGCGAGGTGGCGTTTATCGACGACCTGGCGGCTTTGGCGCCGGCGGTGCGCGAAGTGCTGGAAGAGGCGTTGGCGCGGCGCGACTTCGTGCCGGTGGTCGAGCGCATCGTGCGCGTGTCGGTCGACGCCGAGCCTTCGGAATGGGAGGTCGTGACCGATCGCGGCATGACGCAGTTTCTGCTGACCAGCGACGACGGCGTGCGCCGTCTGGGGCCGTTCGAGGCGATGCTCGTCGACACGCACGGCACGCGCTACATGATCTCCGACCTCCGCCGGCTCGACGTCAACAGCCGGCGGATTTTGGATCGATTTTTGTGAGACAATCGAATCTCTCTTCGCCACGCCGATACGATGAGCTGGTGCGGCCAGCGCTACAACTCATTTTGTTTTCGGTTCTGGGCAAGTAACGATGCTGATCAACCCGCTGCGCTCTTTGTAGGCCGCCTTCACCAAGCTCAGGTCGTCGATGTTGGCGGCGAGCCGCATGGCTTCGCGGATGTCGTGCTCGGAAATGTGGGAGCTTGACATCGCATTGCGGAGCAGGCGACCGTCTTCGACAAGGAGCTTGGTCCGGCCTTTGACCAGATTGCCGAACCCGTGCGAGCGGCAGGCCGCGGCCGTGGCCGCCCAATGCAGGGCGACGAGCGCCGCGCTGGCGACGAAGGTGCCGGAGATCGACGCCGAGCCGGTGATGCCGCGGCTGAGCAACGAGCCGAGGACGAACCCCAGCACGATGTCGATGGCCGAGGCGCGGCCGTGGAAACGGCTCTTGCCCACGCGCACCAGAAACAAACCCAACAGATAGACGACGGCCGCACGCGCGGCCGTTTGCCCGAGCGCCAACGGCTGCTCCGGCAGGTCTCCGCCGAAGCATTCCGTCAGCAGGTCGATCGAAAAGTTTCCCACGGTCGTTCGGCTCCCCGTCCTCGTCGTCGAACGCGCGAGGGCGACTTGAAGGTTGTCCGGCGGTGCTGCACGGAGCTTCAGTTTACCTCGCCCAGCCGGTCGGTCAGATAGGCCAGCAAATCGGCCGCGGCTTCGAGATCGACGACGGCCGCTCGCTCGCGGCTGGTGTGCGGACCTTTTTCCGGCGGGCCGACGAACACCCAATCGATCGGCAGCGAGGAGCGCAAGAGATGTCCGCCATCGGAAGAGCCCGCGGATTGGATCTCTCGCTGGTGGGCAATGCCGCTTTCGGCGGCCAACTTCAACATGCGGTCTAAAAAGACCTGCCGGGGCGAGAAGGCGTCGCGCAGAGAAATCGCCACACCCCGGCCGCAGGGCGTGTCCGCCGTGTGCCAGGTGACGTCGGCGATGATCGCCTGCGCGATGCCAAACTCACGATGCAGCCATTCGGCGCAGACGCGGGCGCCGTGTCCGTGCCGCTCTTCGCCGGTGCAGAAAGCGACGGCGACGCGCGGGCAGCGCCGCAAGGCTTCCAATGCGGCCCAAACGCCCGCGCGATTGTCGAGATACGGCGCCGCGATCACGCCCCGCTCGATTCGCGGCTGGCGCGCGTAGACCCACCGCGAGCCGGGCGTTGGTTCGACCTTCTCGCCGGCGGCATTGCGAACGCGGCGCAATCGAGGGCCTTCGCCCTGCGTCGCCATTCGCAGCCGGCCGGTCAGACCGTCGCTCGATCGCAGCTTGTCTCGGTCTCGCGGGGCGGGGGCGCCGATCGGTATCAACCGGCGATGGTAGCCCAGCGTATAGCCGGTCGTATCGGTGTGGGCGAAAATCGCGACGCGCGGCGCCCCGCGCGCCGCGATCAGGTTGTCGCCGATCCGGTGCAGCGAAACGTCCGCAATGCCGCCCGTCTGGGCGGCCAGCCAGTCGGCCGCGGCGCTCTCGTCGCCCGTCGGACTGAAGATATTCAGCAGGGAGAGCAGGTTTTCCATACGCCAAGCATAGCTCCTCTTCCCTCGCGTCGCTGCGACGCCCCGCCTGGTAGCTCCGACGCTCCGCGACGGAGCTTGGTCCGTCGCAGGCGACCGGCTTTCGACCCCGTCACGGAGTGCCGGGGCTACTTTCAAACCGGCTTCTAGCGCCTTTGACTCGCAAGGCCGATTTTGCGATGCTTTGCCGCCTGCACCGCACGAACAAGGATGTTCTCCCATGCCCGCCTCGCTATCAACGCTCCGAACGCCGATCCGCGCCAGGCCCCAAGCCGGGCCGCGGCCCGCGGCTTCGCCGAATCCAACGCGCAGGGCATTGGCGGCCCTAGGGGCTTATGCCTTCGTCGCAGCGGCGTCGACCGCCTTGCTGGTGCGATTCTTGAAACTCTGGCTCGCCGATTTGTCCGTGCCGATGAACGACTATCGCGATGCGCTGCTGGCGCAGACCTGGACCAAGGGCGTGCTGGAACACGGCTGGTATCTGCGGAACCCCAGCCTGGGAGCGCCGGGCGAGTTGCAAATGCACGACTATCCGCTGGCCGAAAGTTTGCACTTCTTCATGCTCAAGCTGCTGGGGCTAGCGACGCCGAATTTCGGCGCGGCATTCAACCTCTACTACCTGCTCGGCTTTCCCTTGGCGGCGATGACCTGTTTGTTCGCCCTGCGCCGGTTTCAAGTTTCTTACCCCAGCGCGATCGCAGCGAGCATCCTGTATGCCTTCACGCACTATCATTTTTTCCGCGGCGAAGAACATTTATTTTTGGCGTCGTATTACATCGTGCCGCTGTCGGTGATGGTTGTCTTGTGGGTTTATCTGGGCCGTTTGACCTGGCCCTTTCAACGCGCCTCGTCCGACGAACCGGGCGCGCCGGGGCGGTTCTGGGGCAGCCTGGCGATCGCGCTGATCCAGGCCTCGGCGGGCGTTTATTATGCCTTCTTCGCTTGTTATCTGCTGCTCGTAGCGGGCGGCGCCGCCGCGCTGCGGCAACGAAGCTTGCGATCGCTCGCGCCGGCCCTCGCGCTGATCGCCGCCACCTCGTTCGGCGGTCTGGCGAACATGGCGCCAAACCTGCTCTATCGTTACCGGCACGGCGCCAATCTGCAAGTCGCGAAGCGAGACCTGAACGACGCGGAGATCCACAGCCTGAAGATCGGCCAGATGCTGCTGCCGGCGCCGCAACACCGGCTCGCCAAGTGGGCGCACGCGCGGCAAAAATACGACGCCACGCCTCTCTCCGCCGGCGAAAAACAAGGCTGCGCCTTGGGCCTCATCGGCTCGGCTGGTTTTTTGTTTTTGCTGGGCGCCCTGTTGCGCTCGCGCGGGCGGTCCGACGGACTGCGGTTGATCGACGGCCTGGCCGCATTGAACGTGTTCTCGCTCTTGCTCGCCGTCAACGGAGGTTTCGGCACGCTCATCGCCCTGCTGATTAGCCCGCAACTGCGGGGCTACAACCGGATCAGCATTTACATCGCCTTGTTTGCGCTGTTCGCGGCGGCGCTCGCGTGCGATCGTTTGCTCGCCTGGCGGACGAAGCTCGGACGCCCCCGTTGGCCGTTGCATTTGGCGCTGGCGGCGGTCGTCGTGCTGGGAGTCGTCGATCAGGCGGGCCGCGGGCGCGTGCCCGATTACGCGGGGCTGAAGGCCAGGTTCGACAACGACGCCGAATTCGTGGCGCGGATCGAAGCGGCGCTCGCTCCCGGCGCGATGATCTTTCAGCTTCCTTATTTTCCTTTCCCCGAACACCCGCCGGTGGGCGGCGTCGAGTGTTACGACTTGGCGCGACCGTACCTTCACTCGCACGGTCTCCACTGGAGCTATGCCGCCATGAAAGGCCGCGAAGACGATCTCTGGCAACGCGAAGTCCAAGCCAAGCCAGCCGGCGAGTTGGTCGCGGCGCTGGCGGCGAAAGGTTTCCGCGGAATCTACATCGACCGGCAAGGCTACTCCGACCGCGGCGCCGAGCTTGAACAAAAGCTCGAAGCGTTGCTCGGGGCGCCGCCGCTGAGAAGCGGCGACGATCGGCTGTCGTTTTTCGCGCTCGGCGCCGCCCGCCGATAGCAGGGCTTTAGTTAGAACCCGCCGCCTGCTCCGCCACCGCCGCCCAAGCCTCCGCCGCCGCCACCGAAGCCGCCCAAGCCTCCGCTACCGCCGCCGCCGCCGAAGCCGCCGCCGCCGGCCCCATTGCTCATGCCGCTAGAGCCGGTGACGTAGTTGAACGTGTTCACCTCGGTAATGCCCGAGAAGAACGGCGTCGGCGAGACGCGCACGTAACGACGATCCGCCGAAATCACGGCCGAAGTCGTCATCGAGGCGCCCTTGGGCAAACTGGTGATCACCGGCTGATAGCCGACTATGCCGTTGAAGCCGAACGCCACGAATGGGTTGGACGGATTGAAACCCAGTCCGTCGGGCTGCCCCGAGTGATTGGCGCCCGACAAGAAACTGCCCAGCGCCTGCCGGTTGTTCAAGGCATTGAGCTGTTGCGCCAGAAGCTGGCACCCCGCCGCCACCTGGCTGGCCACGGCGTTGGCCAGTTGCTGCTCGGCCAAAGGCTCGGTGCGGCGGCCGTCATGCAGGTCGAACGTGGCCACGGCTTCGTCGGAGATCAACTCAAGTTGCTTGGTTTGCTTGCGTTCCCGCTTTGAAAAATAGTGCCAATAAATGTCCACGGTCACTTTGTTCGCCGCCAGCTTGCCCCACACGCGCCGCACCATCACGCGGTATGTGCCGTCGAAGCCCTTGGGACAAACGTAGACTTCCGAGGCGCCCTCCGATTTGCGCTGGCCGGTCTTGGGCGCCGCGTCGCCCAGCATCGAGCCGCCGGAGGTCGTCCGCGGGTTGCGCGACGAGCAGATCGTGCCCGAAGGCTCTTCGACGAACAGATCGACGTCGGCGTCGCCCGTCCACGAGACGATCACTACGCAATCGCGGACCAGGGCCTTATCGAGCTCGGCCTGGTACTGTTTGGCTTCCGCCTTGCGGCCTTCGCTGCGCAGCCGTTCTAGCGCGGCCTCGGCGGCCCGGAAGCCCTCCTGCCAAATCCCCACTCGCCGCTTTGGCCAGGCCTGGCTCAGAATGCCGACAGTCGACCATTGAATGGCGTCGAGATCGTCGAGCCGCTGGGCCAGCTTCAGTCCCTGCACGAAAGGCTCGGGCGACGATGGGTCGAGTTGGGCCGCTTGATGAAAGAGTTGCAAGGCCCGCGCATTCAAGCCCGACCGCGCCAGGTATTGGCCCAGATACATCGTGTCGGTCGGGCTGCTGGCGAAATCCAAGGCCGACATCAACGCGCGCTCGATCTCCGCCATCGGACGCCGATCGGCCTGCATCGCCAAGCCCAACGCCTCGAACATCCAAGGCTGGCCCTGCTGATTTCGCAGCGCCGCGTTGATCAGCGCGATGACCTGGTCGTAATCATTCGCCTGCATCAATTTGCGGACCGTTTCGCGGACGGAGGCGAAACTTGGCGCCGCGTCGTCCCCGCCCGAAGCGGCTTTGTGCGAAACGAAGTAATCGTTCCACGCCGCCTCCGGATCCGCGCCCTCTTTGATGTCGATGCGAATGGGCTGGAGCGGCGCGTGTTGCTCGGCGGCCTTGTGCGGCGCGCCGGCGGGCTGTTGGTTCCCCAGCTTCAGGCCATGCACGACGCCGGGTGCGTCGCTATGAAGGGGCCTGGGCGTTCGCGCCACGGGGCCAAGAGAACGATCCGCCGCCAATCCGCCGCCAACGGCGGTCGCCAGCACGGCGACGGCCAACGCGATGCGAGCGAGCGCCATCTCTGCTCTCCTCTGTTTGTTCCGGCGCCCCAGGAGATGTGAATGAGGGGGCGCAAGTTGACAATTACCAAAATATCAAGAGAAAAGCAAGCGCCTCGCGCAATTTTGCGCAGCGGGCGATCGCAAAGGCGCGGTGATTGGCGCGCCGACCCGCCCGTTCAGATCAACTCTTGAATCGGCTCGCGCTCGTCGAGCAGCGGCATGGGGCGGCCGTCGCGATTGGGGATGCTCGCCGAGGGATCGATGCCGAGCCCGTGGTACAGCGTGGCCAGCACTTGCTGCACGCTCACCGGGCGATCTTGGGCTACTTCGCCGCGGGCGTTGGTCGAACCGATCACTTGGCCCATCTTCAAGCCGCCGCCGGCCAGCAAGGCCGACATCACCGGTTCCCAGTGGTCGCGGCCGGCGCCGCCGTTGACTCGCGGCGTGCGGCCGAACTCGCCCCACATCACCAGCGAGCAATCCTGGTCGAGCCCGAGTTGGGCCAGATCTTCGATCAGGGCCTCGATGGCCCGATCGACCATCGGCAACTGCCCGCGCAAATGTCCGAAATTGTTGGCGTGCGTGTCCCACCCGCCGACCGCCAACGTGACGCAGCGCACGCCGGCTTGCACCAGCCGCCGGGCGGTGAGGAATTGCGTGGCCTGGCCGTAGCGCTCGACGACGCGCGGATCTTCCAGCTTGAGATCGAGTGCGTCGCGCGTTTTGGGGGCGGTAATGATCTCGAACGCCTTGGCGGCGAACGTGTCCATGCCGTCCATCGCCCCCGAACGATCGACGTCGCGCCGCAGACGATCGAATTCGCCCAGCAGCGAGCGGCGATCTTGCAGGCGGTGGAGCGAAACATTGGCGTTCAGGCTCAGGTTCTGCATGCCCGGGCCATCGGGGGCGAAGGGCCGGTGCCCGACGCCGGCATAGCCCGCATCGACGCCCGGCGGCGTTCCCATCAACGTCACGTTCGCAGGCACCTTGGGATCGACCGGCCCGTGCAACCGGGAAAGAATGGCGCCGACCCCCGGCCGGCCGCCTTGCGCCTGGCCGGCGCGCTCGCCATAGCCGCTCATCACGAGCGCCGGCGCGTGCTCGGATACGGCCCCCGTCACCGAGCGAACGAGCGTCAGCTTGTCGGCGACCCGCGCGTGACCGGGCAACAATTCGCAGAAATCCGTGCCCGGCACTCGGTTGGAAATAGAGCCGAATTCGCCGCGGTATTCGACGGCGGCCTGGGGTTTGGGATCGTAAGTATCGAGGTGGCTTGGTCCGCCCGGCAGGTAAACCATGATGATCGACTTGTGCCGCGAGGCCTTGCTGCCGGCCTGCGCCGAGGCTTGCAAAAGCTGCGGCAACGCCAAGCCGCCCATCGCCAAACCACCGATTCTCAAGAAATTTCGGCGGCTAATTCCATCGCAAAAACCCTGCCGTTCGCCGTGGACCGTGAGCATGACGCTTCTCCCTCGGTGGCCTGAGTGCAGCAACGGCCAGATTATCGCCGGTTTCCCTCGGGAAAGTCAATCTTGGCCGGCTTGATTTCGGGCCGTCGTAGCCGACCGATAGGTTGTGCGCCGTGCCGGCGGCACCCTTGCGGGGTCGAGAGGTCGCAGGTTCAAATCCTGTCACCCCGACTTTTCTCAGAAATGAGCCCTTCGGCGAGAACGTCGAAGGGCTTTCTTATTGTGGGGACAAGGAGTTGCGGCTCGCAGATTGATATAGCCGGCTGAAATGACACACGCCACCCATAGCGGTGGGGAGGTAGTTTCCTTCCTTAAAATGACCAAACTTCGTTTTTTGACCACTTGTCAAATTCAGTTGTCCAGCCGATAATACTTTGTATGAAAGCCACCCTCACCCGCAAGCAGCGTGAAGTACAGGACCGCGAGAGGCGAATCCTCGCCTTGGCCCGCTCGATGATCGTTGAGGATGGCTATCACGGGCTAAGCATGGATCGAATCGCCGAAGCGCTGGAGTATTCCAAAGGCACCATCTACCAACATTTCTCCTGCAAAGAGGATATCCTGATGGCCCTGGCCAATCAGGCCATGCAGCGACGGCTCGATCTGTTCCGGAGAGCGGCCGCCTTTCGCGGGCGACCGCGTGAGCGAATTACAGCGATCGGGATAGCATGCGAACTGTTCTTTCAGCTTTATCGCGATCATTTCCACGTGGAAAGTGCGATTCGCATAACATCCGTTAAAGAAAAGACTTCTGAACAGCGGCGTATGTTACTGGAGAGGTGCGAGGCAAGCTGCTTTGAAATTATGCGCGGTGTCATTAGCGACGCGGTCTCGCTGGGTGACCTGAATCTCGACGACGAGTATCCCGTCGACCATATAACCTTTGGCCTGTGGTCCATTACCTTCGGCGGATATTCGATCGCGGCGACCAGCCCTTCGCTGGCGAACTTGGGAATTCACGATCCCATTGTCGCCATTCGAAACAATTGTGCTCGCTTGCTCGATGGCGTCGGCTTCCAGCCGCTGGATAAGGACTTAAACCTGGCCGCGCTCGTCGAACGAATTCAACGCGAAGTTTTTGCCCCAGAGTTTGAACAGCTCGCCGCCACACGGCGTCGCTGATGTTTCATTTTTTTGCGCGGAAGTTGACGTTATGTCATTTAATGACAAGTGGTTTTCCAACACCTGTCTTCGATTCGGTTCAGGAGCGCGGCAATGAAATGGGTTGCACTACGGATGCTGACGGGCGACCGAGTCAAGTTTTTTGGCCTCGTGTTTGGAGTTACGTTTGCCACGTTTCTCATGTCGCAGCAGGTATCGGTGTTTGTCGGCATTGTTCGGCGCTCTGCGAGCCAGATTGTCGATGTTCGCGACGCCAGCATCTGGGTAATGGATCCGCGAGTTCGCCATTTCGATGAGGCGCCCGGTTTGCCGCACGGCGCTCTGCAACGCGTGCGCGGAGTCGAGGGAGTGCATTGGGCCGCGCCGTTCTATAAGGGTCAAGTGTTGGCACGAATCGAGTCTGGGTTGCCGCGCAACGTGATCCTCGAAGCCGTCGACGACGCCAGTCTGGTCGCGGCCCCGCAAGAGCTGATCGCCGGCGACCTGGCCGACCTGCGACGGCCTCACGCGGTGATCGTCGATAAGGCGGGTTACGAATATCTCTGGCCGGGTCAGCCGCTTAGCCTGTGGCGCGAGTTTGAGATCAACGATCGCCGCGCGGTGCTGGTTGGGGTCTGCAAAGCGTCCCCCCCGTTCGTGACGCTTCCGGTGATGTACACGCGGTTCAACGAAGCACTCCCCTACGTGCCGACCAAGCGCAATCTGATGAACTATGTGCTGGCCGACACCGTGCCCGGCGAGTCGAGCACCGCCGTCGCCGAGCGAATCACACGTCAAACCGGCCTGCTTGCCGTCACGCAAAACCGGTTCTTCTGGAATACGATCAACTACATGCTCGGTTCAACGGGCATCCCAGTGAACTTCGGCATTACGATCGCGCTGGGGTTCATCGTCGGAGTCGCCGTTGCAGGACAGACCTTCTATCTCTTTACGCTCGAAAACTTGAAGCACTTTGGCTCTCTCAAAGCCATGGGAGTCAACAACCGGCGCCTGGTCGCCATGATTTTGCTCCAGGCGATGTCGGTGGGCGGAATCGGATTCGCCTTGGGAACCGGCTTGACCGCGCTCTTCTTTGAACGAACCAACCAGATCACGCATCTGGCCGGATTGTTCATGCCCTGGCAGGCGGTAGCGGGCGTCGGTCTGGCCGTATTGGCGATTATCGCGTTGGCCAGTCTGTTGAGTATGCGTCGCGTGCTTGTCTTGGAGCCGGCCGTAGTCTTTCGAGGTGCCTGATGAAACTGCTGGAACGTCGAACTAGAAGAGCTCATTCAAGTCACGGATGGCGCGGCACGGCACGGCCGCTGCCCGAGTCGGCAGCCACGGCCCTGGCGGTGCGAGGCCGCCGTTTGGCCAAGGCATTCGGCAGCGGCGAGACGCGCGTGCACGCGCTGCGTGGCGTCGATCTGGAGGTCATGCCCGGCTCGATCACGTTGTTGGTCGGTCCGTCGGGTTGCGGCAAGACGACGCTGATCTCGCTCGTAGCCGGCTTGCTCGATCCTACGGAGGG
>Ga0134126_10008697_pt1 | contig 12771 bp, 12 predicted proteins | sample KB31752_FD_96881 | JGI IMG/M metagenome (GOLD analysis project Ga0134126, IMG submission 96881) | Terrestrial soil microbial communities with excess Nitrogen fertilizer from Kellogg Biological Station, Michigan, USA - KB3-175-2 | ecosystem: Environmental > Terrestrial > Soil > Unclassified ...
GATTTTTAGCACGATTATTGGCTATAGCTCCGCCTATAGCGAATGATGCAAGTCTTCCTCTCATAAACTAATAAAGATTCTGTAAATAATAAAGATTTTAATATTATTTTGTACATTCTTTCAAAATAATATCGTTGTAATTATTAAGCTCAATCATATGCGCATACTATCAAATCATATATGATTGATTTGTAAATTGCTTTTAAATTGAACCTTTTTTTTATATTATTATTACTTTATGATAAATACACATATTGTTACTTTGATCATTTAAACAACATTTCTTTATGTATTGTGTGTGTTTTAGGGCAAAACTAAATTTAATCCTCTATGAATAATCTAATTTATTATTTTGTTTTATAGGTTTATAAATCAAAGATAAAAAAAAAGAGAAGATAAATGTTTATCCTTATTGCATTATATGTCCGATATCTTATGTAATTATTCATAATTCGGCATGCTTTTTGAATTGTGAAATTAATTTTATATCATCATCTAATAGTGAATGTAATTCGATTCTGAATTTCAAAAGATCAGTTTTTAAATCATCTTTAAGTTCATTATCCTTATTACCAATATCTTCATATTCATGAATTAAATTATCCATTTTAGATAAAGAAATTTTAAAGCATAACTTTACTTTTTTAAGAAGAAGCAACTTTTGACGATTAATATACTTGACTTCATCAATTGGATTATAAATATCGATTTCAGATCCAATTAATTTTGTTTCTTTTTCTATATCTTCTAAATCTTTTTTGAAGGTAATTGAGTTGTCAATTATATTATTTACGTTAGAGGTATCGATGGATTTGTTATTGGAGTCTTGCTTAATTTCTCTTATTTTCTTAACGGGTAAATTGTCATTTAATATTTTGTCTACAACGTTATTACGATCTTTTTCATTTAATGATACAAGTTCTAGAGCCTGCGAAACATTCACTTTTCCGTCTATAATATTCTGTTGAATATTTTTTGGCAAACTCAGTAGTTGTATCCTACTTGATACATATTGTTCACTCTTATTTATTTTAAATGCCAAATCAGTTACACCTCCCCAGCCATAATCTTTTACATATAGCGAAAATGAAATTCCTTCTTCTATACAATTTAATGAACATCTTTGTATGTTTTCAATAATTTGTACTTCAAGAGATTCTTTGTCCGAAAGTTCTTGAATACAAACTGGAATTTTCTTCCATCGAAGCAATTTACAAGCTAAAAATCGTCTATGACCTGCAGCAATTTCAAACCCATTTTCCATAGGCCTTACAACTATCGGTTGTAATAATCCATGAGTTTTTATGCTTAGAGCTAACTCTCTTATAGAATAAATCTGTTGCTCAGAATCAAATGATCGGGTTTGAATTTTTGCAGGGTGAATTATATGTAAAGGTAATAACTCTTGAAAAGAGGAATATTCAAAAGACATTTTTCATTAGATTTGTTTTATTGTTATATTTTAAAAAACCTTTTGTATTTTTATGAACATTCCGATATTGTTTTTCATTCATATCAATCTCAACTTCCTTCCATTTTTTCCTGATTTTGTTCATTTTTTGTTTTTATATTGCCAATATTTTTCAGGTAGTTGTTCCACATTTGAGTACACAGCATAATCATTTTGTCTTGAAAGACCAAGTAATTATCGACACTAGTTCTTATGTGCTCAATCCACTTAGGCTGAAAAGCATCGATGTATTCTTTTTGGAGTTTAAGATAAACAAGAGATATTTCTCTTCTTGATTCAGTTGTTTGTTTATAGTAATCAATTAATGTATCTGAATTTAGAAATGGATACTGTATTATTGTTGAATTATCCCTATATTTTCCAATATTTTCTTTGGTATTGTCCAAAAAATCTTTAATTACTGTTCTTTGTTCTGCTGAATCTTTTCTAATTTCAATTTTTTTTTGCTGTTTTTGAAATTGTAAGGATGGTGGTTGAGGTAGCGATGGGGATATAAGTAGTAGTGATTGAAAATTTTCTATTTCAGGGTATTGATTATAAGTTTGAGATGCGGAATAATCTTTATCATTTAAATAGATTTTTTTAGTATCATTTATTGACGCCATCATGAAATATTTTACAGCTAACTTATTTAATTTTGTTGAATTTTTTGCAATAAAATACATTAAATGACAAGATTTTATATTGTGCAATTATTTAAGTGCAAATATTTTTTTTAAAATATTTTAAAAAAAGTGAAAGCAGTTTATACAGATTACAATCAATATATTAAATTTTAACTATAAAAGTTTTGTCAATATTATCTTTAGCTTGTACATACATGCTTCCTTCAATGTGGCTTATTTGGATATTCCTAAATCTTGTCTTTTATTTAGTTATCTTGTTTCTATTTTATGCAAGTTGTTTTTGTTTTAATTTTTATATTGTATTGCTTTCTTAATGTCTTCACATAGAGTAAATTAAAATCTATATTGTATATATCAACAATAATTATAAAACTCAACATCTTAATTCTTAATAATCTGATTTTTAAATAATAAATTTTTATCTTTTAGATTGTAATGATATGAAAATAAGTATAAAATGTATAATTTAAAATTGTCATCAAGTATAGATTACGAATTACAATCTAAAGCTTTAAATTCAGTTTCCTTATGGGTTTTGTACTTTGGAGGCAGTTCACCTTGAGTGTTACTGAGTCAACTGAATGGCTGCATACAGTTCAAGTAGGTTTAGGATTAATTATTCTATTTTTATCAATTATGGTTCTATTTAATCCCATTTTTGGTACAGTACCTGTTGTATTGTTTCTTGCACTTGTATTGTTGTTTGCAGGAATTGAGAAGGTGATTATTGGTTTTACCCCTTCAGGAAAATCTCATTTGATTAGTATTGGTTTAGGTATAATTGTGATAGTTGTTGCATTAATAGCTATGACCTATCCTGCCGGAACAAGTATTTTTATAGTTATGTTATTTGGTATTGCTCTTTTAATCGATGGGATTTCCAGAACTGTCTATACCTTCAGAGACAATCAAATCAAAGGGAAGTCGAAATCATTTGGTATTGGGGTAGGAATGCTTTCAATAATATTTGCACTGGTGATTATGACATATCCTCGCACAGGTTTGGTTGTTGCAGGAATATTTATCGGCATATCGTTATTTGTAACAAGTGTACAAATTATTTCAGATGGAATGGCTTGGAGACAGAGAAGAAAATATGCCGCACTAGAGTAATTTTCAGAATATATATTCTAGACTGCAACAGGGCCTATTCAATTTAGGTTTTCTAATTCTTCATTATGATAATATATAAAAGAAAATATATTTTTACATACTTTAGTTTTAAATTCTTCTTTCTAATGGATGGAAAATAATCATTAAAGCATTTCGGATTATTTTTTGTATATTGTAATGTTTTAAAGAAACCAATTAAATGATAATAGATATAAAGTTCTACTTTTCAAAAATCATCAAACTTGTATATAATACATTCTATTATCTTTTGAAATTGGATACTCCAGCTGCTTTTAATCAAACAAAAAATAAACTTCAATGTAAAGAAATCTTTTCTCTTTTAATAAACTATAACAATAATATCATAATCATGCATTTATTTGCAACCCATAACAAAATATATTTACAACCAACTTTTAGGATGAAATTATCCATAAAATATATCTTAATATTCTATTTTTATGCGTGATCTTTTGAGTTTGTACTTTAGTACCCAGTTCCAGATTGAAGTGTGATTTCTTTTGATATAACATATGATGATAGCCTTTCAGCTGTTCTTCTTAATGATAAGCCGGAAAATCAGAAACACTAAGCATATCCAAAATATAATGTGGTGTTCTGTTTCTCAAAGTCACACAGAAAATAGAGCACCTTCAAAATATGGGTTTATTGTTAAATGAACAGATCTCATTTTTCTAGCAAACTCTTTTTTATCAATAAATGTAAAAAGCCATTCCGGGCCTTTACGGTTATAACAATAAATAATTTAATAAATTTGTATTTATGCATGCCTTTGTAATATACATTGTGAGTATGAATGGAAGAATATACACATATTGTTGATAACATCTTTAAACTGAGTAACAAGGTGTTATATGTTACTATAGTCGATTTATTTGGAGAAATCGTATACTCTCGCATAGGTGATAGTAATAGCATCAAAACAAAACCTGAATATGATTCTGTAGAAAAGTTCCAGCACCTGGTTGATAATTATGTATACCTGAACCTTGAGAAATTCGTTTTTACTATCTTCAATGAGAATGGCTTTAAAACCATTGTACTTAATCTCGGTAAAAATAGTTTATTTATTATATTGCAAAAAACCCTTGAAAATACACAACTTTTGCCTCTTTTAACCTACCTGTTTGATTCTTTATTAGATGATGTGAACATATATAATTGACTATTAATTTTACATATCTTTTTGTATGCAATTAAATTATGTATTCAGCATATAAATTTGATTTTTGTAAATATAATGATAGTATAAAAGAACTCAAATACTATTTGCATTATGTTCAGATTGATGCTCAATTAATTGAGCTATTTTGAATATTCAAAAAGTTAATATAAAAAATTAAAATTCAAAATTGTCAAATTAATAATATAAAACCCTTAGAAAGATTCCATATTTACGACGAGTTAGCATGATCTTGTATCATAATCGAAATCATAGAAAAAACAATCTTTTAAATTGTTATCATATTGTACATCATTTAATTTAAAAGAAATACAAATGAGCTTGTGAATATAAACAAAATAGGATACATCCGATTAGCTGACTAAAATACATAATAATTTCTCAAATCTATTAAAATAAATAGTTTCAAATTAAAAAATATCAATCCTACTCTATTTTACCAGACGTCGGGTAATTTTATTAAAAGAATTTGATAATTCTTTTAATTTTTCGCGATGATTGAAAAAACTTACTCTTCATTGTTGGAAAGATAGATACACAATATAAAAGCCAATCCTTTAAGGCTTTACTCATTTAAAAGTCTAATTCAATAACTCATTATTATGGACTTATTGAATAGATTAAGTCATTTGATAACATTTTTTATTTTGCATTTTTATCCACTATAAGGAAAATCAAATTGGTTATTTGAGATAGGATTATCTAATTTTTTATAATTAATTAACATAGTCTAGGTAACAAGAACTATTATTAAACAAAGTTAAGAATATCCTTCACGTTTATTAGAATATACATATGGATAATTTCCCAAATTTCCAAAGAGTAATGGTCCTACAAGGTGGCGGTTCTCTTGGAGCATATGAAGCAGGAGTATATCGTGCTTTTTACGAAATGGTCACCAAAAAAGATAAGGAAAGAGGATTTAAAAATAAACCCCTTTTAGATATTGTAGCTGGAACTTCGATAGGCGCAATAAATTCTGCCGTACTTGTAAGCTATGTTAAGGAAAACAATACATGGGAAGGCTCTGCTGAAAGATTAAATGATTTCTGGGAGTATTTATCAAAGGAATCTTCATTTGATCGTTGTCCTGGTTTTATGGACTGGTGGGATTACATGCATAATATCTTTAATCCCCATATTGCTACAGGCGAGGCTGCAAGACGGTATTATACCGCAAAGGAGTTTGCGGTTGTAGGTGTGCCTACGGTTTTCTCTCCTTTAATGCCACAATTTGATACAAAATTTTTTGATCATCAAAATATATGGTATAGATTTGATAGCGGTCCCTTAAAGAGAAGCTTAGAAAGATTTGTAAAATTTCCAATAGCAACAACTTTTGATGAAAAAGATTCATTAACTCAACCAAGGCTTATCCTCGTTAGTGTTGATGTAGCAGAAGGTACTGCCGTAGCATTTGATAGTTATGAAAAGGAAGATGGTTCCAGAAAATCTGAATATGGAAAGTATATTGTTCAAGATGGAAAAGAAGTTGGATTTTCACATGTTATAAGATATGATGGAGGGATTACAGCCGATCAAGTTATTGCAAGTGCATCTGTACCCCTTAATTATGGATATACAACTATGGAAGTTGAAAGCTATAATAAAGATACGTCCGAATATGAGAAAAATATACGATACTTTTGGGATGGTGGGATAATGAGCAATACTCCCCTTACGGAAGTTGTTCTACATCATCGGCGTTATTGGCTCAAAAATAAGGGCTTCAAACAAACAGTACCAAGGTTGAATATATTAATAGTAAATGTTCATCCAATGAAACAAGACACAATTCCTTGGGATCGTGATGGCATTATAAATAGAAATAATGACATAACCTTTTCAGATAGATCAACAAATGATCAGCAATCTCTGTTACTAATATCGGATTATGTGGACCTTGCAAGAGAGTTAATAAAAATTGCAAAAAATCATGGCGTAAAAGATGACGATATAAACGCTTTATTGAATAGAAATACTATGAATCATGGTCTTTCATTTAGACCTAGGAAAAATTCTGATATATTGACAGGACAATTTGAAATAGGAAAAATAATACGAGTAACTCGCAAAAATGATCAAAATACCATATCAAATAAAATATTTGATTTTTCTTCCAAGACAATTAATGAGCTAAAAGAAAAAGGGTATAACAATTCTATGGATCAAAGTGATCTGGAATATGAAGGGGAGGTATTCTAATATTTGTATGGTTAGGATAATTATGACAAGTTTTACCTACTGAACGATATCTAAATAGTATATTTGATTTTTTACTAATAGGATTACAAGGGTAACAATGCTTTGCACTTAATAATTTTTTCATTTTTTATATATGCCTAATATCCCAAGAATCATCTTTTCAAATTATTTGCTGATGAAAAGATATAATCCTACTTTTAAGGGAGATTTATTATTTTGTTTATACAATTCAAATACATTGTACACAATAATTAATATTTTAAAAAAAATAAGAAAACATTCTTTTGGGTATAATAATATGAAATTTATCACCTCTGTGTTTGGCTAGTGAAACGAGATCGCAGCAGCAAGCCTTGGTTATCACCACATCACAAACAATGTTACTACGCTATAGATCGATAAAGAAACTCATTTAGGTAACGAGGTAATATATTCAGCTACTAGAATATCCTATCTTTATATTTGGTAGTTATTTTAGATTATGAAATGTGAAACAACAGGAAGTTATATAGTTTAGATCTGGCAAATTATTTGATCTTTCTTTATGTAGAACCTCATTCAGGTCTAATCGTTACCGTATGTTAAGAGATGACAGAATTCACCAGTAATTTCTATATTAATTAGCTAAATCAATTTAGATTTACAAAATTGGTAGATAAATGAATGGAGCCTAAAAGACGATCTAACTTATAAATGACGTCGATAAATTAAAGATGTTATAATTTGCAAATATTGGAGTCTCCCCCTTGGCTTAGAATGCTTCGAATCGTTATAGGAGGGATAAGCATAATCTTGTCTCTCGCTGTTTTATTCTCTCTAAGTTCTTCAATATTGACAGCTTTATTGGTTCTTTCGGTGGTATTACTAGTTTTAGGTATTGAGAGGATATCTGCGGGGGTAGTTATGCCCCATGATAAAAGATCAAGGTTAGTGAATATTGTTCTTGGCTTGGCAATAATCGCATTTTCAATCTTACTTATGGAATTTCCAATATTCGCATCGTCGATTTTAGTTGTTATAGGCGCAGTTGCCCTTCTGTTGAGCGGAATAGCGAGGATAATAAATGGAGCATCAAGCAAAGACTCAGGTTTACATCGAGCTTTTCTTATAGGTGTGGGAGCTTTAAGTATTGCAGTTTCAGCCTTAGTTATAGCAAAACCATTTGGATTCGGAGTGGCCTTTCTTGTGATCTTAATTTCAATTGCATTCTTTGCAAGTGGTGTTGAAATGATGGTTTTAGGAATTACTAAACGTTAATGGCAAATATCACAAGATACTGTCAATTAGTAATAACATCACCACAATAGCAGTGATCATAATCAAAAATATGTACGTTCTTTATGCTGAACATATGGCAAAAGATTTGAGATATTATTTTCTATAAAGAAAATAACCTTAGATTCTTCTCCCTTTCTATCCTTTATGCTTTTCTCATGATATGGTATATATTGGTATTATAATTTCAAAAATTGACAACCTTGTGGTAAATTTTATTCTTTAAATTGTCTGATATTGAAATCAAAATCTTTGCCTGTTTATATCGTGTTTAATTGACCTTTAAGTACTTCAAACAAATTTTTAATGCATTAAATAGCATTTGCCATAATGATTTGTTTACTTTTAAAATCAGTAGGGACAATCAAGCTCTATAACAACTCACATAATTCAACCTTTTATTTTCATCATCTAGATGATAATTCTGAAATCTACTGTTATTTCTTAAATTTTTGTTATTTTTCTTTTTTTTATATATTTTGAAGTATTGACAAGAAAATCAAGGCAGATGTATTTTTTCACTAATATATTAGCCGAATTTTTAATGTCTAGATTACTGACTTAATTGAAATTAGTAATTATTAACTGATAAAAAATAAAATTGATTTTTTTTCACTTTTTGCCAGTAGGCGTTGTTGCCGATGCCACTGCTGCCAACTTGGTAGCACGATGTTTCATTATAAGAGCTAGAAATACACTTAAAATTGTCATGACAAGTCCTACTATAAAAAGAATGTTAAATGTTACGGGGCTTGGATATGTGCCCTCTACATTATCAACGGTAATATCTATTGTAGATGTTGCTAGAATTACCGTTGTGATTACCGGACCTATTGCGCCTCCTACAATTCTCATCATATTTGTAATAGCTGATGAAATTCCAGTATATTCTTTAGGTGTAATGCCGATGATAACGTTAATCAAAGTCGTTGGTAAAAGCGCTCCAGCAATACCAAAAATAAAGAGAGAAGAATTTATGCCTGCAGAAGAGTAGTGGAAAAACAAAAGCATTAAAAATGTTATGGCAGAAATTCCAATTCCGGGGACCAACAACTTCAAATTGAGATGCCTTCTTTTTGCAATTAATATTCCAAAAACAGGTCCAAAGATCATCATTGATAAACCAAAAGCTAACTGTAAAAGCCCGACATGAATTGGATCTAGTCCTAAACCTGATGGAGGAGGAGCTGATCCAAGTTGAGGGATGCCTGTAATAACTATATACTGCAATATGCCAAACATTAACATGATGATATTTCCAATCAATATAACAGGATGAAAAACTAATTTTAAATTAACCAATGGATTCTTTACTCTCTTTTCTACAATTAAGAAAATTACAAGAAAAACAATTCCAAAAACAAGAGGAATTACAAAACTAATTGGATTGGTGGCAATAGATCCGCTGAATGTTATAGCTATAAGAAAACTTACAAGGGTCATAGCCATTGTTATAATACCTATAAAGTCTATATGTTGCTTTTTAGCCTTCTTAGGTTTATCTGTTTGAGATTCCAGGTCAATATTCTCTTCATCATGTATCTTTTTACTTTCATCTACGTGAACAAACTTCCAACTTACGAATGTAAGGATTGCTGCAATAGGTGCAATGTAATAGAAATTATACTGCCATCCTCCACCTGCAGCTACTACCGGACCCAATACGGCCCCTAGCGCCATACCGCCTGAATATGCAGCAAGGTATACACTCAAGCCAATTGGGAATTTGCTTTTTGGAAACGTATCTCTTATTATTTTAGTTGAAATAGGAGTACTAGCCACCGCTATTCCCTGAAATACTCTGATGATAATAAGAGTAAAAATGTCTTGAGCAAAAGGCGCAAGGATTGTTCCTACGGTAAAAAATAACATCATTATCATTAGCATTTTTTTTGCTCCAACAAGGTCTGATAGTCTTCCCATTACAACAGTCATGACTGCGCCTGAAACCATATATGCAGTCATTACCCAGGATGCAGTGGACAGAGAAGTGTCAAAATCTTTTGCAATACTAGGAAGAGCTGGCGACATAGCAGTATTAAGATATAGAAATATCACAATAGTGCCAGTTAATACTAGAAGAGATTTCCAGGCGTTAAAAGATACCTGTTCTGATTGCGGTTGTACAGAAGTAGACAATTATTTTATCATTTCATTACCTATATTTATGATTTTGATTATAGTCATTATAAGACGATTATCTAAAATATTGACGCGCGTTATATTTAGGGAGAACATATCTGAATTAAAGAACTTCTCAAAATGATTTGATAAATATACAAATTTAATTACCCTTTAGTTGATGTAGAGCAGAATATTATTATTAAAGATTAGTTATATAAAAAAAAGTAAAAAAATATGGATACTTGAGTTATTTACTCTATTTTGCTATTTGAGTGCCATATATTTGTAGGAAACCATTACTGGCGCCAAAGTATAAGCCTAGTGTTCTATCTGTATTGGTATTTTGAATTTCCTTCCAGGATAGCCCATGTCCATCTAAGCTTACACGAAATGCTTTATCAGTGCCATCAGGGTTTTTGGAATCAAGTAAAGCTCTTGGTATCTTTATAGTAAATACTCCATAGGTTTTTGCATATTGTGTAGGTGCAATAATTACATCCACGCTAGTTGTTGGCGTAGCAGCTACTATTGCAACAACTATTCCCTCTTTAATGCTGTAAAAAACCGGGAAGGTTTGTCCGTTGGGAGTTGTTACATTCACTTGATTAGTAAAACCAGTCGTCATAAGGCTGTTAATAGCCGTTTGTTGAGAGGGAGTAAGCTGTGCATTTGCCACTTGATGGGGAAGGGTTGTTATAGCAATAACTAAAATCAAAGGAAGAAATATCCCCGTCATAATCATTATTCTTTTTGTGCTAGGATTCATTTTGTTATTTGTATTGATTTTATTTTCCAAATTGTAATATTGTTACTGAATGGTGGTATATATGCTTTTTAGTTTTTCGAATTTAACAAGCGTCTATATACATTGATATTTTATCAAATATTTATTTCTTAATAGGTGTTTGAAATAACTTTATCTTGGGGTTTTCTAATCCATTAAGATACTTTATAACAGAACAATAAAATAATTTATCGTGAATGACAAAGGATACTTTAGATTCTAATGATTGATCTGATTGCAAAACAATCGATTATGGGCTGCCAATATAAACATAAATGATAAAAGTTTAAATGTTAATTTTAATCCTTATTATCATGGGTTCTACAGAGAATAAAGCACTCGCTAAGAGGTTTGTAAAAGAAATATTTAATGAAAATAAATTTGATAAATTAAACGAATTTGTTACTCCAAATATAAAATGGCATGGTGTAGCTGAAGATATTGAAGGTTTTGATAATTTTAAAGAATGGTTAATAGAAGATCAAAAAACTTTTCCAGATATGCATATTTCTATAATAGATGAGTGTGCGGAAGAAAATAAAGCTTCTATTATGTGGCGCATGAAATCCTCTCAAAAACAAGAGTGGAATAAGCTTCCTGCCAGCAACGAGCAATGGGAATGTAGTGGTGCAGAATTCTTTCACTTCCAAGACGGTAAAATCAAAGAGGCATGGACTATGTTTGATGCTCTTACTCCTGCATTAGAGATGGGTATTGTTGAACCAGTAAAATAAATAATGAATAAATAATCTACAAATTTTGAAATACTAAGATTAAAATTAAAAGTAAAATATTAATTTTTTTTTATTGATATTATTTTCTGATTTAAAAGATAACTATAAACCTAAATATGGTTTTAAGTCTTTGTAAAGAGATTTAGGAACGATTTATTGAGTAAAATAGATCTATCAACTATACGTATTATTGATGTATTAAAAAATTGGGTTTATTTAACAATCAAAATAGGTATATGCAGTTTAAGAAAGTTATTTGTCATTAACTTAATATTTTATTATTTTTTAATTTGTGAAAGATGTTAAGGAACATTGGTAATGTTGTTATTATCATCAATACTATTTACTACTGTTTTTATAACAATTAAAATTGATATATCATTTTGATTTATTAAATCGATTATTGTAAATTGCTTGCTCATATTTGAAATATTGTTTTCTATTGTTGTGCTCCTATAAAGATAACTTAAATATAATATCAATCAATTGTTATATTTGATTATATCTCTTTTGTAATCGTTTACTTTCGTAAACTTGATGCATAAGTTTTTAAATCCAGATAAATTCACTTTCTCTTAATATCGCCTATGATATAAAGTAATACAGTCCACATTCTTATGGCGGCATCTATACTAACATCTTTGAATATGATAAAATACATACAATAACATTATTATATTATTTTTCTAAATGAAACAACAAGGCCATTTATATAATTATTTATCTTATATTCTACCAAAAGGACCATATATTACATCACAATTCACTGTGTTTTGGTAATGGTGGATATTGTTATTATTTTATTGTAATTACATCTAGAGGCACTTGATTAAAATGACAATTTCTATATTTTTATCAAATTTTGATATAAGTTATTATCAGATGATTTGTCTTTTTGGATAAGTATTTCATTTCTTAAAAATTTTATTGACTAAATATTATGTCTTTATTATTTCTGTTGTTAAGGTTAGACTAAGAAATTCTAAATCTTGTTTAAAGATATGATTTTCTTTGATCTTTTAAAAATAACTTTTAATCCCAAAGGAAATAATGAATTATCGCCTTTGAGAGATGGGCTCAAAAACAAATTTGAGCTGTTTATATTTTCATCAAGGCAGTAGATAAACATAATAAAATGGCTGTAAATTCTAGTTTAAACAATATTATAAAAATATATTATTCTATTCTATTATATTGAATCGAACAGATACTATTCTCAAAGCAGTTGTAAAATA
>Ga0134126_10008698_pt1 | contig 12770 bp, 10 predicted proteins | sample KB31752_FD_96881 | JGI IMG/M metagenome (GOLD analysis project Ga0134126, IMG submission 96881) | Terrestrial soil microbial communities with excess Nitrogen fertilizer from Kellogg Biological Station, Michigan, USA - KB3-175-2 | ecosystem: Environmental > Terrestrial > Soil > Unclassified ...
AGTATCGAAAACCACGGGCACCCCAACCAAGCCCCAACCGACGGCTAAGCCGAGCTCGCCTCCTGCCAAGCCTCAAACTCAGGCAACTCCCCAACAGCACTAGGCCAAGCCAGGCTAACTAACTGATTCCAAAGCCATAAAATCCGGGAACTCTATGGGGCTCGGCGGGGTCTATGTGTGCAGATGCGCAAATTTGGACGATCCCCGGCGCCACAGGAATTCGATACCGAAGCACCCGGGAGCAACCTATAATGGGGGTGACGCCATGCGAGCTATGGCGGAGGCTACCATCTTGTCAGATTTCGCAAGTGCGTTGGGAGTTCGCGTCCAGGAAGCCGCGATCGTCGCGGAACTGAAGGCTGGATCCGAGGAAGCTTATGCCTGGCTCATTGGCGAGTTCCATCAGCCAATCTTCAGCCTTGTCTATCGTATTGTTTCCGATCCTTCGGATGCTGCCGATACCACGCAGGAAGTCTTCCTGAAAGTTTTCCGCGGGATGAAGCACTTCCACGGAGAATCCAGCCTGAAAACCTGGATGTACCGGATCGCGATCCATGAAGCCTCAAACCGGAAGCGCTGGTGGTTCCGCCACAAGGCACAAGAAATATCCATCGAGACCCCGATTGGGGAATCAGACTCTGATTCGACGCTTGAGCTGAAGGACCTTTTGGTAGACATCGCGGAGTCTCCCTTCGACAGCACGGTCCACGAAGAAATCCGGGCCAGGGTAGAGGAAGAATTACGTAAAGTGCCGGAGCCATATCGGACTACGGTGGTCCTGCGCGACCTGGAAGAAATGTCCTACGAGGAAATTGCGGAAGTAACGCGCGTGTCTTTGGGCACGGTAAAGTCCCGCCTCACACGCGGGCGTGACGCGCTGAAGCGCCGCTTGGCTTCTTACATGCGCCAATCGCAACCACATCTCAAATCAAATTCCGGGCAGCCTCCCGAGGCAAAAAAAAGGTTGGGCGACGGTTGCGCATCCCGCAAGGGAATTGAGGTGGCATCATGAATTGCTCCCAGGCAAGAACATTGTTTTCTCCATATCTGGACGGGATGATTAGCGGGGCGGAGATGCATGCGCTGTCGCAGCACTTGGGAAATTGCTCGCAATGTCATGGTGAATATCAACTTTTGAGCAATACCCAGCGATTGCTGGCGGCAACAGGACGGCGAAAGGCTCCCGACGACCTTGGACTGAAACTCCGCCTGGCAATCTCGCGTGAAGCCGCGCGTTCGCGGCGACCCGCGCTGGAGGGCTTGCGCATTCGTTTTGAAAACACCGTGAAGGCTTTCATGGTGCCGGCGAGCGCGGGATTGGCGCTTGCGGTGACCGTGTTTGTGGTTCTCATGGGCTCTTTTGCCGTGCCTTTGCAGGCAAATACCGGCAGCGACGTCCTGCTCATGAATACCGCTCCCGAATTTGAACAGGCCGCTTTCGGCATGACCACCGACTCAGTCAACGACGATGCCCTGGTAATTGAAGCTTATATTGGACCCACCGGGCGTGTGGACGACTACCGCATCCTCTCCGACCCGAATGGCAGAAAAGATTTGCCCAGCGAAGTGAAGAATATGTTGATCTTCACGACATTCAGGCCGGCAACCTATATGGGCAAACCCACAGCCGGACGCGCGGTTTTGTCCTTCGCCAAGATCAACGTGCGGGGATAGTCTCCGAAGTTTGCCGTTTTCGTGGTTGGGCTGGGAATCCTGCGCTCAAGGGTGTAATTGTAAGGAAGCAGTTCATATCAGCATATGGCTTTAGCCATATCAGGCCCGTCGTATGGGCCTGTCCCATTACACGCCAAGCAGCATAAAGAATTGGGATGTGGGCCCTTCATAGTTTGACCCTCGCTAAATAAGCCCTTAGACTTAAGCTAGTCATTCAGACCCGCCAGCGGTAGGAGGCCTCCTGTTTCGTAGACTCGTCATCTTGGTGAGTGTGGCGTTGTGCGCCCTGGGGCAAAGCTCGTTTGCGCAATCAAATTCTTCCGCCGTGCTCGACTCCAATGAAACCGTCTTTGCTGTGGTCTCTGCGCTGAATGCTTGCGGATACGATGCGGACCTGGCTAGCTCAAATCCGGTGCGGGTACAGATTCGGAGCGAGATCGCTGCCGCCGTGCAGGCATCCGAGCAGGCGCAATCCGCACAGCAGGGGATGTGCCAGTTCTATTCGGACCACGCGGACCCGGATTCCGGGCGCACGCTGGCAAAATTTATTTCTCTTTCGTTGTTTTTGGGCCCCCCACCTGCCTTTACTCCCAAAGCCAAGGAGTCGGACGTTGCTCCGGACGCGCAACCTTTATTGCCATTTGCACCGCTTTTGCAAGCGTTTTATGAAAAAGCGGGCCTTCATGCTATTTGGGAAAAGCATAGTCAGCAATATGCCGCGTTGGTGGAGCAATATCATGACCCTGTTTCCAAGATGCTCTTCGATACCGGCATCTATCTAAAGATCCCGCAATCGGGATCTCCGGGGAACCAGTTCTCCGTGTATATCGAGCCCATGGGTGCGCCCAGCCAGGTAAACGCCCGCACCTACGGGGCGGACTACTATATTGTCATTTCGCCGGGCACCGATGACGGGCTCAAAATGGATCAAATCCGTCATGCCTACCTGCACTATTTGTTAGACCCCTTTTCTCTGCGATATCCCGCCGAAATGCAACGCATGGGTCCCTTGCTGGAAGCGGTTAAGACCGCTCCCATGGATGACAGTTATAAGAATGACGCGGGTTTGTTAGTCGTCGAGTGCTTGATTCATGCGGTGGAAATCCGCACCACCGGATCCAAGAAAACTCCGGAAGCTGAGCGCGATAAAGCAATCGACGCCTCCACCGCTCAGGGATTCATATTGACGCGTTATTTCTACAATCAGTTGGTGGCATTTGAGAAAAGTCCCCTCGGATTCCGCAATGCATTTGGCAATATGATCGCGGGAATTGACGCCCGTAAAGAAGCCAGGGCATTGGAACTTTCTCATTTCAAGTTCGCCAGCACTGCCGCTCCGGATGTAATGACTCTGGCGCAACCCGCTCAGAATAAACTGCTGGCATCTGCCGAGTTGCGGCTGGCGATGGGTGATGCTCAAGGAGCACATACTCTTGCCCAGCAGGCGCTGGCGGAAAAGACCGCGGATCCGGGACGCGCATACTTTATACTCGCGCGAGCAGCCATCATGAACAAGGATGTGGAGGGCGCCCGCGACTACTTCCTGCATACTGTTGAAGTGGCCCACGAACCCAAGGTCTTGGCTTGGTCCAACATCTATCTGGGAAGAATTTTCGATTTGCAGGAAGATCGCACGAGCGCCGTGGAACACTACAAAGCGGCCTTGAGTGCAAGCACCGATTTGCCAGAGGCAAAGCAAGCAGCGGAAAGCGGCATCGAAAAGCCTTACGCGCCGCACCATTCGCAGTAGACATCATGGGTTAGAGCAGAAAACTGCAATCCCAAGGAGACAGCATGAAGCGAGCAATCATTGTTATGGTCGCGCTGGCGTTAGTATCGTTTGCCGTAGGGCAACAGAGCCCTGCCAGCCCCAGCAAAGGGACCCCGAACACCGCGACGCCGGGTGCCGCGGCAACTCAGACAGCGCCAGCGGCAGGTGCAACCGCCCCTCAGGGGAAGACCCCTCCCCAGGCGAAAACCCAGGCCGAATACGACGCATTTAACGCGGCCAAAGCAAACGCCGGCGATGCCGCGAACCTGGAAAAAGCCGCTGACGACTTTGCGGCAAAATTCCCCGAGAGCGAGTTGCGAATTCTGCTCTACGAAGCGGACGTTGCCGCCTATCAGCAGTCCAACAATAGCGCAAAAATGGAGGAAGTCGGCAAAAAAGTCTTGGCCATTGATCCCGACCAGCCCGACGCCCTCGTGGCCGTGAGCCAGGGCCTGGTGGACACCACGCAGGACTCTGACATTGATAAGGACCAGAAGTATGCGGAAGCGGCCAAGGACGCGCAACATGCTCTGGAAACTATTGACACCGATATCGCTGTCCCCGCCGGCACGCCACCGGACCGTGTGGAAACTTACAAAGACTATATCCGTTCCACTGCTCACTCCTTTCTCGGAACCATTATGTTCAAAAAAGGAGATTTCGTCGGAGCACAGGCTGAATACCAGAAATCGTTAGACGCCTTCCCTTCCCAGCCTGATCCTCTCGTTGTATTGCGGCTGGCGCTCTGCCTCGACAATCAGAAAAAATATCCCGAGGCGTTACAGCAAGCCAACAAAGCTGTTGCTCTCACGCAGGAAAATACGACCGCCGGAAACTATGCGCGCCGCGAACGCGATCGTCTGGTGCAACTTACCGGTGGAACAGTTGCTCCCGCTACGCCGGCGCCAGCAACTCCGGCGAAGCCCAACTAACAGTTGTCCGTTTTGTGCTGAAGTTGCTTGTCATGAACACCAGGGAAAACACGGAGCTTGAGAAGATATTAGGGCATCATTTTTCCCGGCCTGAATTGTTGCGGCAGGCAGTCACGCACACATCGTTCGCCCGCGAATCTGAAGCGCTCCCCGACGCTCAGCAAGAGCGGGCGAAAGACAATGAACAATTGGAGTTTCTTGGCGACGCCGTTCTCTCTTTGGTGACTACGGAGGAATTGTTCCTACGTTTTCCCCATTTTCATGAAGGCGAACTCTCCAAACTTCGGGCACATCTGGTGAGTGAAAAACATCTGGTGGGCGTTGCCAAAAAATTGCAGATTGGAAGCTTCCTGAAACTCGGACGCGGGGAAGAAAAAAGCGGCGGCCGCGGTAAAACGACGCTGTTGGTTGACGCTCTGGAAGCCGTGCTGGCCGCAGTGTACCTGGATTCGGGACTGGACGCGGCACGCAACGTCATTCTCACGTACATCGTGACTCCGGAACTGGAAACTCTGCAAAGCCGGGGCAACGTTCGTGTAAGCGATTTTAAGTCTACGCTTCAGGAAACGTTACAGGCAGGCGGCCGCGCACAACTGTCCTATGCGCTGGTGGAAGAGCGCGGCCCTGAACACAATAAAACATTCGTCGTGGAAGCTCGGCTTCGCAGCCGTCCCGGAGATGAAGTTGAATTCATCGGCCGTGCCAAGGGGCCGACCAAGAAAAGCGCGGAACAGGATGCCGCGCGCCAGGTGCTCGAATATCTTGCTTCAGCACAAACACCGTCTCTGGCTCAAGATCCGGAACGTGTGCAGTCATGACTATTCGACTCGAAGCGCCACCCGTTCCCGCAATCAGCGCCCCAAAAGCCGCTCATCGTCATTCCGGCTGGGCATTTCTCCTGCAGTCCTTCCTGGTTGTCATTGTCATTGCCGTATTCGCCATCACATTTGTCGTCCAGGCGTTTCAAATCCCTTCGGATTCCATGGAGAACACGCTGCTGGTCGGCGACTACCTCCTTGTGGATAAGCTCTGTTATGGGGCCAACCCAGGCGCTGACTTCATGCCTTACCGTCCGGTGAAGCGTGGAGACATTATTGTTTTTAAGTTTCCCGTTGATCCGACCCAGCACTTCGTAAAACGCGTAGTCGGCATTCCCGGAGACCGCGTCAGACTCATCAACCGCACCGTATACGTAAACGGAATTGCCCTTCGCGAGCCCTATACCCACCACATTTCTTCCGTTACGGACGATTTTCGCGACAACTTCCCGCAACTCAATCTTTCCGTGGCTGGACTGGAAGGTAAGTGGTGGCTGCAAATGAAGACGCTGGTCAAGGACAACGAACTGATTGTGCCTCCCGACAACTACTTCGTCCTTGGAGACAACCGAGATGACAGCGAAGACAGCCGCTATTGGGGATTTGTGCCCCGGGCAAACATCGTGGGAAGGCCTTTGATTGTTTATTGGTCCATGCGCGAGGCCGGCTCCGACGGCGCTCCCGCTACTCCAAATGATAGACTTTTACACCTCGCGTACGGAATCACGCACTTCTATCAGATTACGCGCTGGAACCGTACCTTTTTAGTCGTTCGATAACGGGCAAACCGTGCCCATATGGATAGACTTCGTGGCCAAAGAAGAAAGTAAAAAGCAAGAAAAGCAGCAGGAGAGTACCGTCGAGTTTCTCGCGTCGCTGGCAGCCGTGCTGGTGACTGGACTTTTTATCATTACATTCGTCCTGCAAGCCTTCGAAATTCCCACCGGTTCCATGGAAAAAACACTCCTGGTGGGCGACCACGTCTTCGTTAACCGCGTGCAGTTCGCTCCCCGCACAAAATGGCTGGGGCCACTCATGCCATATCGTCAGATTCGTGATGGCGATATTTTCGTATTCCTGTCCCCTGAGCAACAGGGCCTGTACGTGGTTAAGCGCGTCCTGGGCGTTCCCGGCGACAGGATTCATCTTCGGAATGGGGTGGTTTATCGCAATGGCCAGCCATTGAACGAACCTTACATCTGGCACTCCGCTCCCGATCTTTACAATCCCTACGCGAAAAATTTCCCCTCTGTGCCTGCCAGCGAAGGCAGCGACGTAATTCCTGACTGGCAACTGACCATGAAAGACCACATTCAGGGCGACGACATCGTGGTGCCGGAAAACAGTTACTTTGCTATGGGCGACAACCGCGACATCAGCTACGACAGCCGCTATTGGGGATTCGTGCCGGCCGAGAACGTGATCGGGCGGCCCATGTTTATTTATTGGTCGTTCGAGGAGTCGGAAGACCAATACAAGCAGACCGAAATCAGCCAACGTATGGAGTTCGTGCTGCACATTATCATTCACTTTTTCGATATGACCCGGTGGAAGCGCACGTTTAGGATGGTGAATTGAAGTTTTTCCGTTCCAAGCGGAATTGGCTGGTGTTCGGACTTTTGCTGCTGGTTTTGTTTTTCGTCCGGCCCGGCGCACAAAAAATCAAGAGCCGTATTGTCGGCTCTATCAGCCTGGCCCTGGGCCGCCCCGTTGACATCTCGTCTGCCAGCATTCGCCTGCTGCCGCATCCCGGATTTGAATTGGAAGATTTCGTCGTTCATGACGATCCGGCATTTAGCGCGGAACCAATTCTTCGCTCGCAAGACGTCACTGCATCTCTTCGCTTGTGGTCGCTCTTGCACGGCAGGCTGGAAATCGCGCGCCTCAGCCTCAGCGAGCCGAGCCTCAACCTGGTGCGAAACGCCTCAGGGCATTGGAACTTGGAAGCGCTGTTGCAGCGTGCCGCGCAAACCGCTGTTGCTCCCACTGGAAAATCCAAAACCGAGCGCAGGCCGGCTTTTCCCTATATTGAGGCCGACAGCGGCCGGATCAATCTAAAAATCGGGGAAGAAAAAAAACCTTACGCGCTCACCGACGCCGATTTTGCTCTCTGGCAGGATTCCGAAAATTCCTGGGGCATGCGTCTTGAGGCCAAGCCGGTGCGCACCGACTTCAACCTTACCAATACCGGAACCATGGAACTTTCCGGCACCTGGCAACGATCTTCTGAACTGCGGGAAACTCCACTTCAATTTTCATTCGAGTGGGCCGGCGGACAATTGGGGCAGATCACCACTCTTGCGGACGGCAACGACGAGGGCTGGCGTGGACAACTGGATCTGGTCACGCAACTCAGCGGAAGTCCCGGCGATCTGCACGTGCAGAGCCGCGCATCCGTACAAAGCTTCCGGCGCTATAACGTCGCCGCAGGCTCGGATTCGCCGCTGCATGCTGGATGCTCGGCTCATTACAGTTCCACGAACCAGGACTTGGATCAGATTGATTGCCGCGCCTCCGTGCAAAATGGCTCTCTTCGCCTCGAGGGCAGCATCAAGTCATTGCTGGGCGCGCGCAGCTATGGACTAACGTTCACCGCCGGAGACGTTCCTCTGCAATCAGTGGCTCAACTCGCTACTCATGTAAAAAGCGGTATTCCCGACGATGTCTCGGCGGCGGGAAACCTGAATGCGAAAATCAGCCTCGCCACCATCGCGGGCACCGATCTTCCTGAATGGCAGGGACAGGGTGAGATAAAGAATTTGCGGCTCGAATCCGTTTCCAGTAACGCGGAACTGGTTTTAGCGACGTTGCCATTCACTATTCAGCAGACGCCCTCCAGCATGACCGCTGTGCGAGCACCTTTTTTAGGCGCGTTGCCATCGGCGCCGGGAGTGGAAATTGGGCCGTTCAATCTTCCGCTGGGCCACGCTGCCCCTCTTCAAGTGCACGGATGGATTTCCACCTCAACCTACAACGTCCGGGTAAAAGGCGATGGACAGATCCAGCGGTTTTTACAAGCAGCTCGAATGTTGGGGATTTCAACTCCCCAAACCGGAGCCGATGGTTCAGCCACGGTGGATCTCCGCATGGCGGGACCGTGGTCGAGCATCTCCACCACCAGGGCCGCCGGAACTGCTCAGTTACATGCCGTCCACGCACTAGTACGCGGGCTTAGTGTTCCGCTGGAAATCCCATCCGCGAACCTCATATTCACGCAGCAGGAGGTAGATGTTCAAAAATTGTCGGCTTCACTGGCGGGAATGGTCTGGCGAGGATCGTTAACGCTTCCCCGCCCTTGCGCTGTCCAGGGCACCTGCCCGGCGCGCTTTTACCTCCACGTAGAGGGACTCACGGACTCGGCGTTGAATACTCTGCTGGTCGGGTCTTCTTCCTCCCGTCCCTGGTATCGGCTGCTGGAAAAACAGGCCCCCTCATTCCTTTCCCGCCTGCAGGCCATCGGTCAATTGTCCGCCGATAAAATCTCAATTCATAAGATCTCCGGGACGGACTTTCTGGCAAACGTGGACATTAGTCCTGGTCAATTGCAGTTCTCAAATGTCCACGCAAAATTGTTGGGCGGCAGGCATTCGGGAAGCGCGACGTTAGATTTCTCCTCCGGCACCCCTTCGATTCACGCGGAAGGTTCGCTCGATCATATTGCTTTGGACCAGATTGCCGGGGTCACTGGCGATCACTGGATCACTGGAAACGCCGCCGCCACTTATCAATTTTCCGGTTCGGGTAAAAACATCGCCACAATATTGGCCGCAAGCACGGCGGAACTGAAGATCAAGGCGCAGGATTGCGTTCTTCCTAACGTTTCGCTTTCTGAGGCTAGCCCTCTCCGGATGGAAAATTTCTCGGGTGATCTGTTGTTCGCCGACGGACGCTTTCAACTCAAGCAAGGATCTTTTACCGCTCCGGAAGGCAGATATGAAATCAGCGGAACTGTCTCGCTGAACAAAAGTCTCAGCTTGAAGCTGGTAGGCGGCCATGGGCCGGAATATTCCATCAATGGTACGCTGGCGGAACCTCGTGTCGCGGCATCCAAGAGTAGGATCGCGCGTGTCTCCCAGCAGCCATGAAGTGGTTTTGTCTCCTATTAATCGTAATTTTGCTTCCTTGGGAAATTTCCGCCTTACCCTCTAACCCCACGGAACGCACGCAAAAGAAAATACAGCACTTGGAGAGCAACGGCGCTCTGGCGCATCCCGACGAAACTCCAACGCAATTTACTGAGGCGGAGATTAATGCTTACGTGAACTCCGATTTAGTGCACCTGCCGAACGGCGTGCAGAGCGTGCACTTTACCGGAGAGGCTGGGACGCTGACTGCGACCGCGCGGGTGGATTTCGACAAAATCAAAGCAGGCCGCCGCTCTTCTAATCCTCTGCTGCTGGTCTTCAGTGGTATCCACGACATTCTGGTCATCGCGCACGCTCACGGGGTGGGTCACCAGGGATTCGTGCATGTGGACTCATTGCAGGTGGATGAGGTCGAAGTCCCCGATTTTGTATTGCGTCTTTTCATGGAGAAGTATCTTCAACCTAACTATCCCGGCATCGGCATTGATTCTCGTTTCGCTCTACCAGACCGTATTGACACAGCTCGCATCGGCGATCACGAACTCACCGTCACTCAGAAATAGCTCCCACTGACTCAATATTCAACATCCATCAGGTGCAAACCGCTGGCCGCCGCAGTAGCGCCGGCAGCGGAGCGGTCGCGGGCCCGTAGAATGCGACTGACATCACCGGCGCCCAGAGTCTCCTTCCCCACCAGAATGAAAGTGCCTACAAGATTCCGCACCATGTGGTGCAGGAACCCATTGCCCCGGATCCTATATAAAAATTCATCTCCCACCCTCTCCCATTTGGAGGAATACACACACCGCACGTTGGAAACCGGCTCTGGCACTCCGCGCTCCGGGTCCGATGCCGCGAACGAAGTGAAATCGTGTTCGCCAACCACCTCGCTGGCGGCCTTTTGCATGGCCTCTTCATTAAGTGGATATGGATAGTGCCAAACATACCGGGTGACAAATGGAGAACAAATCCCGCTGCGAAATATCCGGTAACAATAGGTCTTGGCACGGGCGGATTTCCGCGCATGGAACTCTGGCGGTGCTTCCGTCACCTCGAGTACCCGGATAGTTCCCGGTAAAATGCCATTCAGGGCCTTTAGAAAGTTCTCTGTCGGGATTGATGACTCCGTGGCGAACGTAGCTACCTGCCGGAGAGCGTGAACGCCCGCGTCCGTCCGTCCGGACCCTTGAGGCAAGACCTTTTCCCCGGTCAATCGTCCAATAGCAGAGGCCAAACTGCCTTGGATGGTAGCGGCCTCCGGCTGTACCTGCCATCCGGCGAAATCGGTTCCGTCATAGGCAAGAATCAGTTTGAGATTGCGCATGTGAATTGTTCGCGTCTTTCAGGTAGGAGCGCTCATCTATTGCATTTATAAATCTTTACAGAGATTTACGCGGTCAAAAGCCCCCAGAGAAGCCGTTGCGCTTCTCTGTCCGCTATACTAATTGATTCATGGGCAATGCCGTACTTGCCGTAAAAGCTAAGGAACTTTGACCTGGGTTTTCGCGTATCAAAATTTGACTAAGAGCAGCGTTCAGTCTTCGCCAGCAGTCTTCATCCATGGAGAGAACCAAATGTATTTGCCTCGCTTGAAATCTGCCCTGCGGCGGGCCAGCGTGACAGCCGTAATAGCCATTTCCGCACTTGCCTGCGCGCAGGACCAAGCGCCCGCGCAAGCCGCTCTGCCGACAGCGCCCCAGCCGCACCCTGTGCAAAGCACGGGCCCGCAAGGCTATTCGATTAAGGACTATTCCAAGCCGCGCGGTTACTTTCCAAATCCATTGGCGCCTTATCAGCCCCAGAGCGTGCCTGCGCCGAACTTGAACAATACCCCGCGCCTTGAGTCGCTGATTCGAAATGGCAACCTTTACCTTTCGCTGAATGATGCTGTCGCGCTCGCTCTTGAAAACAATTTGGACCTGGCAATCTTCCGTTACAACCTGAATATTGCGGACACGGATATTTTGCGGACCAAGGCCGGCGGTTCCACTCTCGGCGTGAACACCGGTATTCTGCAAGGAACGCCCGGTGGCCAATTCGGAGGCCTGGGCGGATTGATCGGCTCCGGTACCGGCGGCACGGTGAGCGGCGCGGGTGGCGCAGGGACCGGCGCGCTGGGAATCGTGAGTTCAACTCAGGGCATCGGCTCGAACATCAACAGTTACGATCCCATCATTTCCGGCACCTTCCAGTACGACGACCAGCACCTGATATGCACCAGCCCATTCTGCGGCGACCTTCAGGACACCGGTACTGCCAACATTACTTACAACCAGGCATTTCATTGGGGGACAAACCTTTCCGTCGGCTTCAATAACTCTCGCGTGGTCAGCAACAGCGCATTTACCAGCGTGAGCCCCAGTTTAGGTTCCAGCTTTCGAGCAGAGTTGACACAGCATTTGCTGCAAGGCTTCGGCTTCGCGGCCAACGACCGCTTCATCCGAATCGCAAAAAACAACCGCGAAGTTTCCGATGTGGCTTTCCGCCTCCAGGTAATCACCACCGTTGACCAGATCGAAAACATGTACTGGAAACTCGTATATGCCTACGAATATCTGCGGGTTCAAAAAGAATCGCTGGCCTTCGCCCAGAAAACTCTCGGAGACACGAAGAAGCAGGTCGAGATCGGGACTCTCGCTCCTATTGAGGTAGTGCAGGCTCAAAGCACCGTTTCCACAGACCAGCAGCAGGTCACCACCGCGCAAACTAATCTTGAGTTGCAAGAGCTGCTCATGAAGAACGCCCTGAGCCGCACCTTGGAGAACTCCTCATTGATGGAAGCCAGAGTCGTGCCCACATCGCAAATGCAGCTACCGACCGAGGAAGCCGTCGTTCCCACGCAGGACTTAATGAACAATGCACTCTCTCACCGGGCCGACCTGGCCGAAGCGCGCATAGTGCTGAAGAATACTGAAATCAGCAATAAGGCGGTGAAAAACGTCCTGCGCCCCTCGCTCGATTTATTTGCCTACTACGGCGGCTCGGGCGTGGGAGGAAATCAAAACCCTGTCGCGACCTGCAATCCCGCGAATCCGGCAAGCTCTGCTTTTTGTAATCCACCGGGTTCCATAGCTCCCATCGGCTACGGTTCCACCCTCAACCAGCTTATAAACTCCACAGCTCCCGACCGCGGTATCGGCCTCACGCTGAATATTCCAATTCGCAACCGACTCGCGCAGTCTGAGCAAATTCGTTCGCAACTGGAATACCGCCAGACGCAGATGCGCTTACAGCAGTTGGAAAACCAGGTGCGCATTGAAGTCCGCAACGCGCAATTCGACGTGCAGCAGAATCGGGCCGCCGTCGAAGCCGCCCAGGCCGCCGTTGATTTCCAAAAACAATCGTTGAGCGCGGAGCAAAAAAAGCTCGCCCTTGGCGCTTCTACCAGCACTCTTGTGTTGCAGAACCAGTCTGCGCTGGCCACCGCCGAATCGAACCTCGTCTCGGCCATGGCGGCCTACGAAGAATCGCACATTGAACTGGGCCGCGC
>Ga0134126_10008699_pt1 | contig 12770 bp, 9 predicted proteins | sample KB31752_FD_96881 | JGI IMG/M metagenome (GOLD analysis project Ga0134126, IMG submission 96881) | Terrestrial soil microbial communities with excess Nitrogen fertilizer from Kellogg Biological Station, Michigan, USA - KB3-175-2 | ecosystem: Environmental > Terrestrial > Soil > Unclassified ...
GATCCAGGTCGAGTTCAATCCGGCGCAGGTGCAGGAATACCGCCTGATCGGCTACGAGAAGCGCATGCTCAAGCGCGAGGATTTCAACAACGACAAGGTCGATGCCGGCGAGATCGGCGCCGGCGCCAACGTCACCGCGATCTACGAGATCACGCCGACCGGATCGGAAGCCGCACGCATCGACCCGCTACGCTACGGCAACCACGCCGAGCCCGGCGAGCGCGGCAACGAACTGGCCTTCCTGCGCCTGCGCTACAAGCTGCCGGGTCAGGCGCAAAGCAGGTTGATCGAACAGCCGATCGCCGCGCAGACCGAAACACAGCCGAGCGAACGCCTGCGCTACGCCGCCGCCGTGGCGGCATTCGCCGACGCCCTGCGCGGCGGCAAGTACCTGGACGGCTTCGATTACGAACGGATCGCCCGGCTCGCCCATGGCGCGCGTGGCAACGACGTCGACGGTTATCGGGCCGGCTTCGTGCAACTGGTCAGGTTGGCCGAGGGTCTGGCCACACCGGGCCAGCCGACGCGCGACAGCGCAGCCCGTTGAGCATTCCGGCCCCGTCGCGTCGATTGCAGTGATGACCGCACCCAGCCTCCCCGCTGCCGTCTTCCCCCGCTGCGGCCGCCCGACGGGGCCGGAACCGGTGCGTCCCCAGGCATCCGCACCGCGCGATTCACCCGATCCGCGGCAATTTGGCTTACGCTCGCACCTCATGGATGCTGTGGTCGACCCCGATGCGATGCTGATGCTGGCCTACGCGCACGGCGACCTCGCCGCGTTCGAGGCGTTGTACGCAAAACATCGTGGCATGCTGTACCGATTCCTGCTGCGCAGCCTGCGTGATCCGCACCGTACCGACGAGTTGTTCCAGGAAACCTGGAGCCGGGTGATCAGCGCCCGCACGCGCTATCAGCCGCAAGCGAAGTTCAGCACCTGGCTGCTGCAGATCGCGCACAATCTGATGATCGACGGGCTGCGCCGCCAGCGGCCGATGGTTGGCAGCGACGAAGCCGAAGCGGCATTGGCGCAAGTCGCCAGCCCCGACCGCGAGCAACCCGATCACGCGCTGTCCGAGTTCGAGCGTCGGCGCAACCTGCAGCGCGCGATCGAACAACTGCCACGCGAACAACGCACCGTCGTGCTGCTGCGACTGGAACAGGAACTCAGCCTGGAGGAGATCGCCGCCGTGACCGGCACAGGCCGCGAAACGGTGAAATCGCGCCTGCGCTACGCCATGACCCGCTTACGTGAAGTGCTGTCCGAATGACCACGCCACTGCCACCCACCGATCCGTCCACCGCAGACGACAAGCTGCCCGGCGAAGCCGAGCTGGCCACGCTGTATCGCCAGTTGCCGCAGAACGAACCCGGTCCCGAACTGGACGCCGCCGTGCTGCGCGCCGCGGCACAGGCGCTGGAAGGCGTCGATGGCCAGCCATGGATCGAACGACGCAAGGGGCCGCGCGAGCCTGGCGACTGGGTCCATCCGAAGCCCGTCTCCGGCACCAGTGTCGAGCAGCTCCGCTCCATCGAATCCGCCGTCCGCACGCGGCGGCGCCGAACCCCATCCTGGCTGATCGCGCTGGGCAGCGCGGCCAGCCTGGTCCTGGTGGCCGGACTCGCCTGGCATATGCGCGAATCGAGCCCGTCCCGGTCGACGCCGGTCGCACAGGAAGAGGCCGCGGCCGTCCGCACCCCTGCAGCGGCGAACCAGGCCAGCCCCGCCGTGGCACCGCTGGCGGCGCCGCCGACGCCCGCCGTTTCGCCCGAACCTGTTGCGCGGTCGGCGCCGCCGTCTGCCGATCGGCAGGTCGTCATGCAAGCTTCTGCCGCGGAAAAACCGAAGCATAACGACGCGCTCCAGTTCGTCCGACGCAAGGCCGCCGCCAGGTTGGCGGTTGCGCCGCCACCGGTCGCCGAGCTCGCCGCAACCGCCCCATCGGCGCCACCACCCCCGCCGGCACCGCCCGCGCCGCCTCGGGACATTTCCGCCGATGCCGCGAGCGGCGTGGCCGAGCAGGCAGCCGCCGCGCCGAGCGCCGCGAAATCCATGCCGGCCGCGGCGCCCGTGGCAACGAACGGAGCCGCCCGCGACACCGGCACCGCGCAACAGCCGGGCGATACGCCGGCACAGGAGCTGGACAAGATCCGGCGACTGTTCGACCAGGGCCGGCGCGATCAGGCCATGCCGCGGCTGCGCGCGTTCCGGCAGGCGCATCCGCAATGGCCGTTGCCGCCCGCGCTGCAGGCCCAGCTGCAGGAACCATGAGCGACACGCTGTCCACCCTGGTCCAGCGCTGCCGTCATCAGCAGGAAATCAGGAAAAGCCGCTTCCTCGCCAGCGCCGCCCCGATCAGTTCGGCGGAACAGGCGCTGGCCTTCCTGCGCGAAGTCGCCGACCCCGCCGCCACCCACAACTGCTGGGCCTGGCGGATCGGCGACGGCTATCGCTTCAACGACGATGGCGAACCCGGCGGCACCGCCGGGCGGCCGATCCTGCAGGCGATCGACGGTCAGCAGATGGATGGCGTGGCGGTAGTGGTGACGCGCTGGTATGGCGGCATCAAGCTCGGCGCCGGTGGCCTGATGCGCGCGTATGGCGGCACCGCCGCGGAATGCCTGCGGCTGGCCGAACGCGCGCCGGTCGTGCCGATGCTTCAGTTGCGTGCGCACGTCGCCTTTGCCGACCAGGCTCTGGTTCGCGCGCGCCTTGCCGAACTGCAGGCCCGGCTCGAACAGGAGCAGTTCGATGCGGAAGGCGCCACGCTCGTCTGGCGCCTGCCGGCAGCGCATCTGGAGGAAGCCCGGGCCCGGATCATCGACCTCACCCGGGGACGCAGCACCCACGATCTGGCGGACGGATCCGCACCTTCGTCCGCAGGGCTGTGACGGGACATCGCCCGGCAGTACGCTAGTGGCCACTGGGGTCACCGGTTCGCCTGCCTGACTGCGCAGAAGATTCCGCGACCATGGCCGCATTCCACACCGCCCGGCAGCGTACCGGAGAGCAAGCATGAAGCGTTGGGCATCACTCGTTCTCGCGCTGGGAATCGCTGTGCCCTCGGCCTGGGCCCAGGACGTTGGCGGCGACTGGATCGGCCACCTGCCCAGCGGCTTCCAGGTGTTGGTGCACGTCGACGAGACCAGCCACGGCTATGCGGGCGTGCTGATCAACCCGAGCGGCAACCAGACGCCACTTGACCAGGTGACGGCCGCCACCGGCCACCTGCATTTCGGTGCCACGGCGCTCAGCCTCGGGTACGACGGCGATTGGGACAGCCATCGAAAGATCTGGCACGGTCAGCTGACTTTCCAGAAGATCTATCCGCTGGATCTGCACCGCGCCACGGCGGCCGAACTGCACCCGGCACCACCGAAACGTCCGCAGGAAGCAGCCATCCAGGCTGGTCCGCGGCCTTACGTCTCCAGCGACGCGCAGTTCCCGAATGTCCATGCCGACATCATGCTGGCCGGCACCCTGAGTGTGCCATCGGGCAAGGGCCCCTTCCCCGCCGTGGTGCTGGTATCCGGTACCGGCCACAATACCCGCGACGAGAGCGTATGGGGCCATCAGGTATTCCTGGTGCTGGCCGATGCGCTCAACCGCGCCGGCATCGCCACATTCCGCTATGACAAGCGCGGCGTAGGCGGTTCGGGCGGCGACTACGATGCCGCCACCACGGCCGATTTCGCCGACGATGCCGATGCCGCCGTGACCTGGTTGCGTGCTCAGCCGCATATCGATGCGAACCGTGTCGGCGTACTCGGGCACTCCGAAGGTGGCCTGATCGCACCCATGGTGGCAACCCGCGATCCCCATGTGGCCTTCGTCGTCACCATCGCCGGTCCCGCGATACGCGGCGACCACCTGTTCGTGTTGCAGTCCGCGATGACAGCCAGGGTCTATGGTGCACCGGGCGATTACATCGCGCGTCGCAAGCGGTTCGACCAGCGGCTCTACGACACGATCAATGCCGCCGATTCCGCCCGGGCGGCGCGCGAGCGCGCCGACGCCCTCGTCGCACAGGGGGTGCGCGACAAGGTGGTCGATCCGAACGAAGCCAGGAGCCTCGCTGCCGACACCACCAGCCGCTGGGAACGCTATTTCCTCGCCTACGACCCGGCACCGGCATTGCGCAAGCTGACGGTGCCCGTTCTGGCGCTCAACGGCTCGCTGGATGTGCAAGTGCCGGCACGTGAAAACCTCGCGGCCATGCGGCGCGCCCTGGCGGCCAATCCGCGGGCGACCATCGTCGAGCTGCGCGGCATGAACCACTTGCTGCAGGATGCGACGAGCGGCGCCCCCGACGAGTACAACGGCATCGAGGAAACGATGTCCCCGCGGGCGCTTGCACTCGTCTGCGACTGGGTGAAACGCTGGAGTGGACCGCCCGGCTCCGGTCAGGTGGCGCAAACAGCGGCGCACTGAGCGCAGGCGGACTTTTCGCAGGCCTGCCGCCATCAATTGAATCGCCTGACCAGCACCCCCATTTGCCCTTGACTATCGTCGCCCGCAAGGACGCCATGAGCACGCCCCGGTCTGGTCAACGCGCTTCGCAGCGCCGCCTGCGTCCGCTTCTTCGGATGTGGGCTTTCATCAAGCCCCACAAGTTGCTGGCCTTCGGCTGGCTGCTGTTCCTCGGCCTTTCTTCGGGCGCCTCGCTGGTGCTGCCGCTGGCCTTTCGCCACATCATCGACAAGGGCTTCGGCCATTCCAGCCAGGCGGTGATCAACGAGACCTTCATCGCCCTGTTCGGCGTGGCCGTGGTGCTGGCCGTCGCCACCGCGGCGCGTTACTTCTGCATCACCCTGCTCAGCGAGCGCGCGCTGGCCTCGCTGCGGCAGACGCTGTACGCGCAGGTGATCCGGCTCGACGTGGGCTTCTTCGAGCGCAGCCGCGTGGGCGAACTGCTGTCGCGCCTCAGCGCCGACACCGAGGTGGTGCAGGCGCTGATCGGCTCCGGCGTGTCGGTGGCGCTGCGCAGCGCGGTCATGCTGATCGGTGCCAGCGCCATGATGGTGTGGACCGCGCCGTCGCTGGCCGGGCTCACCGCCCTGGTGATTCCCGCCGTGATGCTGCCGATTCTCGTCTTCGGCCGCCGCGTGCAGAAACTCTCGCGCGCCAGCCAGGACCGCCTCGCCGACGCCGCGGCGATCGCCAACGAAACCCTCAACGCCTCCACCGCAGTGAAGGCGTATGCGCGCGAGAACATCGAGAGCACCCGCTACAGCAACGCGATCCTGCGCGCGCTGGCCACCGCGCGCCGGCGCATCGGCATGCGCGCGCTGCTGACCATGGCGGTGATCGTGCTGGTGTTCGGCGCGATCACCCTGGTGCTGTGGGCCGGCGCCCGCCACGTGCTGGCCGGCACGCTGGATCCCGGGGTGCTGGGCCAGTTCGTGCTGTACGCGGTGTTCGCTGCCGGCTCGGTCGCCGGCCTGTCCGAAGTGTGGGGCGACGTGCTGCGTGCGGCCGGCGCAATGGAACGCCTGGGCGAACTGCTCGACGAGCGCCCGGAGATCGTCGAGCCTGCACAGCCGCTGGCGCTGCCACGACCGGTCAGTGGCGCGCTGCGTTTCGACGGCGTGAGCTTCCATTACCCCACGCGCCCGGATACCGCAGCCCTGCACGACTTCACGCTCGACGTGCGCCCCGGCGAAACCGTCGCCTTGGTCGGCCCATCCGGCGCCGGCAAGAGCACGGTGTTCTCGCTGCTGCTGCGCTTCTACGATCCGCAAGGCGGCAAGATCAGCCTCGACGGCATCGACCTGCGCGTGGTGACCCTGGACGACCTGCGCGGTGCGATCGCGCTGGTGCCGCAGGAAACCGTGATCTTCAGCGGCAGCGCCGCCGACAACATCCGCTTTGGCCGCGAAGGCGCCAGCGACGAGGAAGTCCGCGAAGCCGCCCGCGCCGCCGAGGCGCACGACTTCATCAGCGCGCTCGGCGACGGCTACCAGGCCGAAATGGGCGAGCGCGGCGTGCGCCTCTCCGGCGGTCAGCGCCAGCGCATCGCGATCGCCCGCGCGATCCTGCGTGACGCGCCGCTGCTGCTGCTCGACGAAGCCACCTCCGCCCTCGACGCGCAATCCGAAGCAGCCATCCAGCAGGCACTGGAACGCCTCGAAAAAGGCCGCACCACCCTCGTCATCGCCCACCGCCTCGCCACCGTGCAACGTGCCGATCGCATCGTGGTGCTCGATGGTGGGCGCATCGTGGCGCAGGGCACGCATGAAAGTCTGCTGGCCGAAGGCGGCTTGTACGCGGAACTGGCGCGGTTGCAGTTTGTCGCGTAAGGGTTGAAATGGCAGTTAGTTTCCCGCACGGCTCATTCGGCCAGCACATGATCATCGAACGCATGCTCTGAATACCCGTCGCGCTGCATCAGCTTGAGCCTTTCCACGTGCCTGCGGAATTGACCGACGGAAATTGTCCTGGACACCTTTTCACGTTGCCGAATCTCTGGATGGTGCGACGAACGTTGCTGGCTTCCACAGTCGAGGCGCGCCAATGATGCGGAAAATCGGGTTGATCAAAGCTAGATCGGTAACCCGTTGCAAAAAGCACATCGTCAAACCGCTCTTTCTGCGTCGCCAGGTCGAGTTTTTGATACGGCCATCTGGATGGCCAATTCAACGTCAATTGATCCGAGTGTCCCGAACACCAGTAGATTTCAAATTGCAGTCCAATACGGCAACTCGATCACTGAAATCAGGCAAGGCAGACGAAGGAAGTCCATCACCTCCATTCCTGGAGCGTTATCCTCCGGCGCCGACCAATCATCCAGGCCCCCATGTCCATCGTCCTCACCCCCTTCGCCCGCAGCCGCCTGTTCCCGCGTGACCGCCGCCCCAGCGCCATCCAGGATTGCAGCGCCGAAGAGTTCGAGCAGCGCCTCAACACCGGGACGCCGCTGAAAGTGCTGGAGGGCTACGCGCCGTTCTGCCGGCTGCACGTGCACCGCAACTGGACCAGCACGCGTTGCACCGCCACGCCCATCACCGAGGCGAACCGCCACCTGCTGTGCTCGGCTTATGAGGCGCGCAGCACCGACGAACTGCCGGTGCTGGTGCGCTGGTTCGAAGGCATCGATCCACCGGTCGCCAGCTACCTGCTGCCAATCCTCTACAGCCGCGAACAGCTGGCGAAGGAGGGCTCGCCGATCGACGCCGACTGGGGCGTGGTCGGTTGCCTTTACACCGTCGAGCCGGAAGAGATTCCGATGGTGCCGATCACCATGCTGCACAATGCGCTGGGCGTGGCCGAAGGCGGCTCGGGCGTGTCGCTGGACCGCGCGGCGTATCGGCGGGCCGTGGCGTTCTGGGAGCGGCATGCGAACTGGCGCGGATAAGGCAGGAACGGATCGCAAGGCGAGGTTACGAAGGGCTCTGCCAAAGCTCCTTGCGAAGCGGGAGCCCCTTGCGAAAGCGACACAGTCTTGAAGGACGGCGGGCGATTCTTCGCCTCATTCTCAATCTTCTCCCGGCATCCCCATCCAGTCAGCCTCGCTGCCTATCGGAGCGCCGGGCGGCACCTCGACGCTTCGCGCATGAGTGGCCAGCAGCTTGTCGAGCTGCCGGGGATCGAGCAACTGGCGCGACAGGCTGCTGGCCCAGGCGCGATCGGCGGCGCTGCCATGACGCCGGGCCAGCGCCAGCGCGGTCTCATGCACGCGTTCATCCAGCAGCGCGGCCACGCCAGGCGTCGTGGCGGGGTTGTGCGCCACTTGCGCGAGAGTGACCAGGGTGCGGTAGGCGATTCGCCGGGTCAGCGCGTCGGTGTCGTCGGGAAGCGTCGTCGCCAGCAGGTGGTCGAGCACTTCCGCGACGCCGAGCGCCTTCGGGTCGGTCGCGTGCTGAGCGTCCAGCCGGGCCAGCCGCGCGGGCGCCAGCAAGGCATCCAGGGTCAGCGTCGCGGCACCGTCGGCGGCCACCAGCGGATCGAACACGGTGCCGCCGGCACCGGCGAACAGTTCGATGCTGTATTGCCGGTTCGCGCTGCCGTTGCGCGCCGCCGACAGCAGCGGCAACAGTCTTGGCGGTACACGCAACTGATCGGGTGACAAGGTGCCCAGCACGGCGTCGAGCGCCGCGCGCTGCGCCGCCGCCGACACCGGCGCCGATATTTCGCCGCCACCACCGTTGACGGCATAGCGGAAGTCGACGCCACCGATTGCCTTCGCCGCCGCGACCATCTGATAGCGGTGCAGCAGCCAGATCGGCACGAAGCGTCGGCGCAGGTCGGCCATGGGTTCGCCCGGCAACAACGCGGCCAGTCCGAAGTGGTCGATCGCCGCACGGCGCACACCCATAAGCCGCACGAGTTCGGCGGTCGGATCCGCGCCATCGTCCCAAAGGGAGGCCCACGGCTGTGCGGTGTCGTCGGCGCGGGCGTCCTCGTCGGACACGTAGCGCAGGCCCGATGCGACCACAGCGTCCGTGATGGCATCGGCAGCCGCCTGGGGATCGTGACCCGGTGCCGGCTCGCTGTAGAGCCAGTCGAGCGCGGCCATGTCCCAGCGACCGATGCCGCTCGCGTAGGCGCCGGTGAGATCCGGGCGACCATCGACCAGGCCGATGCGCGGCGGCGGGTAATCCATCACCGAGGCGCGCCCCTGGGTGCTTGCGGCGAAGTTGTGGGCAAAGCCCAGCGCATGTCCCACTTCGTGTGCCCCGAGCTGACGCAGCCGTTCAAGCGCGACCTGCACCGGGTCATCGGGACCGCCCTTGCCGACCTTGTCGGCACCGACCAGGCCCTCGAAGATCTGGATGTCCTGGCGCACCCGCAGCGAGCCGATCACCACCATGCCCTTGACGATCTCGCCGGTGCGCGGGTCGACAATCTGCTGGCCGTAGGACCAGCCGCGCGTGGCGCGATCCACCCAGTTCACCACGTTGTAGCGCACGTCCATCGGGTCGACATCCGCCGGCAGCAGCTTCACCTGGAACGCGTCGACATAACCGGCGGCATCGAACGCCTTGCCCCACCAGCCGATGCCTTCGATCAACGCCGAGCGGATCGGCTCGGGCGCATTGCGATCGACATAGAACACGATCGGCTTGCGCACCCTCGAGCGCGCCGCGGCAGGATCGATCTTGTCCAGCCGGAATCGATTCGCATAGTCGCGCACCACATCGCCGCCGAGCGGCGTGTCGAATTCCACCACCTGGGTGGAGAAGCCGCCGATGCGCGGATCGAAGCGGCGCGGGTGAAATCCGGGCCCCGGCAAACGCACGAAGCTGTGATGCACGGTGAAGCTGACCTGCTGCGCATCTGGCGCGATGTTGGAGACCTCGGCACCGGGCGACTTCGAGCGGTAGGTCTGCACCGCGTCGACTTCCAGGTTGTCCGGAAACAGCTTCACCGATGCGGGGTCAGCGGCGCTCAACACGGGATCGAGCGCAAACCCCTTGCCGGCCCCCTGCGCACCACCCACGCCGAAGGTATCGCCACTCTGGTCGAGCGAATTGGCGATGCCGAGCGTGTCGGTGGATAGAAAGCCGGACAGGTCCACCACCATCGCACCATCCGGCAGGGTGGCCGCGATATCGCCCATCCACACGATGGAGGTCGCAAAATCCGGACTCGTCGACGTGCCGCTGCCTGCTCCCCGGAAGCGGGGGTTCTCGAACACGGCGGCGATCTTGTTTCCGTAGCGCCGAAATGCGATCAGCTGCGTCGTGCCGATCCGGCCACGGTCCAGAAACGTCGGCGCGGCGCCGAGGCCCGTGCGCAAGGTCGTGGCATAGAGGAACCGCGCCGACACGCCATCGGCTTGCGCCGCCGGCAAGGTGACGAGAATGCGCCCGTCGTGCCGGTCCACATGCACCGGCAGCAGCCCGTTCAATGCCGTCGTGTGCTGGAAGACGTTGGCTCCGGTGGTTGTGGCCTTCCGCGCCGTGGCAGCGGTGGCGTCCAGCCCGGGCGAACCGGCGAACAGCGCGATGGTCAGCAATGACACGGCGACGGACCGGGCGGCAAATCGGCACATGAGTGGTGTTCCTGGCTGTTGAGACACGACTGGAAATCCGCCGAAGACGGCATCGGTCACCGAACGCCTTCGCCCCTGCTCCTCTTCGGGCAGATACTAGGGGATTTCCGCGCCGGCAGGCGCTGGCGACCCTCGAGAGGGCGGCGATTGGCCGGCGCCACGGCGCTCCGTGCAGTGCGCCCGAGATTTCCGGAACCCGGTGGTGTGCAAGACGCCTCGCTGCTGCCCCGGCACGCCCTGAGGGGCAGCGCCGCCGATTCGGCGGCTTGCATCGCAGGAGACCCGAACCAGGGCGGAATCGACACGTTGTCGACGTTGCTGAACCGCACTCCACTCGAACCGGCGAATGACGGGTGATTTCACGCGCTCGTCCGCGGGACAGTGCTCCCATCGGAACAGCCCGAGTGGAGACCCGCAGCCCCTTGCCGGTTTACATCGCCGGCTCACATCCGTTCGTAATCACACTGCGAGGAGTTCACGATGATCAAGCGCCTGCTTCCCCTTTTGATCGGCCTGTCGGTGTGCGCTGCCGTCGCGGCGCAGGTGGCTCCGGCCACCAGCACGTCCACCGCGCGCACTGTTCAAACCACCACCACGACCACCTGGACTACCCAAGCCCCCGCCGGCGCGCTGAGCGAAGAAGCCATCAAGACCGCGATTGCCAACGCCGGCTACAAGGAGGTGAAGGGCCTGAAATTTGAGGATGGCGTGTGGCGCAGCAAGGCCCGCGGCGGCAACCACAAGTGGGTCAAGCTCGCGGTCGGGCCAGTCAACGGCGTGGTGTATCCGGCCGATGCACCATCGAAGCTCAACCAGAACGAAGTCAACGCGAAGCTGGCCGCCGCCGGCTACCAGAACATCAAGGACGTGGAATTCGACCACGGCCTGTGGAGTGCCGAGGCCAAGACGCCGCACGGCAGCGATGTCGACCTGCTGGTCGATCCGAACAACGGCGCCGTGGTGGCGAAATCGCACGACTGACCGTTCCTGCTCGATCCTGACCACCAAGAGCCCGGCACAGAAATGTGCCGGGCTCCTGCTCGGTTCTTCCCCGGACCACGGGAGGTCGCCCATGCCGGTTGGCGCTGCTCAGCCGTGTACATGCAGGCGTGACTTTCGCATCAGGTCAACCGACCTCGCCTCGTGCAGACTCGGCCGGCATGGTTGCACCAGGCGACCAGGATTTTCTGTCGAGGCATCCCCGTGAACGAAAAGCCCCATCTCCCTCGAATCGCGTTGATCGGCTGCGGCGGCACGATCTCCTCGCTGGGCACCTCCACACTGGACCTGATGGATTACCCCGAGTACGGGGCCAAGCTCGACATCCACGATGTCCTCGATCGCATACCCGGGCTGCGCAAGATCGCGGACATCGTTGCCGCACCATTTCATGGAGCGGGCAGCACCAGCCTGGTGCCACACGACTGGTTTTCCCTGCGCGCGCTGATTCGTCGCATCGCCACCGAACAGTCCGATCTGGATGGCTTCGTGATCGTGCACGGAACGGCTTCACTCGAAGAGACGGCGTTCTTCCTCAACCTCACGCTCGACGTGCCGCACACCGTGGTGCTGGTGGGTGCGCAGCGGCCGCTCAGTGCCGTCGGCACCGACGCATCGATGAACCTGATCGAGGCCGCGCGCGTCGCGGCGGATCCTTCGTCGCGCGGTCGGGGCGTGCTGGTGGTGCTCAATGACGAGATCCACGCCGCCCGCGACGTGGTGAAATCATCCACCTTGCGCCTGGATACGTTCCGCTCGGCGGACTTCGGCGCGCTGGGCGTGGTCGACGCCGATGGCATCCACTACTACCGGCGGGTGGAGCGACCGCATGCCCCGGACACCGCATTTGCCACATTGACCGACGACGCGCAGATCCCGCGCGTCGATATCGTCTATTCCTACGTCGGCGCCGATGCCACCTTCATCGAGGCCGCCATCGCCAGGCGCGCGCGCGGCATTGTCTCCGCGGGGTTCGCCCCAGGGATCCCCGCGCGCGCGGAAAAGGCGGCGCTCGAAGAGGCCGTGCGCCAGGGCGTTGCCGTGGTGCAGTGCACGCGTGCGGCCCGCGGACGGGTGGCACGACGCCGGTACCTCGAAGAAGCCGGCATCATCGCCGGTGAAGACTTCAGTCCGCAGAAGGCACGCATCCTGCTGGCACTGGGCCTGGCCATCACCAGCGACGTCGAAACGCTGAAGGAATGGTTCCGGCGCTACTGAAGTCGGCAACGAATTCCGGCCGTGTCCGATCCTGCGCAGACCATGCGCGGTTGCGCGCTCCCCGGCACTCTGTTCGAGGCTTCGCAGCGGAAACCGCAAAAAGCGACACTTTCGTGCAATAGCCCGCCACATCGTCGTGCTGCAATCGTTGCTCGCCACCGCCGGGAATCACCTTCGGGTCCGGATACGCCGTGCCAGGCATCCGGGCAACCGGACCATGGCGCCATGCACACCGACAACCCACAAGCCCGAGGCTCCCGCCTATCGCGACGATTGGAAAAACCGAATGGCTTGTCTGTGACGTTGCGGGCAGACTCGATGATGTACTGCGCCTCTCCCTCCCCGCCAGCCACCGATAGAAGGAAGCACGCCATGTCCAAGCCAGACAACCAGCCCAAGGGCGGCTCGACCACCGGCTCCGGTGCCCCTGCCATCAGTGATCGCAACTCGCTGACCATCGGCCCGAACGGACCGATCCTGCTGCACGACGTGCACTTCCTGGAACAGATGGCGCACTTCAACCGCGAGAAGGTGCCCGAGCGTCAGCCGCACGCCAAGGGC